>Ga0155146_17_pt10 | contig 2601 bp, 1 predicted proteins | sample RifCSPhighO2_01_FD_106114 | JGI IMG/M metagenome (GOLD analysis project Ga0155146, IMG submission 106114) | Candidatus Uhrbacteria bacterium RIFCSPHIGHO2_01_FULL_63_20 | reverse complement strand
TCCGCCTCCCGAGCGCGCGCGACAACCGTCCGCTTACCTGGGACGAGTTCGAGCGCAAGGTCGGCCAGGCCGTGTTCGTGTCCGCCACCCCGGGCCCGTTCGAGAAGAAACATTCCTCGGTCGTGGTCGAGCAGATCATCCGCCCCACCGGCCTCATCGATCCCGAGGTGATGGTGCGGCCGATTACGGGGAAGGGCGGAAAGGGTGGAAAAGCCGGAAAGGGGCAAGTCGACGATCTGATCGGCGAGATCGTGGACCGCGTGGCGCGCGAGGAACGCACGCTCGTGACCACGCTCACGAAGAAGATGGCCGAGGACCTGACCGAGTTCCTGAAGGAGAAGGGGATCAAGGTGCAGTACCTCCACTCCGACGTGAGCACGCTCGACCGCATCACGGTGCTCACCGATTTCCGCAAAGGCACCTACGACGTGCTGGTGGGCGTGAACCTGTTGCGCGAAGGGCTCGACCTTCCAGAGGTCACGCTCGTCGCGATCCTGGATGCCGACAAGGAAGGGTTCCTGCGATCCGAGACGTCGCTCATCCAGACCATCGGCCGCGCGGCGCGGAACGTCCGGGGGCAGGTGATCCTGTACGCCGACGACCTCACCGGGTCTTTGGGTCGCGCGATCCAGGAAACCAACCGCCGCCGCGCCTTGCAGGTCGCGTACAACAAGGAGCACGGCATCACGCCCAAGACCATCCAAAAGACCATCAAGGACATCCGCGAGATGCTTGGCGCTCCCGAGGACGTCGCGAAGAAGATCCTGGACATCGAGATGGTGGCCGAGCCTCACGAGATCGAGCGGGTGATCAAGGAAAAGGAAAAGCTCATGAAGAAGGTCGCCAAGGAGCTTGACTTCGAGACCGCAGCGATCTTGCGGGACGAAATCGTATACCTGAACAGGGAATTGAAATCAAAGAAGACCGTACCGGAAAAGAAAAAGCAGGTATGAACGACTTCATCCGCATAAAAGGGGCGCGCGAGCATAATCTCAAGAACATCTCGCTCGACATCCCCCGCAACCAGCTCATCTGCATCACGGGACTTTCGGGTTCCGGAAAATCTTCGCTTGCGTTCGACACGATTTTCGCCGAAGGGCAGCGCCGCTACGTGGAATCGCTGTCGGCGTACGCCCGCCAGTTCCTGGGGCAGATGGAAAAGCCCGACGTGGACGAGATCGAGGGATTGTCGCCGGCCATTTCCATCGACCAGAAAGCGCACTCCAGCAACCCGCGCTCTACCGTGGCCACGATCACGGAGATTTACGACTACCTGCGCGTCTTGTTCGCGCGCATCGGCGTGCCGCACTGCGTCACCTGCAAGAAGGAGATCCGGAAGCTGACGAATGAGGAGATGGTGGACGTGGTATTGAAGGGGTTGAAGGGTGATAAGGGGGCGGTGAAGATCCTGGCGCCGGTCGTGCGCGGGCGCAAGGGGGAGTACTACCAGCTGCTCTACGACCTGTTCAACAGCGGGTTCGCCAAGGTGCGCATCGACGGGAAGGAACATAACCTGAACGAGCAGATCAAGCTGTCCCGCTACCAGCAGCACACCATCGAGGTCGTGGTGGACACGATCGCGGTGTCGCTGTTCACGAAAGACCCGAAAACGGCGCGTCAGCGCCTCTCCGACGCGCTCGCGCAGGCCGTGGAACGCGGCGAGGACGTGGCGACGGTCATATGCCCCGACGGTCGCGAGCAGCTGCTTTCGGCCAAGTTCTCCTGCCCGGACGACGGGTTCTCGTTCCCGGAGATCGAACCGCGCCTGTTCTCGTTCAACTCGCCCTACGGCGCCTGTCCCGAGTGCCACGGGCTGGGCACCGCCGAGCTGTTCAGCGAGGAGATGTGCGGGCTGTGCACGGGTGATCGCCTGCGCAAGGAGGCGTTGCACGTGTGGTTGCCGAGCTCGGACAAATCCATCGTGGACGTCACGGCACTCTCCATCGACCAGGCGCAGAAGTTCCTGTCCACGCTCGACCTGTCCGAGCGCGAGAAGGAGATTTCCGGCGCGGCGATGAAGGAGGTGCTCGCACGCCTCACGTTCATGCTCGACGTGGGGTTGCATTACCTCACGTTGAACCGCATGGCCGGCACGCTCTCGGGCGGCGAGGCGCAGCGCATCCGCCTCGCGTCGCAGGTCGGGTCCCGCCTGGTCGGCGCGTTGTACGTGCTCGACGAACCGACGATCGGGCTTCACCAGCGCGACAACGACCGTCTCATCGAGACGCTGCTCCAGCTGCGCGACGCGGGGAACACGGTGATCGTGGTGGAGCACGACGAGGACACCATCCGCGCGAGCGACTTCATGGTGGAGATCGGTCCTGGGGCCGGCGTGCATGGCGGCGAAGTGGTCGCGATCGGCGCGATCCCCAAGATCTTCGAGGATAAGAAATCGCTCACGGCCGCGTATCTGCGGGGCGAGGAGATGGTGCCGATTCCCGAGGAACGGCGTTCGCCGGGCAAGGACGCGATCAAGATCCGCGGCGCCCGCGAGAACAACCTCAAGGACGTCGACGTGGACATTCCGTTGCGCCGGTTCGTGTGCATCACGGGGGTGTCGGGCTCTGGCAAGTCCACGCTCGTCTACGAGACGATGTACAA
>Ga0155146_17_pt3 | contig 4654 bp, 5 predicted proteins | sample RifCSPhighO2_01_FD_106114 | JGI IMG/M metagenome (GOLD analysis project Ga0155146, IMG submission 106114) | Candidatus Uhrbacteria bacterium RIFCSPHIGHO2_01_FULL_63_20 | reverse complement strand
TCGCCACCGCCGTCAAGATCGGCTCGGCGCCGTCCGTTTCGGCGATGTCGCCCGTCGCGATCTGTCCGTCCGTGGCGGTGTCGAGGAGGTTGCCGGCCAGGTCGGTGATGGAGGTGGTCGCGGCGGAATAGGTGAAATTGCCGGCGGCCGTCGACGTGTCGACCCCGTTGTCGTCGGCGGTGCGGTTGAAGGTGGTGGTGGCGTCGTTCGCGGTTCCGGTCGTGAACGTCCCGGTCGTCGTTCCAGAGGCGCCGAGCGCGGCATCCCCGTTGGTGATGTTCGCGTCGCGCACCGCGGAGTTGAACACGACGATCGCCTGGTCGATCTTCCCGTTGTTCCCCGCCGCGTCGTCCACGGTGACCGAGGTGATGGTCGGCTTCGTGAGGTCCCAAGAGCCGCCGCCGGTGGCCGTGGGCGTATTGATCGGGTTCGCCTGGTTGCTGTTTGCGTCCACGATCTCCGCGCTCGCGCTAGGCGTGAACGCGCCGCTCGGCTCGGTGGTGGACGTGCCGGCGAGGAAGGCGGCCGCCTGGTCGGCAAGGTCGATGGTGAGCGTCGTGCTGCCGCTGCCGGCGACCGTGTTCTTCGCGGTCGCGACCGTCACGTTCCCGGCCGTGGCGAAGCTGCCGAACCCGGCGACCGTGCCCGCGGCCGTGGTGTCGCCCTTGGTGGCGGTCGACGCGCCGTTGGTGACCGTCACCGTTTCCGAATACGTGAACGAGAGCCTGTTGCGGCTCCCGGCGCTGCTCAAGGCGACGGCGCTCACGATCGGGCGGGCATTGTCCGTGACGCTCCCGTCCACGATCGTGATGAGGGCGTTATCGACGCTTCCTGAATCCTGCACGGTGGACGCGGCCATGGTGAGGCTGCCGCCGGATTTCGCGGTGCCCACGGCGGAAATCAGGAAGCTGGCATCGATGCGCGTGGCGCTCACGACGGTGGCGAACGTGGGATTCGCCCCGGCGTAGGTGATGTTGGCGCGGTCCGTGGCATCGGCCGTGGCCGTCCCGGAGCTCACGAACGTGTCGAAATCCGTCCCGTTGATCTGGATGCGGATGTGCGTGGCGCTGTTGTCCTCAAGCGAGGCGCTGGTGCCCGTGGGCGCCGCGGCGAGCGCGAACGGCGTGCGGGTGAGCGAGAGCGTAGCCGCGCCCACCATGAGGGCGACGATGGCGCCGGCCGCGAGCAGGGCGAGCGCCCGGTCGCGCCGGAATAAAACCGCGTAAATCTGACCCATAGGGAAGGCGCGAAGGCTTAGGCCGAATCGTGCTTTACACGACTCTAAAATTACCTGAAGTATAGCACCGAACTGGAAAGACGTGTTTATCCACAGCCTCCTAGGATCGTCTGTTGAGTCGTCGCTATTCCAGAAGCCACTTCCCGTATTGCCTCACCAACAGGGTTTCGGCAAGCAAGGGCTCGGCCATGAGGTCCTTGGTCACTTTTTCCATGCGGGCGCTCTGCGATCCTTTCACGAGAACGACGTCGCCCTGTCTGACCGTGCGGTCCAAAAACCGTCCGGCCTCCTCGGGCGTGGCAAAATGCACCGCGTGCGCCTCGTCGATTCCCGCTTCGATCGCCGAGCGACGGGTGTCGAGCGACATCTCGCCCACGGTGACGAGCAGGTCGATCCCCTTTTCGGCGACCAGACGACCAAGATGGTGATGTTCCTCTTCGCTCACCGGCCCGAGCTCGGCCATGTGCCCGAGCGCCGCGATGCGCCGCGCCTCGCCGATGGGTCGGAACGAGGCGAGCACCTCGAGCGCCGCGCGCATGGAGGCCGGCGCCGCGTTATAGCTGTCGTCGAGGATGAGGCTCCCTTTGATGCCCGCGATGGGCCGCATGCGTCCGGGGACCTGCGGGACGGAGGCGAACCGGGCCACGATCTCGTCGAGCGACAGGCCCAGGTGCAGCCCGACGGCCGCGGCCGCGAGCGCGCTCTTCACGAACGATGCGCCCACCAGGTTCGGGAGCACGGCGTCGAGACGCGACTGCCGCGTGACGAGCGTGAACGCGGTCTTCGCGAACGTTTCGGCCGGAGAGAACGAGAAATCATCGCGCGTCTGGATCGTCACGCCCTCGGCGCGCACGTCGGCCCCGGCGTCCAGGCCGAACGTCGTGACCGGCGCGGGGGAACGATCGCGGAAGCCCATCGCCTGCGCGTCGTCCGCCGAAAGCACGACAAGCCCGGTCGCCTTGGTGGAGAGCACGTTGGTCCCCTCTTCCTCCACGAGCGCCTGCATGGACGGATAGTTCGCGAGATGCACCGGGGAAATCGCCGTAAGCACCGATATGTCCGGTCGGGCGATGCCGCACAGCTTCTTCATGTCCCCGGGGGCGTCGGCGCCGAACTCGAGCACCAGGATGTTGGGATAATCGGCTTTCCTTTTCAGCAGGAGCATGTCCGCCTTGGCGAACAGCTTCATCCAGGCGATGGGCGAACGCCCCGGCTCTTGCGTTTCGCCGATGATCGCGAGCGGGACGCCCACGTCGGTGTTGAAATTCCCGGGCGACGTCCCCACGCGGAACCGCCCAGACAACACCTCCACGATCGCGGCTTTCGTGGAGGTCTTTCCCACCGATCCGGTCACGGCGACCACGGTCGGGCGGTATGTTTCCACGATCTTCCTCGCTTTCCAGGCAAGAAGGCGTACGACCAATGATTTCATATCAATTCCGATTCGGAGACACTTCGAAATACTCTAGCAGGAACTTGGCCAACTCGCCGAATACCGGGGCGGCCGTGGATTCGGCGAACACCGCGTCCGCGGGGCGGTCGATGCGCACCACCATGGCGAACTTCGGGTCATCGGCCGGAGCGAACCCGGCGAACGTGCCGATGGTGGCATGTTCCTCGTATCCCGCCGCGTCGGCTCGGGCCACCTGCGCGGTCCCGGTCTTCCCGGCGACGTAGTATCCCTTCACCCCGGCCTTCTTGCCGTGGCCGTTCTCCACCACCGAGATGAGCATCGCGGCAAGCGTCTTCGCGGTCTTCGGCTCGATCACGCGCCGCACGTCCTCGGTCGCGCGGGCGTCCACCCGGCCGTCGGGGGACCGCACCTCGTCCACGATGCGCGCTTTCTTGAGGATCCCCCCGTTCGCGATCGCGGCGTACGCGCTCGCGATCTGGAGCGGCGTCACGGTGATCCCCTGCCCGTAGCTCGCGGTCGCGGCGAACACCTCGCCCGCCTTGTCGAGCCCCTTGAGGTCGCCGGCCACCTCGGTGTCGAGTTCCACCCCGGTGCGGGAGCCGAACCCGAACCGACGGACGTAGTCCTCGAAGGCGTCGCGGCCCACCTGGCGCATGGCGAAGATCATCCCGGTGTTCAAGGATTTCTCAAGCGCCTGCGTCATGCTCTGCCACCCGTTCGCCGCCCCGGTGGAGTTCTTGATGTCGAACCCGTCGATCTTCACCACTCCGACGTCCTCGTAGATGGTGTCGGGAGTCACGGCTCCCGCATCTAGCGCCGCGGCCATGGTCACCGCCTTGAACACCGATCCCGGCTCGTAGGCGTCGAAGATGGCCGGATTGTTGAACACGCGCACGCTGTCCACGTCCCCGTAGTCGTTGGGGTCGAAATCCGGCGCGGCACACATGGCGAGGATCCGCCCGGTCGACGGTTCCATGATCACCACGCTCCCGCCGTCGGCCTGGTGCCGTCGCACGGCCTGCGTGATCGCCTGGCAGGCGCGGTACTGGATGGTGCGGTCGAGGGTGAGCACCACGTCGGCGCCGTCCACGGCAGGTTCCACCGAATGCTCGCCCACGGCGATGAGCCGCCCGCTGATGTCCCGCTCGCTCCGCACGAACCCCATGGTGCCCGACAGCTCCTGGTCGAAATACCCCTCGATCCCGTATTTGCCGGACCGCTTCCCGTCATCGTCGGCCCCCAAGAACCCGAACACGTGTCCGCCCAGCCCTGACTCCGGGTAAAACCTGGTCTCCTCGGGGACGTCCTTCACGCCGGCAAGCGCGAGCGCATGGACGCGCGCGAGGGTCGCCCCGTCCACGTGCCGCTCGATCGGCTCGTACGGGTCCTCCCTCTGCCCCAGCCGTTTCTCGAGCGCCTCGATCCGCTCCTCGTCGTACCCGAACAGTTCGCCGAGGAGTCCCGCGGTCTTTGCGGCGTCCTCCACGCGCCGGGGATCGGCGTACACGAGCGCGAGGCGCTGGTTCGTGGCCGCGGTGACGAGCGCGCCGTCCTTCATGTCGTGCACCAGCACGTCGCCGCGCGTCGGGAACAATTCGCGGAAAATGCCGTGCTGCCCTTCGGCGAGCGCGGCATACAACGGGTGGTCCATCACCTGCAGGAGGAACAGCTTCCCGCACACGGCGAGCGCGAAGAGCGCGACGACGGTGCGCAGCGCGTCGGTACGCAGGTCGCGCGCTTCGCCGCTCGCGCGCGGCTTCCATCGTGCTCGACGGTCCTCTCCCATGGCTCCATCTTATTCTATCGGGAGGATGTCGTCTTCTACCACGACGTTGCCCAGGTACACCGCGGTCTCTCCGCGGTTCTCGCTCGTCACGATGCGCAGCTTCTCGCCGTCCTCCGATTCGTACTCCGAGAAGGTGATGCGGTCCTCGGCGTCGGCGTCGGCGTCGCCGTCGACATCGGTCACGGTGCCGGAGTCCTCATAGCTGAATTCGTATTCC
>Ga0155146_13_pt7 | contig 6388 bp, 1 predicted proteins | sample RifCSPhighO2_01_FD_106114 | JGI IMG/M metagenome (GOLD analysis project Ga0155146, IMG submission 106114) | Candidatus Uhrbacteria bacterium RIFCSPHIGHO2_01_FULL_63_20 | reverse complement strand
CGGCACCAACACGCTGTTCACGCTCGCCGACGGCGGCACGGTCGGCAACGCGTCCGTGACCGGCACCTTGGGCGCGGGCGCCACCACCGTCACTTCGCTCACGGTAGGGAGCATCCTCCTTTCCGCGGTCGGCACCTCCAACACCACTTCGGGCGCCAGCCTCGTGGGCACGTTCGACGAGTTCACCAACTCCTCCGCCACGACGGTGCAGGACGTGCTCGACGACCTGGACGCCGCGATCGGGGCGGGCGGATCCAAGTGGACCGACGACGGCACCTTCACGTACCTCTCCGGCACCACCGACGACCTGGTGCTGGGCGGCAGCACCGTGGCCGGCGCCTCCCTCTACTTCGACGAGAGCGCGGGGACGCTGTACCTGGGCACCGACGGCTCGCTCGACGGCTCGCTCACCTTCTACAGCTCCGGCGCGGTCGCGGACACGACCCTCGCGGCCAATGTGACCGGCGACCTCACTGTCACCACCGGCGACGCGGGCGACCTCGTGAACGTGCTCACGGGCAGCCTCAAGGTGGGGAACGGCTCCCCGGGGCTCGCCCTCGACGGCGAGGACGCCTACGTGGAAGGCACCTTCGAGGTGGACGGCAGCGTCCAGCTCGACGGGACCCTCTCCGCGAGCGGCGCCGTCACCTTGGGCGACGCGATTACCGATAACCTCACCGTCACCTCGGCCATCCAGGGCGCCTCGGCCCTCGTCTTTGACGGCTCAACGGACAACACGAACGAGACGACGTTCTCCATCACGGACCCCACGGCCGACCGCACCATCACCTTCCAAAACGCCTCCGGCACGGTGGCGTTCCTCACGGACACCATCTCCTCCACGCTCACGGACAACACGGCCGACGCCCTCGATATCCAGGAGGGAACCAACAATTACCTGAACGTGAACACGACGAATGCGTCCGAGAACATCTCTTTCGGGAACACGACCACGAACCCGAGTTTCAATTTCCTCGGGTCCGGAACGCTCACCATCGACGGTCCGCTCACGGGGAACGGGACGCTGACCTTGGGCGACAACGGCGACACGGTCGCCATCAACTCGTCGGACTGGGACATTTCCACCACCGGTGCGCTGACCGGCGTGGGCGCAATCACGGCCGACGGCACGTTCACGTTCTCGGGGGTCGCGACCGACATCACCACCGGCACCAACGAGGCGCTCACCCTTTCGCCCAACGGCACAGGCGACGTGCTCGTTTCCGCGGACGCGGACACCCAGCTGCAGGTCACGGCGGGCGCTGCGCCGGGCGTGGACATGCTTGCGATCACCAACACGGGCGTGGGTGCCACCGCGAACAACGTGGACGCGCTCTCGGCCTCCATCTTCACGGCCACCGGCGCCGGAGCCAACAACTCCGCCTTGCACGCGGTCATCGGCAACGCGCCGGTGGACGCGAGCGACGTGATCAACGGGCTCGAGGTGACGGGCGTTGCACAGACGGTCGCCTCCACCACGCAGAACCTGGCGCGCCTCACCCCGGTGAACTCGGGGAACACGGCCGGGACGCTGGTGGGGCTGCAGATCGACGGCATCACCACGCTGGGCGCCGCCTCGGAAACCGCCATCAACATCTCGGCCAACTGGGACACGGCCATCAATACCAACAACGGTTCCATCAACGCCGGCACCGGCGCCATCACCTCCGGCGCGGTCAACGGCCTCACGCTCGCGAGCGCGGCCGACGGGTTCACCGTGGCCGGCGGCACCACCCCCCGCACGCTCACGGTCACGGCCGCGGACATCACGGTGGGCTCCACCATCACCCCGACCAGCGCCGGGGCGCTTACGGTGTCCGCGAACGGGAGCAACGCGCTCACGCTCACGGGCGGAGCGGCGTCCACCTGGGACATCGGCGCGAACACCCTGTCGCTGCAGACCACGGGGAACGGCGCCATCACGACCGGCACGGGCACGTTCACGGCCGGCGGCGCCCTCGCGGTGAACGGCGACACGACGATCGGCAACGCCGCCACGGACGCGCTCACCGTCACCTCCGAGATCCGCGGCGGCAGCCCGCTCACGTTCGAGGGGTCCACCAACAACGACATCTACACCATCTTCGCCATCACGGACCCGACGGTTTCCAACAAGACCATCACCTTCCCCAACGCCACCATCACCGTGAACGCGGCCGGGGACCTCTCCGGCACCACGCTCAACTCCGGCGTGGTCACCTCCTCGCTCACCACCGTGGGTGCCTTGGACAGCGGCTCCATCACCTCCAACTTCGGCTCGATCAACGTGGGCGCGGACGCCATCACCACCACGGGCACGATCGGCACGGCCGGCACCACCACCTTCACGGGCGCGGCCGGGACCTTCTCCGGGCTGCTCACCTTCAACGGCGGGGCCACGGCCGACGGCGGCGTGTTCACGGTGGCCGACACGACCGGCAACGTGCACACCGGCGGCACGCTCGACGTGGACGGCGCGTCCGACTTCGGCGGGGACATCACCTTCTCCGCCGCGACCCCCACCATCGCGATCAACGACAACGACACCTTCACCATCACGGAAGGGGCCAACGCCTACATCACCGTCAACACGAGCAACACCACGACGGCGCTCACCCTCGACCTGCCCGTGGCCGGTTCCACGTCCACCACCGGCAACCTATTCACGAGCAACGTGACCAAGACGATCAACCTGGGCACCGGCACGGCCGCGGATACCATCAACATCGGCACGGGCGCCACCACGGCCGACACCATCAACATCGGCACCGGCGCGGTGGCCAACGCGATCGCCATCGGGAGCGCCTCCGCCACCGGGGTCTCGATCACGGACAACAACTGGAGCGTCACGACCGCCGGCGCCGCCAGCTTCGCGAGCTTCTCCGGTTCCGGGCTCACGGACTGCGACACGGCGGCCACCAGCAAGCTCCTGTGGGACGCCACCACCAGCCAGTTCTCCTGCGGCACGGACCAGACCTCCGGGGGCGGGGGCGCGGTGACGGTCAAGACCAAGACCGCTGACGAGACGGACGCGACGGGAACCTTGCAGAATGACGATCATCTGAATTTCGCAATCGGGGCCAGCGAGACCTGGACCGCGATTTTCGTCATCCAGACGAATTCCGCCGCCGCCCGCGACATACAGTTCGCCGTGACGGCCCCGTCCGGCGCGACGTGCGACCTGTCCATCGGCGTCTTTCGGAACAATACCTCCTCCATCGGCAATATCGGGTGCGGCGTTTCGACCGGACAGATTTCAACGGTCGGCGCAGATGAGCCCCTTATCATTACCATCAGCGTCGTCAACAGCACGACGGCCGGGACCGTCCAGCTCCAATGGGCGCAATTCTCTGCTGGCACGGCCTCGACTGTCTACGCAGGCTCCTACATGAACGCGTTCAAGACCCAGGGCTCGGACGTGGCCGAGATCTACTACACTTCCGACCCGGACATCGGCGCCGGCGACGTGGTGGCCATCGACCCGTCCCTGCGCGCGGCCGTGCGCAAGACCTCCGTCGCGTCCGACCCGCACGCCATCGGCGTGATCTCCTCCATCCCCGGGCTGGTGCTGGGCGACGCCAAGCCGCCGGCGGAAGGGTATCGCTCGGTCATGCTCGCGCTCACCGGGCGCGTGCCCGTGACCGTATCCGCGGAAAACGGACCGATTCTCCCGGGCGACTTCCTCACCTCCTCCTCCATGCCGGGGTACGCCATGAAGGCGACCGGACCGGGGCCGGTGATCGGCCAGGCGCTTGAAGGGTTCGGCGGCAGCGAGGTTGGGTTCGTGATGATGCTCGTGAAGAACGGCCATTACGACGGCGCGCCGCTGCCCGACGGGATCACGGCCGACGCGCCAGCGAGCGCTGTGACGACGGACGCCGTGGAAATCACCGGGGACGGGACCGAAGCGCCCACGACCGTGACGATCGACACGCTCGAGACCCTTACGGTGACTGGCGCCCTCACGGTGCAGGGCGACGCCGCGTTCCTGGGTTCCGTGGCCGTCGACGGCACGCTCACGGCCGGCGACATCGCGAGCCCGGCCATCGACGCGATCCGGTCGTCCATCGAGACGGTGTCGGGGAGTACCTCCGCGAATACCGACGAGATCGCGGCGCTCATCGAGCGCATCGGCGCGCTCGAGGCCGCGGACGGCGAACCCGCCACCGAACCGACGACGCTCGACCTGTCCCTCGTGGACCACGGCCTCACGGTGAACGGCACGCTCGTCGTCCAAGACGGCCTGGTCGTGGACCGCATCGGGAGCCTCGGCGACCTGCTCGTGCTCTCCGGCGACGTGGAATTCGTCGGCCGCCCGACATTCAACAACGACACGGCCGGGTTCGCGGACGTGGCCTTCGGCGACCGCACGGTGAAGGTGGCGTTCGACAGGCCCTTTAAGGACGCGCCGGTGGTGAACGCCACGCTCACCCTCGCGCTTTCCGAGGACGGGTCGCAGGTGGCGACCGAGCAGGTCGTGCTGTCCAACGGCATCGCCTTCATCGTGAGCGGCGCGTCGGCGGACGGGTTCTCGATCATCCTCAACAAGCCCGCGCCCGCGGACCTGCGCTTCTCCTGGACCGCGTTCGCGGTGCGCGACGCGAAGACGTTCAAGAGCGAGTCCGCGCCGGTCATCGAGTATTTCGAGCCGATCCTTCCGCCCGCGCCCGCTCCCGAGGAGGAACCCGTCCCGGCCGAGGAAGAACCGGCGATTGAGGAAACTCCTGCGGAAGAGCCGGCTGTCGAGGAACCTGTCGTGACCGAGGAAGAACCGGCGATTGAGGAAACTCCTGCGGAAGAGCCGGCTGTCGAGGAACCTGTCGTGACCGAGGAAGAACCGGTCGTCGAAGAGGCGCCGGCCGAGGAGCTCGCGCCAGTTGTCGAGGAGCCGGCCCCAGCCCCTGAACAGCCAGCGACGGAGGAAGCGCCGGCATAACGGACGATTATGGAGTCCCCGAGCGCGAAGCCGACACCCTCGCCATCCTCATTCTTCTCGCGTCCGCTCCCCACCGCGAAAAAGCCGAAGGGCATCCCGAAGCCGGTCATCGTCGCGGGCGGCATATTGTTGGCGCTCGCCGCGATCGTGATTGCCGTCCTGTGGACGCAGCTGCGCGAGGCTCGGCAACAGGCCGTGCAGCTCCCGACGCCTGACGAGACGGCCCAGCTCGTTGCCGAAGTGGGGAAGCTCATCCGGCTCCCCGAGGACGAGACGCCGACGATCGCCACGGTGTCGGACCCCGAGAAGCTGCGCGAGCAGGCGTTCTTCAAGAACGCGAGCGAGGGGGACAAGGTGATCATCTACACCCAATCAAAAAAAGCGATCCTGTATTCGCCGACCTTGAAGCAGATCATCGAGGTGGCGAACGTCAACTTGAGCTCGTCGCCTGCCGCCGCGGCGCCGGCAACGGCCCCGTAACGTATGACGCGTCGCCTCCTGTCGGCCGTCGTGATCCTCGCCTCCTGCCTCTTCGCATCGATGGCCCGGGCGACGGACTACACCAGCCTCAACTTCATCCTGCGCGACCCGATGATGTCCTCGGGAGGTTCCGTGTACGCCACCAGCGCGAGCTTCCAGTACGTGAGCTCGACCGCCCAGCGCTCGGCGATCGGGCAGGGGACCTCGGCGAGCTTCGGAGAGAACGAAGGGTTCCTGTATTACCCGTTCGTGAGCACCCCGGTCGCGACCGCGACCCCCGGCGACGCGGAGGCGGACCTCGCCTGGACGGCCGCCACGAGCGCGCTCGGGTTCACGGTCACCTCCTACGAGGCCGGCATCGCCACGGCCTCCGGCGGACCGTACACGTTCACGAACACGGGGATCACCCTTTCCAACACCTTCACGACGCTCACCAACGGGTTCGACTATTACTTCGTCGTCCAGGTGCTCGACGCGTTCGGGGACGTGATCGCCACCAGCGCCGAAGTCAGCGCCTCGCCGACGGCCGGCGGCCCGCCGCCTGGAGGAGGAGGAGGAGGTGGAGGCGGGCCCGGCATCACCACCGGACGCATCCTCGCGCCGAGCGTGCTCGGGTACCCGAACCTTCCCGTGAAGGTGCTCTTGGACGGCCTAGAAGCGGCGGAGGTGACCTCCGGAGCCGACGGGCTCTCCGCCGTGACGCTCGAATCGCTCACGGCCGGCACGTACTTGCTTACGTTCTACTCCACGGACGCGGCGAACCGCCGTTCCAACCTGTTCAGCTTTCCCGTGACGGTCGTCGCGGGGACCGACACGGCCGTGGGCGGGGTGTTCATATCCCCGACCATCTCGCTCGATCCCACGAGCGTCCCCCCAGGGAATCCGCTCGCCGTTTCCGGCACCACGGCCCCCGCGGCACAGGTCGTCGTCCGGGTCGCCGGGTATCCGGATCATGACGCCACGGTCACGAGCGCCGCGGACGGGAGCTACCTC
>Ga0155146_11_pt1 | contig 10283 bp, 6 predicted proteins | sample RifCSPhighO2_01_FD_106114 | JGI IMG/M metagenome (GOLD analysis project Ga0155146, IMG submission 106114) | Candidatus Uhrbacteria bacterium RIFCSPHIGHO2_01_FULL_63_20 | reverse complement strand
CCGGGAGCGGGATGGTCGTCACCACGCGCGGCCACGCGCTCGCGAAGCTCGTCCCCACGCAGGGCGCCTACCAGGCCGCCATGATCGGCATCGCCTCGGATCCGGGCGACGCCGGAGACTTCAATTCGATCGGCTACAACATCCAGGAGGCCGACCATCCGCGCCCCATCGCGCTCAAGGGCCGCGTGCGCGCCCGCGTTTCCGACGAGAACGGGCCTATCGCGGTGGGCGACCCGATCACGTCCTCCCCGACTCCGGGGGTCGGCATGAAGGCCACGCAGCCAGGCCCCATCGTCGGGTACGCGCTCGAGCCATACGCGGGCGCGGGCGAGGGGCTCGCGATGGTGTTCATGGCACTCACGTACTACCCAGGCACGGGCACGTCCCCGCTCGCCGGCACCGACAACCGGGCTTCCGCGCTCACGGGGAACCTCTCCGCGCTCAACATGAGCGGCAACATCTACATGCAAGGCAACCAGATCCTCGATGTGGGCGCCATTGCCGGGCTCTCGGGCGCCTGGAGCGTGGACGCGGAAGGGAAGTTCGCCACCCAAGCCTCGTACGCCGTGGTCATCGAAAGCTACCAGGGCGAGGAGGTGGAGGCCGTGGCGACCCTCGGGCTCGAGCACAAGGTGACGCTCGACGGGACGGCCACGCTCGAGAACGGCACCGCGACCGTCGCGTTTGAGACGGTGAACCCGTCGTTCAACGACATCACCTCGACGACGGCCGACGTGCGCGTGTCCGTGACCCCCAACGGACCGGCGTACCTGTACGTCGTCTCGAAGGACCACAACGGGTTCACGGTGCAGCAGCTCAACGGGACGGACTCGGGCATCACCTTCGACTGGTTCGTGACGGCGACCAGGAAGGATCACGAGGTGATTGAGGTGATTGAGGTTGTTGAGGTGATTGAGGTGACGGAAGAACCTCCGGCGGAAGAGACGCTGCCGTCATTGCCTGAGAGTGTCGAAGGCCAGGACGGCGGCGAGAGCGTCACCCCTTCGACAAGCTCAGGGGATACCGCCCCTGCGGAGGAACCTCCGCCGCCAGAGCCCTTGCCTGAACCTTTGCCATAGACTCCCTCTGCGAAATGAAACCAGGCCTTCGCGGCCTGGTTTTGGTATACTGTGCCGGATATGTCCTGGGTTTCACGTTTGACGGGAGGGAATGCCACGGCGATGTTCCTGCGCCTCGCGCGCGCGTTCCTGTACGCGCTCATCGCGCTTGTCCCGCTCGCCTACCTGCCGCTGAGCTTGGATCCGCTCGAGGTGAGCAAGCAGACGCTGCTCGTGCTGCTCACCTTCGCCTCCGCGCTGTGCTGGATCGGGGCCATGGTGAGCGCCCGGGCGGTTTCCGTGCGGCGCGGTTGGCTGAACCTTCTGCCGCTCCTCATCCTCGTAAGCGCCCTCATTTCCGCCTCCCTCTCCCTGGGGCCGTACCTGTCGTGGATCGGCACCGCGACCCAGGAATACACGAGCGCCCTGTCCATCGCCGCGTACGTGACGCTGTTCTATCTCGTGGCGAACCTCATGAACGTCCCCTCCGCGCAACGGACGGCTCTGTTCACGCTGCTCGTGAGCGCCTCGCTCGCCGGCGCGTTCGGGGTCGCGGCCTCGCTGGGGGTCCCGGTATTGCCGTCCGCGGACGGGCCGCTCGGGAACACCGTGGGGACGGCCAACGCGTTCGGCACGTTCCTGGCCGCCATGGCCGTGCTCGGGAACGCCCTGTTCCTGGTCCATCGCGAGGAAGACGCGCTCATGTACCGCGGGACGCGCGGCACCCTCCAGCACGTCCTCGTGATCTGGTTGAGCGCCGCGGCGTTCGCGACCGCCCTGGCGTTGGATTTCACGCCGGTGTGGCTCACGCTCCTCGCGGGACTGCTCGCCCTGTTCGTGTTCGCGCTCGTGCGGGCCGGGGACTTCGGCCCCACCAACCGGTTCATCCTCCCGTTCGCGCTCATCGTGGCTTCCCTCCCGTTCCTGTTCTGGGTGGACCGCCCGATCCCGATACGGATCCCGACCGAGGTGACTCCGTCGTTTCCCGCGAGCTGGGACATCGCGAAGGAGACCGTCAAGGCCGATGGCGCCCTGTTCGGCTCCGGACCGGGCACCTTCGTGTACCAATACGCCAAATACCGGCCCCTCGACGTGAACCGGACCGCGTTTTGGGACACGCGGTTCGACCGCGCCTCGTCTTCGGCGCTCACCGTGCTGGTGACCTTCGGGCTCGTCGGGGCGCTCGTCTGGGCCCTGTTCCTTTCGATCACCGTCACGCGCGGGGCGCTGGAAGTGGTCCGCGGCCGCGAACGGCACGCCTGGCTCCCGGCGTTCGTCGTCATCCCGCCGTTTTTCGCGCTCGCGGTATCCGGGTTCCTGTACTCCGCCAACCTCACCCTCCTGTTCCTCGTCTTCCTGTTGTCCGGGCTCGTCGCGGGCGCGGTCATGAAGCGTCCGGCCATGCGGTCGCTGCGCGAGAGCCCGCGCCTGTCGCTCGCGTTCTCCCTGCTCGCGATATTCGCCGGGACCGTGATCGTGACCGGGGTGTTCGTGGCCTCTTTGCGCTACGCCGCCGAGGCCGCGTTCGCGAAGGCGGTGCGGCTCGACCGCGCCGGAGGCGACCTGAAGGACGTGGTGGCGTCGCTCGACCGCGCGGCCTCCCTCAACCGGGCGAACGACGTGTACTACCGCAACCTCTCGCAGGCGTTCCTGCTCATGCTCGCCTCCGCGCTGAAGGAGGCGTCCGCGCTCGCCCAGGCCGGGAGCGAGGATCAGCGCGGCTACCTTCAGGCGCTCACGGGCGCCGCGGTCAACGCGTCGGCGCGCGCGACCGAGCTTGGTCCCGAGAACGTGCTCAATTGGGCCGCGCGCGGCGCGCTGTACCGCGAGCTGGTCCCGCTCATCGGCAACGCGGGCGAATTCTCGACGAAGGCTCTGCAGCGGGCGATCGAGCTCGATCCCCGCGACCCCAAGGTCCGCACCGAACTTGGCCGCACCTACCTCACGCTCGCCGAGAACAACCGCGCGCTCACGGCCGCGGAGGACAAGGCCGTGGCTCGGGAAGCCCAGGCGAAGGTCGAATCCCTCTTGAAGCAGGCCGAGGAACAGTTCCTGGCGGCCTCCGCGCTGAAGGAGGATTACGCCCCCGCGCAGTACCAGCTCGCGCTCGTGCTCGAGCGGCAGGGACGGCTCCCCGAGGCCGTGGCGAAAATGGAGACGGTGGCGAAGCAAAACCCGCTCGACGTGGGCGTGGCGTTCCAGCTCGGGCTCTTGTACATGCGCCGCGGGGACACGCTCGACGTGGACCGGGCGCAGGCCGCCTTCTCGCAGGCCGTGGCGCTTTCGCCCAGCTACAGCAACGCCCGATGGTTCCTGGCAAGCATCCATGAGCAGAAAAAGGAAATCGACAAGGCGATCGAGCAGGTCGCCAAGGTGCTCGAGTACGATCCCGGCAACGAGCTCGTGAAGGCGCGTCTCGAGCGGCTGCGCGCCGGCAAGGCGCTCTCCACCCCTCCGCCCCCGCTTGAGGAGACGCCGACCGCGACGTCGGTCCCCGAAGGCCAGCCCGTCGCGCCGTGACGCTTGACCCAGGCGTGGTTTGTCGCTATCCTGCCGGCACGTCTTGGGCCCTTAGCTCAGCTGGTAGAGCGCTTCCATGGCATGGAAGAGGTCAACGGTTCGATCCCGTTAGGGTCCACCAGGAAAACCCTCAATACGAGGGTTTTCATGTTTTAAGCCTATGCTCAAAGTCGGCATCGTGGGGCTCCCGAACGTGGGGAAATCCACCCTGTTCAAGACGCTCACGAAAAAGCAAGTCCCCTGCGAGAATTTCCCGTTCTGCACCATCGAGCCCAACGTGGGGATCGTGGAGGTGCCCGATGAGCGATTGGAGAGACTGGCGGAAAGATCGAAATCCGAAAAAACGATCCCGGCGGCCATCGAGTTCGTGGACATCGCCGGCATCGTCAAAGGCGCGAGCAAGGGGGAGGGGCTCGGGAACAAGTTCTTGAGCAACATCCGCGAGACGGACATGATCCTGCACGTGGTGCGGGCGTTCGAGGATCCGGACGTGCATCACGTGGAGGGCGGCGTGGACCCCAAGCGCGACGCGGAGACCATCGAGACCGAGCTCGCGCTCGCCGACATCGAGCTCGTGCAAAAGCGCCTCGACGGGGTGCGTGGCAGGATGAAATCGGGCAAGACGAAGGAGCTTGAGAAAGAGGAATCCGCGCTCGCGAAGCTGTTCGCGGCGCTCGAGCAGGGGAAGATGGCGAACACGGTCGCGCTCGACGAAGACGAGGAAAAGGCCGTGAAAGGGCTGCTCTTGCTCACGCGAAAGCCCATCCTGTACGTGGTGAACGTCGCGGAATCGGATATCCCTTCGACGGGCTCAGGGAATATCCGATTCCCAGAGCTTGTCGAAGGCCGGATGGCAATCCCTATCAGCGTGAAAATCGAGTCGGAAATCGTGGAAATGCAGCCGGATGAGCAAAAAACGTTTTTGGCCGAGCTCGGGCTTCCCATGAGCGGGCTCGATCGGGTGATTGCCAAGTGCTATGAGATGCTCGGGCTCATCACGTACTTCACTTCCGGCGAAAAGGAAACCCGCGCCTGGACGATTCCCGTTGGGACGAAAGCGCCGCAGGCCGCCGGCGTGATCCACACCGATTTCGAGAAGAACTTCATCCGCGCCGAGGTGATCGACTGGAAGGATTTCGTGGAACTGGGCGAAGCCGGAGCGCGCGAGGCTGGGAAACTGCGGGTGGAAGGGAAGGAGTATGTGATGAGGGACGGCGACACTTGCCACTTCCGGGTCAACGCGTAAGTACCACGATGTCACGGCCGACCCTTTGGCCTGGGCGTTCGTATAGGAAGCGGTCGGCAATGGAGAAGCCGATCGCTTTTATGACGGGTTCGACCGGAAGTTTGGCGAACGCGCGTCCCACGCGGAACGCGGGGAAAGCGATCACCATCTTCCCGTCGGGCTTCAATACGCCCGCCATGGCCTTTAGCGACGGCTCTACGATCCTCATGAGATCGTTCACGCTTTTCCTGATCGCGGCCGCGTTCGCCTCGCGCCGCAGCGGCGGACCCAGGAACGTCTCGGTCACGATGGCGTCCACCGTTTCTTTCACGAACGCGTCGACCTTCTCGGCCGGCGTCTCGTATACCGACACCCGGACCTTTTTGGTGTCCGGGAACGCGTGGCGCATCCACTCCATGTTGCGACCCGTGTCTGCCACGGCTTTTTTTGATATATCCGAGCCGATTACCGCTTTTGATCCCATGAGCGCGGCCTCCATGAGGATGGTCCCCGAGCCGCAAAACGGGTCGAGGATGGCCGATCCTTCAGGTTGAACACCAGAAAGGTTCACCATGAGGCGCGCGAGCTTGGGCGGGAGCATCCCGCTTTTCGCGTCGCGGCTTGGGCGTCCGAAATCGCGTTTCGACCACGCTTCGAAATCCTGCACGGCCTCGGTGCGTCCGGCGAGGATGCCGTCCTTCGTCGCGATCAGGCAGATGTCGCCGGAGGTGGCCTGGGTCGTGACCGCGACGCTCGAGAGCGCATCGGCTTTCATCGTGACCACCCGCGCCTTGCGCCCCTCGGCCTCGAGCGCGCGCTTTACCGTCATCCCGATCCCGTTCGCTTCGCCCTTGAGGGTTCCGAACAGGGAAGCGTTGCCGCCGTCATAGAGCGACAGGCCGAACTCGATGCGTTTCCCATCGTCATTGCGAGGAAGGAGCGCGGCGACGGACGAAGCAACCTCCCGGGAGATTGCTTCGTCGGCTTGGGAGCCTCCTCGCAAAGACGGAATAGTCGTTGAGACGCTTCCCGACTTGACGACTCCTGCCAGCCTGTTTACCGCCTGTTTCGGTTCCGGGCCGCCTTCGTCAGTGACGAGCACCGTGTCGGAGGTCGCGACGGCCGTTGCCGACGGGTACACGGCAAAAAATTCCGCCAAGGACAGCGCAGGATTCGAGCCGAGGACGTAGAAGCGCATAGGCGTTGAAAAGTATAGCAGATGTGGATAACCAGTGCTTGTTTCGTGGAATAGATGTGCATAGGACGGCGGTTTGCTTCGGACAGTCCGAGTTACCCACATGGATTGGCATTTTTTCGCTAAAATAGCGGCCAAAATGCTTTGACCGTCCATTCCAAAAAACGTAAAATAGCTAGGAATATGGCCCGAGCCCTCATTTTTGCTGTAGGCGCTTGTGTTGGAACCCTGTTGCCCGGGCTGGTTCTGGCCCAGTCGAGCTCCACGAACTACATCCTGTGGGACACGTCGATCAACGGCGGCGGAGGAAGAACGACGTCGACGAACTACATCGATTTCAACACCGTCGTCGACATTGGGAGCGATTATCTTTCGAGCGGCAATTACCGCGCCTACCAGGGGTTCGAGGCGATCACCGAGGAACCGCGCCTCACCATGAGCCTGTCGTCCACGAGCATCACGCTCTCGCCCAACCCGCTTACGACCGCGTCGGTGAGCACGGGCGCCACCACGGTCACCGTGAGCACGAATGCGGACTTCGGCTACGCGCTCACGGCCACGGAAAACGCCGCGTTCCAAAACCAAAGCGCCGATGAGATCGCGGACGTGAGCGACGGGGCCGTCACCGCCGGGAGCGAGGAGTACGGCATCGCGGTGTCGGGCGCGGACGCGGCGTTCGGCGACGACCGCAGCGTCTCCACGACCCCGCGCACGATCGCGAGCAAGTCCACCTGGGGAGCCGCCCGCGCCACCGTCGTCACGGTGAAGGCCGCGATCGCGAGCGTCACGGACTCCGGAGAGTACGCCGGCACCATCACCTTCATCGCGACGGGGAATTACTGATTCGGCTCGGATGCGTGTCCCCGAACGGTCGGGGCCAAGCATCCGCGGCGAACGCGGAACAAAGGTCGAGCACAATCGCGTATGGGTCGGGACGGGTGCCGAGGGTTCGGCTCCGTCGACATCTATCAAGACCCAGACGCCCATTTAATCCATGAACTTCATATGAACAAATTCCATTCATTCATCGCGAAAGTCACCATGCTCTCGCTCGTAGTCGGCCTGGTAGTGGTCGTCTCGCCGGCGCAGGCGGCCACGATCACCTCCGCCAAGGACACGATGTCGCGCGTGCAGATCTCGACCTTGTCCAACCACGAGATCCTGTTCACGTCTCCCACCGGCGTCGCGAGCGGCGCCACGATCATCGTCACGTTCAACACCGACTTCTCGGTCGCGGCCTCGCTCGACTTCGAGGACATCGACGTTTCCCACGATTCGACCCCGGATGGCGTGTGTAACACGGGGGACACGGAAGTCGTCCTCGCCGCCGCCCCTTCAGGCGCCACGGCGGGCGTCGTCCGTACGTCCGGCACGGTCATCACCTTCACGAACGGGACGACCGTCCTCGCGGCCGGTTCCGAGCTGTGTTTCGAGATCGGGACGAACGCGACCTCCGTCGTGACCGGCGTGGAGCAGGTCACCAACGCCACCACGGACAGCTCGGCGAGCTCCAAGACCGTCGCCTTGAGCGGCACCTTCGGCGACTCCGGCACGATCGCGCTCGGCATCGTGGACGACGACACAGTGGCCATCTCGGCCTCCGTCACGTCCTCGCTCACGTTCGACCTCGACACCACCGCGTCGAACACCTGCAGCACCACCGAGAGCGCCGCCGCCTACTCGGTGGCCCTCGGCACCATCACCACCACCGACACCCGCGTGTCCGGCGCGACCGACTCGGTGAACCACATCTGCGTGGACCTCGACACCAACGCCTCCGGCGGCGCCGTGATAACGGTCGTCTCGGCCAATGGCAGCAGCGGGCTCGTCAGCACCTCGGTACCAGGCGACACCATCCCGAGCGCCTCGGCCACCATGGCCGACGGCACGGCCAACTACGGCATCTGCGTGGTGTCGGAAACGTCCTCCGCCGGCACGTTCGACGACGTGTCGCCATTCGACAACGCCTCGTGCGCCGCCAACACCGAGACCAACGTGGTCGGCGGCCTCACCACCTCGGCCCAGACCATCCTCGACACCAACACCGACCCGATCGCCACCGGCCGCGCGCAGATCGCGGTGAACGCCGCCATCAGCGCGATCACCCCGGCACACTCCGACTACGCGGACACCCTCACGTTCATCGCGACGGGGACGTTCTAACTCATCCGCAACGACGAACATTATGTGGAGGAAACTGTCTTTTGCGGCCATGGCGGCGACCCTGCTCGCCCCGATCATGAACGTGCTTCCGGCCGCGGCGCTCACGGTGAGCCCGGTGGTGATCGAGCATGAGGCCGACCCCGGCGACGAGATCGTCGGCACCATCAAGCTGCACAACGAAGGGACCAATACGGAGACGTATTACCCGTCGGTCCAGGACTTCGTGGGTTCCGACGAGTCCGGCACGCCCGAGTTCGTGGGGGTGAACCCCGACCGCTCGCTCGTGGAGTGGGTCCGGTTCAGCCGCAGTTCCATGACCATCGATTCGGGGGACGGCGACCTGGTGGTGTACACCATCAAGGTCCCGAAGGATGCCGCCCCGGGCGGGTACTTTGGCGGCCTGTTGTTCTCGACCAGCCCGGCCAACGCCACCTTCGGCGTGGGCACCGTGGGCGTCACCGGCCCGCTCCTGCTCTTGCGCGTGTCCGGCAACGTGGTCGAGCGGGCGAGCATCGCCTCGTTCGCGTCGAGCCAGGATTCGGGCACCTCGCTCCCGGTTGACTTCAAGCTGCGCGTGCAAAACGAAGGCACGGTGCACGTGAAGCCCGCGGGCGTGATCCGCATCACCAACCTGTTCGGCGGTGTCTCCGCCGTGATCCCGGTGAACGCGGCCGGCGGCAACGTGCTGCCGGGCGGAACGCGCGCGTATTCGGAGTCCTGGGTCAAGGAACAGCTTCCGGACAACGCGAGCGAGCTCATGAAGGAATGGAAGAACTTCGGGTTCGGCCCGTACACCGCCACCCTTATCCTGAACTACGGGGAAGGGAAGCAGGTGATGAGCGCCTCCGACTCCTTCTGGGTGATGCCGTGGATGCTGATCGCGCTGTTCGTGGTCCTCGTCGCGGTCTTGGTCCTGCTCGTGCTCCAGTACAACAAGTGGATCATCGCGCGGGCCATGAAGGGGATGAAGAGGAAGTAGTGAGTAGTGCGTAGGGAGTAGTTGGTAGTGCGTAGGATTGGCGGGGCGCTTTGCTCCGCCTGTCCGCCCCGTGTCACGAGCCTTCGTGGCATGAGGCGGGTGGATTCCACCCGGATCTTGCTCGCCCCCATGCTTGTCGAGCAACCGAAAAAAACGTTCCGGAACGTGATCGCCAATGAGCCGCTCGCGCTCGTTGCGGTATTCCTGTTGATGATTTCCGGGTTCTCCACCTGGATGCTGCTTTCGCGCGCGCCAAGGGCGGTCGCGACGCTCGACACCCCGATGCTCATCACCTACCAGGGGAAGCTCACGGACGCCAACCGCATCACGGTGCCGGACTCGGCGCTCAACATGAAGTTCGCCATCTACACCTCGAGCTCCGGCGCGTCGGGCTGCGTCTGGTCCGCCGGCGACGCGGGCGCGGACGACGTCGTGTTCTCGCAGAGCGAGGACTGTCCCAGCCATGTGCCGAACACGGCGCTCTCGGTGACGCCCAGTGAGGGCGTGGTCACGGTCATCCTCGGCGCCTCCCCGCAAAACGCCATCCCCGACGCGCTCTTCGACGACAACTCCGCCCTGTACCTCGGCGTCACCGTGGGAGCCGACTCCGAAATGACCCCGAGGATCCGCCTCACCGCCACCCCGTACGCCTTCCAGGCCGGCGACGCGGATCTGCTCGACGGCCTCGATTCCACGGCGTTCCTCACGACCTCCACCGCCTGGACCCTCGACGGCACCTCGCAGACCGTCACGGCGGACAAGGACATGACGCTCTCCGGCGGCGTGAACGGGTTTAGCTTCGACGGCACCACTTTTTCGGTGGACGCCGCCAACGACCGTATCGGGATCGGGGACGCCACCCCCGCCGCCACGCTCACGGTCGGCGCCTCCGACGCGTTCCAGGTGAATTCCTCCGGCTACGTCACGCTGCCGGCCGGCTCCCTCGCGTCGCCCTCGCTCAACTTCTCCGGGGAGACCGACACGGGGCTCTCCGAGGCCACGATCGCGGGCAGCGGCGTGCCCGGGCCGGCCCTGTTCATTTCCATCAACGGCGTGCAGGCCGGACTGATCGGCATCGCCGCCACGCCCGTGCAAAACAGCTACGGCAACACCGTGCTCGGCTACGGGTCCGGGCTCGTGCTC
>Ga0155146_17_pt13 | contig 10766 bp, 12 predicted proteins | sample RifCSPhighO2_01_FD_106114 | JGI IMG/M metagenome (GOLD analysis project Ga0155146, IMG submission 106114) | Candidatus Uhrbacteria bacterium RIFCSPHIGHO2_01_FULL_63_20 | reverse complement strand
GCGGGTTCGTGCTTTCCGACGTGTATATCTCCGTGATCGAATCCGTGAAGCATGCCGTGTGGGCGTCCGGCCGCCAGCCGCGGCTCACCTGGGTGGACGCCGGGGACATCGAGAAGCTGGGCGCCGACGCCGTCCTCAAGGGGTATGACGGCATCGTGGTGCCGGGCGGGTTCGGCTCGCGCGGGGTGGAGGGGATCATCGCGGCCGTGCGGTTCGCGCGCGAGCGCAAGGTGCCGTACCTCGGGCTGTGCTACGGGATGCAGCTCGCGGCCGTGGAGTTCGCGCGCAACGCGTGCGGCATCACGGACGCGCACACCGCCGAAGTGGTCGCCGACACGAAATCGCCCGTCATCCACGTGATGCCTGACCAGGCCAAGAAGATGCTTAAGCGCGAATACGGCGGGACGATGCGCCTTGGCGCCTGGGAATGCACGCTCCTGCCCGGGACGAAGAGCCGCGAGGCCTACGGGACGGATACGATCTCGGAGCGCCACCGCCATCGCTACGAGTTCAACAACGAGTATCGCGAGAAGCTCGCCGCGTGCGGGCTCACCGTGGCTGGCACCAGCCCGGACGGGGCCCTTGTGGAAATCATCGAACTCCGGCAACATCCGTTCTTCGTCGGCGTCCAGTTCCACCCCGAATTCCAGAGCTCCCCGCTCAAGCCCCATCCGCTGTTCCAGGCGTTCGTGGATGCGGCGGCGAAATGAGCACAGCGAATTTTGACTTATAGAGGTGTTCCTTGTGTGTAGAAATCGCGGTTCTAACGTCGTCCACGACGCGGAGTCAACGATATCTCAGCAGGAATGCTGGGATTTTGTTATAGTAGGAATCCATGAAGATACTGTGGTGGGGTTATGAAAAATATGACAAAAATTAAATTACCAAACCTCCGACATGCAGGCATCGGACTTGGCCTCATCGCTGCTTTGTTGGTCCTTCTATATTCTTTTACTGAACCTCCTCGTGCTCCAAATGAAGAAGAGAAAAATGCGACCGTGAAACTTGAGAACTGCTTGAACGATGCGTGTACGGGAAGGGTTGGATTGGCCGACGATCAGGCTATTTTTGGTTCCTTCTTGCCTGCCAAACCTGTTTCGGGAACATATGTTCGTCCAACCATTACGGAAAACGGACGAACGGCCAGTTCAACCGGATGGGTTCATTACACGGATTTTGAACACGCGTACAAAATTTCTTTCTACGATACAGGGTTTGACCCGTCCTTCTTCATTCATTTTTATCCCTCCGATAGCGAAAAGATTGATGAAACGGGCTGTGTGACCACGGGCGCGGACGGCTTGGAAGAACCCGAAGGTCTAGCGGGAGATGGTCGTATCTATCGAGATGAAACTTCATCACCGCGTTCGTATGCTATTCAAGATACCTCCTGGTGCCAAACCACTCTCAGGCGTGTCGACTGGCACAAAACTTCTGGCGATTTCTTCGAGGTATTTTCTACGCCAGTTAGGGATGGAACGATTGTGGTGTATGCAACTATTCCAGGAAGTGGCTGGCTTAAATGCGAGGACACGAGTTTTCATCCAGCAGTATACAATAATATCCAGACGCAAGAAACGTGTGAAACCTACAACGCCAAGGCCATGGCTAGAGTTCAAGAAGCTCACATGCATCCAGAGCTGATCACATCAGGAGGGTTTACGGATGTAGGATGGATTTCTGGCGGAACCTTGAAAGAACTTCTAGAGACGTTTACACGTATTTAGTGTTCAACAATTAATAAACCAAATCCGCCACCGTAAGGACTGGCAGGACTAAGTGCCCCTCATACCCCGAAATCGCGGTTCTAACGTCGTCCACGACGCGGACCCTAGCCAAGCAGCCGGTTTTCTGTTACGCTCGGCCCTTATCAATCCAACGTAATCCCTTCGATACACGCATATGTCTTACCCCACGCTCAAGCTCAAGGCAGGAAAGGAGGCTTCGGTCGCCTACGGGCACCCGTGGGTGTTCTCGGGCGCGTTCGACCCTTCGACAGGCTCAGGGCAGGGGACATTTGAGTCCGTGCATCACGGCGCGTTCGTGCATGTGGCCGACCGCAAGGGGGAAGTGATCGCCACGGGGTCGTTCTCCCGCCATGGCTCCATCGCGGTGCGCGTGTTCGCGCCCGGGAGCGCCGTCATCGACCGCGCGTTCATCGAGACGCGTTTGCGAAAGGCCCATGAGCGCCGCGTACGCATGGGCTACGGGCCTCTCACGCCGACGACCGGCTATCGCGCGTGCTTTGGCGAGAGCGACGGGTTGCCGGGGCTCGTCGTGGACCGTTACGGCGACACGGCCGTGTTCCAGATCGCGACCGCCGCGCTTGATGCGCTGCGCGACGACGTCGTCGCGGCCGTCGTGTCCGCACTCGACGTCGAGAACGTGGTCGAGCGCAGCGACATGAGCGGGCGCAAGGACGAGAAGCTCGAGCTCTGTGCGGGCGTGCGCGCAGGGAAGGTGACGGGCCCCGTGGCGTTCACGGAGAACGGCCTGCCGTTCGTCGCCGACGCGCTCGAAGGGCAGAAGACCGGGTTCTTTTGCGACCAGAAGGATCTGCGCGAGCGCGTCCGCCATCTCGCGAAGGGCGCCTCGGTGCTCAACCTGTTCTCGTACACGGGCGCGACGGGCGTCTACGCCATGGCCGGAGGCGCCTCGCGCGTGCACAATGTGGACGAGTCGCCGCGCGCGCTTGAGCTGTGCGCCGAGAACGCGAAGCTCAACGGCATCAAGCCGGAGGCGTTCACGACCGAGCAGACCGACATCTTCCAGTGGCTCGCCAGCGCGCAAGGCGAATACGACATGGTCATCGTGGACCCGCCGGCCATCATCAAGGGACGGAAAGACGTCGAAGCTGGAGCCAAGGCGTATCACTTCATCAATCGCGCCGCGATGAAGCTCGTAAAGGACGGCGGGATCTTCGTCACCTCCAGCTGCTCCCACTTCTTTTCCGAAGCCGACCTCGCCTTCACGCTTCGCCGCGCGTCCGTCCAGGCCGGCGTCCACCTCCACACCCTCGCTGCCGTGCGTCAGAGCGCCGACCACCCCATGAGCGTCTATTTCCCGGAGTCGGCGTATCTCAAGAGTTTCGTCTGCGAGGTGAAGCGTTGAAGCACAGCTTCTCGTTCAGGAACGGGGCCAAGGTCATGACGAGGCCAGGCACTTAGAGGGCGGCGCAGGCATCTTGACTTCGTGCTGGATTTAGGGTAGTTTTTTTCGTCCGGCAACTGAGGAGGGTCACATGAGGCGGACGGTATTTTTGGTTCTTTTCCTTGTAATGTCGTCGGGTTGCAAGAAGCCAGCCGCAGAAGGCGCGAGAGCCGGCTCCCCACATGCCATTCCCGCCAACCGCCAATCGGAGCCCATGTGCGGCGAGTTCCCAACGGAACAGCAGATGGCGGCGTTCGAGACCGAATTGCGCAATCGGATATTGCCGTCGTTCGAGACGAATTTCCCTGGTCCGAACATGCGTTCTGAGATCGCGCGTCTGCGGACGAAGGTCGTGTCCGGCGAGGTGCTGCTGGACATGATCAGGACCCCCCTTAACGGGACTCATGCGTTGGCGGCCGGATTGCCGTTGCGAGACGGCGGCATCATGCCAGTCATCTACGTATCGATACCCCAGCTCATCTGCGCAAATCGCTTACGGGGTGAAGACGTGATGGTCGCCGAGCTTGCCGCCTATCTCGTGCACGAGTTCTATCATGCGGAACATCACCTGAAGGTCCCCCTGCCGGAAGGCCCGATGGAGAAGTTGAGGGCGGTGCGCGCTGGCGAGGGTGAGGCCTGGCTGCACATGTGCACGATGGCGCTCGACGAGTTGCGTGAGAACGGGTACGCAAGCCTGTTCGAGCGGGACACCACAATCGCCTATGCGTACGAACGGTGCCGGATAGGCCGGGAAAACCCGTCGGACCCCAGATGGCAGGAGTTTCTGGATTTTGCAGTGGGAGATCTCGCGAAGCAGTAAGACGAAACGGAGCCGGTACACGGCTCCGTTTTTGTCGGTTCAGTAGGTGATGAGTCCGCCGGTGATGGGGAGGTTCTTGACCAGCGCGCCGCCGATATCCTGTCCCTCGAAATCGTCATCCCAAGTGATGGCGTTCATCCCGACCAGGCTTGCCTCCGCCTGATCCGCGATGTCCAGGCGGATCGCGTCGTCGGCGGAAGCGCCGGTGGTGTCCATGCGCACCACGTACGTCTTGGTCTCGCCGGCGCCGATTTCTTCCGACGGGGTCGCCTCGTTGTTGTTGAGCACCAGGTTGGCGTATTTCAGGGTCGCGTCGCCGAAGCAGCCGCGGGCATTGCCCCCATCGTCGAACAGCCAGTCGGAATCGGGGAGGCCGCTCGCGCTGCCGTCATCCAGTTTTTCAGACGGATCGTCGATGTCATAGAATTCCCACCTCGTCGTATCGTTCAGGTTATTGCAGCGGTTCCAGCCGCTCCCGGAACTCGTCATCTTGAACAGGACGCTGTCGAGCGTCACGAACCCCCGCGAATCCGCCGCGACGTTAAAGCGGAACACTTCATTCAATCCTGGCACGCCGGCACCTGAAGGAGAGCCGCTCGCCAAGCTGATCGTCGGTTTCGTCTTGCGGATCGTCATCCGGTTTCCGTGAGCCTCGGTCAAGAGGTCCGTTTCGTCGATCGTCGTCCCTGATGCCGTCCCGACGGCCTCGAACGTCCGCGTATCCGCATCAAGCCAGAGATGGAAGCAATCGCCGGACGCGACGCCGGTGGAACTCCCGACCGAGGAGGTGTCGATGGTGACGGCGAGCGGACGGGAGACCCCTTCCGGGACGAAGAAATCCAAACCGGAGAAGATGACCACGTCGTCGGAAAGGAACCCGGTCTTCGTGACGGTCGCGCCCGCCTGGTTTTGATAGGCGATCTTCACGGCCGCGGCGATGCCGCTGTTGCACTCGATGAAATTCTCGAGAGACAGTTTTTTTACCAGGAACGGCTCGTCGAGGGCGGAGAAGAGGAATTTCGCCGTCGGAACGCCCGTCGAATTCCCGAGGATGATGGTGGAGTTGGGCGTCGCTCCGTCGACGTTCAACCGGAGCGTCCCTGGGGTCGCCGGAGCCGTCGGAGCGGACGCGGCGCTCACGGTGATGACCGTGCGGTCCCCGCGGACGTTCACGCCGACCGATTTGCGGTCGATGACCTCGATGTTGCGCGCGGGGACGGTCTTGTTCGACGCTCTCCGCACCGCGACGAACGCGGCGCGAGGCAGGGAGACGGCGAAGGCGTCCGGCGTGCCATCGGAAGGATTCCCCGGTTTCAGGTCGCAACGCGCCTCGAGGCGGATCATCTGGTTCGCCGGGATGGCCACCGAAAGGTTCGAAAGGCGGACGACGTTCGCGGACGTGAACGCGACTTCGGCCCCGACGGGCATGCCGTCATCCCGGTAGAGCTGGCAGTCCTCGATCGCGTCCCGCGCCTTGAGATCCTTCCGGAACGTGGAGAAGTCCCCGTCCTTCTCGCCGAGGAAGGAGAGCGTCAGCGCGTTGAGCGAGAGCGCTTCCGTCGCGCGGAACTCGAGCCCGAGGGCGCGCGCGTCCTGGGTGCCTGGCGCATAGGACGCGGACGCGGGGAGGCTCGAGCCGCTCACGCGGAGGATGATCACGGGCCTCATCACCATCACTCCGGCGGCGGCGACGGCTCCGGAGACGAGCGCGACGGCGACGGAGATCGCGACGGCCGCGCGCGTGGAGACGGCGGCCTTGGCCTTGGTCCTCGTTTTCGTGGCGGCGCGCGGCATACGTTTGAAGCGAATCATCGTCCAGTATACACTACACAGCGATTATGACGGAGGAGATCGCGTTCGTGCTCACGGTCGCCGGCCTCGCCGGGGTGTTGACGTTCTCGTTCCTTCGTCGACGCTCGGGAGGGGGATCGAATATCCCGTCCCTGCGCGCGGGCGGGACGCTCGCGGCGTTCACGCGCGACCTCACGGAGAGCGCGCGCGAAGGGAAGCTCGACCCGTTCTCGGGACGCGAGGAGGAGACCGAGCGGGTCATCCACATCATCCTGCGGCGCACCAAGAACAACCCGCTCTTGTTGGGCGAGCCGGGCGTGGGCAAGACCGCCGTGGTGGAAGGGCTCGCCAAGCGCATCGTCTCGGGCGACGTCCCGGCCGCGCTCAAGGGCAAGCGCCTGCTCGCACTCGATCTGAACGCGCTCATTTCCGAGACCAAGTTCCGCGGCGAGCTGGAGAAGCGTTTGCAGGAGCTCACCCGCGAGATCGAGGCGCGCGGGGGCGAGCTCATCTTGTTCATCGACGAGATCCACATGCTCGGGGCGGTCGGCCGGGCGGAAGGGTCGCTTTCCGTCGCGGACGTGCTGAAGCCCGCGCTCGCCCGCGGCAAGATCGCGGTGATCGGCGCCACCACCTGGGACGAGTATGAGAAATACGTCCGTCCCGACGCGGCCATGGACCGGCGCCTCCAGCCCGTGCTCGTCGAAGAACCGACTCCCGAGCAAGCGATCCGCATCCTGAAGGGATTGCGCAAGGCGTATGAAGGTTTCCATGGCGTGACGATCTCCGACGAGGCGATCAAGGCAGCCGTCCACCTGTCAGACAAGAAGATCAAGGGACGGTTCCTGCCGGACAAGGCGATCGATCTCATCGACGAGGCGTCGTCGAAGGTGTCCATCGAGGCGTCGTGCGACCGCATGGTCGCGGCCGGCCTCGTGCACGCGGCGGCGAAGAAGGTGAAAAAAGGGTGCGAAGTGTCGCGGGCGGACATCGAGGCGGTCGTCGAGCAATGGGTCGCGCATGCGCGACGCGGGACGGTGTGACGTCCTTGTTCGCGTTCGTCGTCTTCGGATGCGCCGCGACGGCGCTGTACCTCGCGGGCGGGTTCGGACCTCTGGACCCGTTTTTCGCGCTCGCGATCGCCGCCGTTTCGACATGGGCATACGCGAAGATCTCGGGACCATGGCCGGCCTTGGCGAAGCCGAAGGACGACCTCGTGCGAAGCGAACGTCTCGCATATCGAGCCGCCGCGTGCGTGAGCCTCGCGGGTATCACCGTCGCGTTCGCGCTCGCCCGCACGGACGTGGGACTCGCGAGCCCGTGGCTCGCCATCCCCGGCATCGTCTTCCTCGGGGTCGGGGTCGCCGCGTTTTCCATCCTGCAGCTGCGCGCGGACCGTTGGGCCCACGCGCTCACCGCCTGGGCCGTGACGGCCCTGGTCGGCGTGTCGGCGGTCGTGTACGCGGTCGGGTTCGGCTTCGACCCGTTCCTGCACCGCGCCGCCGAGACGGCCATTGCGAAGGACGGCGTCATCGAACCGCTGCGCCTCCTGTACGCCGGGCAATACGCCACGGTGGTCGCAATCGCGAGGCTCACCTTCATCCCGGTGAAGCTCGTGGACGTGTTCCTGGTGCCGGCGTTGGTGGCGGTCTTGTTCCCGTTCGCGTTGCGCCGCGCCGCCGGGACGCCCGTCGCCGCCTTGGCCGCGCTCGCGATCCCGTTTTCGTCGCTCACGTTCACCGTGCCGTATAACCTCGCTGTGTGGGCGTTCGCGCTCGTGGTCGCTCTCGCGGGAATCCACACGCGCGGCGCCGCGCTCCTGCGGATGATCCTCGCCGCGTTCGCGTTCCTGTGCCACCCGCTCATCGGCCTCCCGGCGCTCGCGTACGCGGTCACGCTCGCCGCGCTCGGACGGTTCGGATCCGGATCGGGGAGGTGGGCTTCGGCCACGCTCGCGTTCCTCGCCTTCGTGACCGCGGTCCCGTTCGCCCTCGCGCGGTACGTCGCCCAGTCCGGCGGGGTGATCCACTTTTGGGACATGTTCATGCGGACGGACCTGTTCAAGGGGCTGTTCCTGGATCCGTTCGTGCATGATTTCCATCCGATCCCTTGGCATTGGGAGGCGCTGTACGCGTTCCGCACGTACGCGGTGCCCGTGATCGCCGTCGGCGCGCTCATCATGGCCGTGCGGCGCGTGCGGAAGGGGAGGGATGACGCCGCGCTCGCGTTCATCGTGTTCATGCTCGGCACCTTCGTCTCCCTGTGGTTCACGAGCACCGTGTTCGAGTTCGTGGACATCATCAACTACGAACAGTTGGAGTTCGCCCTGCGCGCGCTGAACGCGATGTATCTGGCTGCGGCCGTGGCGGGTGCCACGTGGATCTTTTCGTCCCCGATCGCGCACAATCGGCGATTCCTGACGGCGTCCGCGCTCGCGGTCATGGTTCCGCTCTCCTGGTACTTTTCGTACCCGCAACTGAACGCGAAATCCGTGTTTCCGGCCCAAAGCGTGTCACGCGCCGACGTCGAGGCGGTGCGCGAGATCGAGCGTCGGAACGTCGGGACGCCCTATCTGGTTCTCTCCAACCAGATGATGTCGGCCGCCGCGGTGGAGACGCTCGGGTTCGCGCACGAGATCGAAGGCCCTACCGGAACCCAGCTGTGGTATGCTATACCCACGGGTGGAGAGCTGTATCGCTCTTTCGAGGTCATCGCCTACGACGGCGCCTCGCCCCGGGATACGCTCGCCCGAGCGGCCGCGCTTTACGGCGTGCCGCGCGCGTATCTCGCCATCCCGCGCTACTGGTTCGGGAGCAACGCGATCGCCGGACAGGCGTCCGCGGAAGGGCTGAGCGCCATCTCCGTCAATGACGGGGAGATCATCATCTTCGAGTATGAACACCCAAACGAATCCCGCTAGCGTCGCTCCCGTCATGACCGCCACGAAGACCGCCGTCTCGGTTCGCACCGCCATCGCGTTCGCGGTGCTTTCGGCCGGCCTCGGAACGGCCGCGGCGATGTTCCTCGCGCCGTCGCGCACGCTGTTCAGGAAACCGATCACCCCGCAGTTCGCCTACGTGCCGCCCGGCTACGTCCCCGGCGGGTATGTCCCGGGAGGGTACGTTCCCGGAGGCTATGTGCCCGGTGGCTACGTCCCAGGCGGGTACCGCACCCCAGGGTACCGCACGCCCGGCTATCGGCTCCCAGGTTACACGGTCCCTGGGTACTCCTATCGCGGCTACCGGTTCCCGGGCTACTACATCAAGCGGTAACGAGAGCGGCGGACGGCTTGACAGTCGACCGCCGTTTTCCTATACTTCCGCCAAGTTGGTTCCCCCCAGATATGGCCCATAAGAAAGCCGCAGGTTCTACGCAGCTCGGCCGTGATTCCCACGGCCAGCGTCTTGGCGTGAAGGTGGGCGACGGGGAACATGCCGGAGCGGGGCAGATTATCGTGCGCCAGCGCGGCACCCCGATCCGACCCGGGACGAACGTCGAGAAAGGCGTGGACGACACGCTCTACGCGAAGAAGGCCGGGTTCGTGAAGTACACCAAGAAGCAGATGCCGAGCTTCACCGGGAAGCTCAACGTGTGCACGTTCTGCAACGTGATTCCGGAAGAGAAGAAGTAATCATCGGCGGGCCTCGGCCCGCCTTTGTGTTTCACTACTTTTTCGGCTAGGATAGCCTCATCGTATGCGTGAACGCATCGAGGAAGTGCTTGAGGAGATCCGCCCCGCGCTTGCCATGCACGGGGGCGATATCGCGTTCGTGGGATGCGACGAGGCCACCGGCGTCGTGAAGGTGCGGCTCCAGGGCGCGTGCAAGGGCTGCCCCATGTCGGCGATCACCCTCAAGATGGGGGTGGAGATGGCGCTTACCGACGCGGTCGCGGGGGTGACCGAGGTGGTCGCCGTGGAAGACGAGGGCGCATGACGCGGTTCAGCGACGCCATCCGCAGGACGATCTCCTCCTACGCCGACTTGATACGATCGTCGGCGTTGTACCGATACACGACCATCGCCTCGCTCGTGCTGGTCGCGCTCACGGTCGCGCTCCCGGCCTGGAAGATCATGCCCCTGCGCGAGACGGCGCCGTTCATCCCGCTGCACTACAACATCTACATCGGCATCGACCGGTTCGGCCCGTGGTACTTCGCCTTCGTTCCCGGGGCGCTGGGCGCGACGTTGCTCGTCGTGAACACCCTGTTCCAGGCCGTGTTCTTCCGCCGCGAGCGCGTGCTCTCCTCGTTCTTCGCGGTGGCTACCGTGTTCGCCGAAGTCGCGCTGTTCGTGGCGATCGTCCTCACGGTACTGTTAAATCTTTAGGCGACCAGGCTCGCAGGCGAACAAGGCACCCAGGAATTTCCTGCGGGCCTTCAACGCCTGAGGCCTTCCTGCCTTTCCATGTGACCCTCGAAAGCTTCGAACTCACCCGTGTCCTCCTCCTCGCCGCCGCCGCGTTCATGGTGGCGTTGTGCTGGGCGCCCGGACTCATCCGGCTCCTCACGCGCGCGGGCATGAGCAAGGCGATCCGCCCTTCTTCCGAGGCACCCGTGTTCGCCAAGCTCCACGCGAAAAAGGCCGGCACGCCCACCATGGGCGGCATCCTCGTGTGGGGGACCGCGCTCATCCTGGCCGTGGCGCTCGCTTCCTATCCGAACCCGTTCGATTTCCTGTCGCGTTCGCAGACGCTCCTCCCGCTGGGCGCGCTCGTGGCCTGCGCCCTCGTCGGGTTCCTCGACGATTACCTCAACGTGAAGCGGCTCGGCGCGCACGGCGGCGGGTTGCGCGCGCGCTACCGCCTGCTCGTGTACACGGCGATCGCGGCCGTGGGCGCCTGGTGGTTTTACGACAAGCTCGACTGGGACCTCTTGCACGTGCCGTTCGTGGGGGATTTCAACGTGGGGCTCTGGTACGTGCCGTTCTTCATCCTGGTGGTGGCCGCGACCGCGTTCAGCGTGAACGAGGCCGACGGGCTCGACGGCCTCGCGGGCGGGTCGCTCC
>Ga0155146_17_pt12 | contig 11040 bp, 11 predicted proteins | sample RifCSPhighO2_01_FD_106114 | JGI IMG/M metagenome (GOLD analysis project Ga0155146, IMG submission 106114) | Candidatus Uhrbacteria bacterium RIFCSPHIGHO2_01_FULL_63_20 | reverse complement strand
GGAAATACGAGCTCGCGGCGCTGTGCGGGGTGATCCTCGGGGCGCTGCTCGCGTTCCTGTGGTTCAACATCCATCCGGCGCGCCTGTTCATGGGCGACACGGGAGCGATGGCGCTGGGGGTGACGCTGGGCGTCGTCGCCATGCTCACGAATTCGGCGCTGCTCCTCCCCGTGATCGGATTCGTGTTCGTGCTCGAATCGGCATCGGTGATCCTGCAGCTTACGTGGCGCAAGCTGTTCCGCAAGAAGCTGTTCAAGAGCGCCCCGTTCCATCATCACCTCGAGGCAGTGGGGTGGCCCGAGCCGCAGATCGTGATGCGGCTGTGGGTGGTGTCCATGGTCACGGCCGCGCTGGGCGTCTCGCTCGCGCTCCTCGACGCGCTCACCTGACATGCGTTCCCACGCCGACGCAAAGCCGATGGACTACGGGTACCTCGTCCTGGTCGGGGCGTTGGTGACGTTCGGGCTCCTCATGCTCGCGAGCGCCTCGGCATCGGTGGGCTACGACCGGTTCGGCGACAGCTATTATTTCGTCAAACACCAGGTGGTGTTCGGGCTCATCCCCGGGATCGCGGGGCTCGTGTTCTTTTCCCGCACCTCGTACGCGTTTTGGAAGAAGCACGCCTGGAACCTGCTGATCGCCTCGCTTGCGCTGCTCGTGCTCGTGTTCATCCCCGGGCTCTCCGCCGGCATCGGCACGGCGCACAGCTGGATCTCGATCGGCGGCTGGTTCACGGTGCAGCCGTCGGAGTTCGTGAAGCTCTTCTTCCTGTTCTACCTCTCCGGCTGGCTCGACACGCGCGGCGAGCACGGGGTGAAGGACGTGGGGTCCGGATTCCTCCCGTTCGTGCTCGTGCTGCTCGCCATCATCGGCCTTTTGGCGCTGCAACCCGACGTCGGGACCATGTCCATCGTCGTCATCATGTCGCTCGTGACGTATTTCCTGGCCGGCGCGCCCATGGCCTACGTGCTCGCGCTCGTGAGCGCGGGGATGGCCGGGATCGCGTTGCTCATCGGGCTCGCGCCGTACCGGTTGCAGCGGTTCATGACCTTCTTGAATCCCGAGCTCGACCCGCAAGGGGTCGGGTACCACATAAACCAGGCGCTGCTCGCGATCGGGTCGGGAGGATTCTTCGGCCTGGGCTACGGCCACAGCCGGCAAAAGTTCCAGTACCTCCCCGAGGTGGCCGGGGACTCCATCTTCGCGATCATCGCCGAGGAGATGGGGTTCGTGGTGGCGTGCCTCCTGGTCGCCGCCTTCGTCGCGTTCCTGTGGCGGACGCTCGCGATCGCGAACGGGGCGCCGGACCGTTTCGGCCGCCTGGTCGCCGCCGGCGTGGGGACCTGGATCACCGTGCAGGCGCTCGCGAACATCGCTTCCATGGCCGGCCTCATGCCCATGACTGGCATCCCGCTCCCGTTCGTGAGCTATGGAGGGACGTCGCTGGCCGTGAGTTTGTCTGCAGTCGGAGTCGTGCTAAACATATCCAAGTACAGGAGAGGAAACAGCTGATATGACCATCCTGCTTGCTGGCGGAGGGACGCTCGGTCCGGTCACGCCGCTCATCGCCATCGTCGAAGCGTGGAAGAACGCCGACCCGTCGGCGCGTTTCGTGTGGGTCGGGACCAGGAACGGGCCCGAAGCCGAGCTCGTCCGCGCGGAAGGGATCAAGTTCCTGTACCTGCCGGTCGCGAGGCTCACGCGCTATCCGTCGCTTGAGTGGCTCACGCTCCCGTGGCGCATCGTTTCGGCGTTCGTGATGGCCTGGCTCATCCTGGGTCGCGAGAAGCCGTCGCTCGTCGCGGTTGCGGGCGGCTACACCGGCGTCCCGCTCGCGTACGCGGCGTTCTTGCGCGGGATCCCCGTGTGGACGCACCAGCCGGACGTGAAACCGCTTCTTTCCAACCGCCTCATCACCCCGGTCGCGACGCTCGTCACGCTTGCGTGGAGCGTGACGGCCGCGTCTTTCCCGAAGGCGAAGACCGAAGTGGTCGGGAATCCGGTCCGCGCCATGATGCGCGCGGGAGCGAAAGACCGTGCCGCGAATCGGTTCAACCTGGACCTGCGTCTGCCCACGCTGCTCGTGTTCGGCGGGGGAGGGGGCGCCAAGTGGCTGAACCAGATGTGCATGGACATGGCGCCCAAGTTGGTCGGGGTCGCCAACGTGATCCACATCACGGGAGTCGGGAAGATGAAGCCGGCCTACCAGCGGTTCGGTCCGCACTACCACGCGGTCGAATTGCTCACCGACGGGATGAACGACGCGATCGCGGCCGCCGACGTGGTGCTCGCGCGCGCCGGGATGGGGACGATTTCGGAATTGTCCGCGTTGCGCAAGGCGGCCGTCCTCGTTCCCATCCCGGGTTCGACGCAGGAGGCCAATGCACGCGTCATCGGCGAGAGCGGCGCGGCGACCGTGTTCTCCCAGCCGCTCGCGACGCTGGGCGACCTCGAGAAGGCGATTCTCGGATTGCTCGGCGACGAGCTCAAGCGGCGCGAACTGGGCAACCGCCTGGCCTCGGCGCTCCCGACCGACGTCGCGGAGAAGATTGTCCACCGCCTGCAACGCATCGTGAAAAAATAATCACGCCCGCAGAGGGCGTGATTATCCTGAGGCCATCAGCACGAAGGACCTTCACGTTTCGTCTTCGAGCGCGTCGGCGCCGTTCTTCGGCCCGCCGCCTTCGGCTCCGCTGCACTCGGGGCACTGTTCGGTCTCGTCGAGCTCGACTTCAGGAGTGCCGCAGGTGATGCACACGCCAATATCCATAATGGATATGTGGGGAAAAGAATTAATCGCAGACATTGTACCGAAGCGGAACGATATCGGAAGGAAGCGTCAAGGGCCCAAATACAAAAGAACCCGCGAGGGTTCTTTTGGTGGGTCAGGTGGGGATCGAACCCACGACCTTGGGCTTAAAAGGCCCCTGCTCTGCCATTGAGCTACTGACCCGAAATCAGCGGAAACATATCAGAAAACTCGGATGTTGTCCACATTGACGGAATCGATTTTTCGTGATTGAATAGAACCAACAAATCAATGACCCGCCCCGAAAGGGAACGGGTCATTTTTTTCACCAACGTTATGGATCAATTTATTCCCATCGAACGCGTCGAGCAGAGGATTTTCGTCATCCGCGGCCAGAAGGTGATGCTGGACCGCGATTTGGCCGAGTTGTACGGAGTCCCGACGAAGGTTCTGAACCAGGCCGTGAAACGTAATCCTGGTCGATTTCCATCAGATTTCATGTTTATTTTAAGCGAGGTTGAGGCAAAAACTTTGAGGTCACAATTTGTGACCTCAAAATCGGAAAAACGCGGCGGTACCCAATATCAGATTTATGCATTTACCGAACAGGGGGTTGCCATGCTCTCGAGTGTCCTGCGGAGCGAACAGGCGATTCTGATGAATATCGCGATCATCCGGACCTTCGTTCGCATGCGCCAAATGATCGCCGGTTACGAGGAATTGCGCCTCAAGGTCGAGGCGATGGAAAAGCAATACGATGAGCATTTCCGCGAGGTTTTCACGGCCCTGCGCCAGCTCCTGACCGAGTCGGAACCGCCTAAGGAGGAGATAGGGTTCAAGGCGGTTGCGGATGGTTGACTCCCTCCCGTTTCTCCGCTACCATCCGCCCATTATGACCCGTCCCGACCTCCGCAATTTTGCCATCATTGCCCACGTCGACCACGGGAAGACCACCCTGGTGGACGCGCTTTTGAAGCAGAGCAACACCTTCCGCAACGCGGACGCGATGGGGACCACCATCATGGACTCGAACGAATTGGAGCGCGAGCGCGGGATCACGATCCTCGCCAAGAACGCCTCGATCGTCTGGAAGGACGTGAAGTTCAACATCGTGGACACCCCGGGCCACGCCGACTTCGGCGGCGAGGTGGAGCGCATCATGAGCATGGTGGACGGCTGCCTCCTGCTCGTGGACGCCAAGGAAGGCCCGATGCCGCAGACCAAGTTCGTGCTGAAGCAGGCGATCAAGGCCGGGCACAAGGTGATCGTGGTCATCAACAAGATCGACAAGAAGGACGCGCGTCCGGAGTGGGTGTTGAACCACACCTTCGACCTGTTCGTGGACCTGGGCGCGAGCGAAGAGCAGGCCGACTTCCCGGTCATCTACGCCTCGGCGGTGAACGGCAAGGCCGGCCTCACGAGCGACCTCGCGGCGATGACCGACATCACCCCGCTGTTCCAGGCGATCGTCGACCACATCCCGGCCCCGCAAGCCGACGTGGAGAAGCCGCTCCAGATGTCGGTCGTCAACGTGATGTACGACAATTACAAGGGCCGCATCGCCGTGGGGCGCGTGGTGAACGGCCGCATCAAGGTCGGCCAGCAGATCGCGCACATCGATCGCGACGGCAAGGTGAAGCCGGCCAAGGCGGTAGCGATCCAGGCGTTCCAGGCGCTCAACCGCATCGACGTCCCCGAGGCCTCGGCCGGAGAGATCGTGGCCGTGGCCGGGATCGAGGACGTGCAGATCGGCGAGACGCTCGCGGACGCCGCTGCCCCGGTGGCGCTCCCCGTGCTCAACGTGGAGGCGCCCACCGTGAAGATGACCTTCGGCGTGAACACCTCGCCGTTCGCCGGTCAGGAAGGGGAATTCACCACGAGCCGCAACATCAAGGAGCGCCTGGACCGCGAGCTGCAAAACGACGTGGCGCTGCGCGTCGCGCCGGGCGAAGGCGACGGCGCGTTCATCGTGTCCGGCCGCGGCGAGCTCCACCTCGCCATCCTCATCGAGAAGATGCGCCGCGAGGGCTACGAGTTGCAGGTGTCCCGCCCGCAGGTGATCTTCCGCGAGGAGAACGGCGTGAAGACCGAGCCGTTCGAGGCCGTGTCCATCGAAGTGCCCGAGACGTTCAACGGGATCGTGATCGAGAAGATGGGGAAGCGCCGCGGCGACATGAAGGACATGAAGGTGGAGAACGGCACCGCGTTCATGGAGTTCGAGATTCCCACGCGCGGCCTCATCGGGTACCGCAACGAGTTCATGACCGACACCAAGGGCCAGGGGATCATCAACACCCTGTTGCTCGGATACCGCCCGCTCGCCGGCGACGTGAACGCCAACGACCACGGATCCATCATCTCCATGGAGCAGGGGACCGTGATGGGCTACGCGGTCACCAACTTGCAGGAGCGCGGGGTGATGTTCATCCCGGTGGGGACGGAAGTGTACATCGGCATGGTGATCGGCCAGCACTCGCGCGCCGAGGACATCGACGTGAACCCGTGCAAGGAGAAGAAGCTGTCCAACATGCGCTCCAAGGGCGACGGGGCGTCGGTCGCGATCGAACCGCCGCGCGTCCTCACGCTCGAGCAGAGCCTCGAGTACATCGGGGACGACGAGCTGGTGGAGGTCACGCCAAAGTCCATCCGCATCCGCAAGACCTTCCTCGATTACAACGCCCGCAAGCGCGCCGAGGCGGCTCGCGTGTAACGTGCCTGTGCACAGGAATCCCGCGCCGAAACGCGGGATTTTTGGTATGATGGGCGCATAATCGCGCCGCCCCCACAGGCGCACAACCTTTCGTATGCGCATGCGCCTCGCGTTCGTCTCGCTCGTCGCCGCCCTGTTCCTCCCGCTCGCCGCCTCGGCCGCCGCGCCGTCGTGCGACGCGCCGGTCGCGCCCGGCACGCACGCGCGCGCCGCCTCGGGCGTCGAAGAGGCAGTGGACACCGTGTGTTTGGGCGAATACCTGCGCAGCCCAGGGCACGCGGGCGTGGTGTACGTGGCGGACGGATTCAAGGCCCGCGCGTTCGTGAGCGACGTGCAGTTCTTCACCTACGAGCCGGACTTCCGCCACGTGCGATTGGTGAGCGACGCCACCATCGAGTCGCTGGGTGCGGGCGATCCTATGCTTCCCAAGGCCGGCAGCGTGCTCGTGCAGGTGCCGGGGGCCGCGGCGGTGTACGCGCTCGTCGCGAATCCGGCGAAACCGTTGTACCCGATGGCGCGGCACCTCCCGAGCGAGCGGGTCGCCAAGGCCGTGTTTGGGAACCATTGGGACGAGCTCATCGTGGAGATCACCGCCGGGCAGCTCGCGCTGTTGACGCCCGGCGCGAGCGTGACGCTCCAGGAAGCGCTGCCGCGCGAGGCGCTCTTGAGCCTGCCCGTGCTCACGCGGCAGATGACCGCGTTTCTCACGTCGTTCGCCTGGGCCGGGTACAAGCCGCGGCTCAGCCTTGCGCCGTAGGCGCAGGGTAGGGGGAAGGGGAGGGATGCGCATCGCGTTCATCGGCCAAAAAGGGTTCGGGATCGGGGAGAAGGGCGGGGGCGTCGAGACCCACGTCACGGCTTTGGCGACCAGGCTTGCCGCACAAGGCCATGAGGTCACGGTGTACGCGAGACGAAAGTACGGCACCGCGACGTTGCCAAAGGGCGTGCGGGTGCGGTTCATGCCGTCGATCGCGCGCAAGAACCTGGAGACGATCAGCTACTCGCTGCTCGCGACCCTAGACGCGCTCGTGCGCCGCTTCGACATCGTCCACTACCACGGCGTGGGGCCCGCGACGCTCGCGTGGATCCCGCGTCTGTTGAAACCGAAGGCGCGCGTGGTGGCCACGTTCCACTCCCAGGACCGGTTCCATGCCAAATGGGGGCCGTTCGCGCGAGCCTACCTCCACGTCGGCGAGTGGGCCGCGTGCGCCTTCCCGCATGCCACGATCACGGTGAGCCACGTGTTGCAGGTGCATGCGCGGAACGCCTACCGGCGCCAGGCGGTGTACATCCCCAACGGGACCGACCAGCAGACGGTCCGGAAGGACGCCCACGTCCGTCGGTTCGGCCTCACGCCGAAGAAATACGCGTTATCCGTGAGCCGGTTGGTCCCCCACAAAGGGCAGCACCTGCTCATCGAGGCGTTCCGCGCGCTCAAGGCGCGTGGCGAGACGAACGGGTTCAAGCTCGCGATCGTGGGGGCGCCCTCCTACACCGAGGACTATCTCGCCGAGCTGCGCTCCCTCGCCGCGGGCGACCACGATATCCGCTTCCTGGGATTCAGGAGCGGAGAAGAATTGAGGCAGCTGTACGCGCACGCGTACGTGTTCGTGCAGCCGTCCGCCTCCGAGGGGCTCGCGGTGACCGTGCTTGAGGCGATGGGGTTCGGCACGCCCGTGCTCGTGTCCGACATCCCCGAGAACCTGGAGGCGATCAGGCATGCCGGATTCACGTTCAAAAACGGCGACGCGGCGGATCTCGCGGATGCGCTCGGGGAGCTCGTGCGGCACCCGTCGCTCGTCGCGCGCGCGGGCGAGCAGGCCAAGGAGCTGGTGCGGGAGCAGTTCAGCTGGGACGCGGTCGCGGCGCAGACGGAAGCGATCTATCGAAGCGTCCGCCACTAATATGGAAACGCCCTGGCACGCCCGACCCGCGCAGACCGTGCTCGCGAGACTCCGGACCCACCGGGACGGGTTGGCGCACGCCGAAGCGATGCGGAGATTGCGTGCCGAAGGGGCGAACGCCCTTCCTCGCCGTGCGAGTGACGGCTGGGGCGTGCTGCTCGTGCGCCAGTTCGCCTCGCCGCTCATGTTGCTGCTTGGCGTGGCGAGCGTGGCGAGCGTGGCGACCGGGGACGTGCTCGATGCCGCGGTCATCGCGGCCGCCGCGGGATTGAACGCGGCCGTCGCGTTCCTGCAGGAATACAAGGCGAGCCGCGCGCTCGAGGCGTTGCGCTCCCTGGTGGTCCCGACCGCGACGGTGCGTCGCGACGGGAGGCTTCGGGTCGTCACGGCCGCTTCGCTCGTCCCGGGCGACCTGCTGGTGCTGCATGCCGGCGACCGCGTGGGCGCCGACGCGCGGCTCATCGAGACCGTCGCGTGCGAGGCCGACGAAGCCACGCTCACGGGCGAATCCACGCCGGTCGCGAAGCGTCCCGACCCGGTCGCGCGCGGCGCGGGGATCGCCGAGAGAGCGTCGATGGCGTTCGCGGGGACCACCGTGGTCGCCGGCAGCGCAATCGCGGTGGTGGTCGCGACGGGCGTGCGCACGGAGCTCGGCAAGATCGTGCATCTGGTCGAAGGGACGCCCGAGGGAAGCACCCCGCTCCAAATCGAGCTTCGACGGCTGTCCATCTGGATCGGCATCCTCGCGAGCGTCATGGCCGCGGGGTTGTTCGCGCTGGGCGTCCTCTCCGGGCGGCCCGAGGGGGAGATGCTCAAGACCGCCATCGCGCTCGCGGTCGCGGCCGTGCCCGAAGGGCTCACGCTTTCCGTCACGGTGGTGCTCGTGGTCGGGATGCGCCGCATCCTCGCGCGCGGGTCGCTGGTGCGCCGGCTGCTCGCCGCGGAAACCTTGGGGAGCGTGTCGGTCATCTGCACGGACAAGACCGGCACGCTCACGCGCGGGGAGATGGCCGTCGCCGAGGTCGTCCCGGCCGACGGGGAGCCTTCGTCGATTTCCGGCGAACGCGTGCCGTTCGCCCGCGGCATCGTGACGCTCCTCGAGGCCGGGATGCTGTGCAACGACGCCGTGGTGGAACAGGCCGCCGCGGGGAGGCGCGTGAGCGAAGGGACGCCCACCGAACGCGCGCTCATGGAGGCCGGGCTCTCGGCCGGCATCGACCCGATGGCGCTCGCCGCGCGCCACCAGCGCCGCGGGGAGATCCCGTTCGATCCGGTGCGCAAGGAAATGGCCACGCTCCACGAGTGGGGGACGGGGAGGCGCGTGATCCTGAAGGGCGCGCCAGAGCGCGTGATGGGGCAATGCGACACGTTCGAGGGCGAGGACGGCCGCGCGCATCCGCTTACGGGCATCAAGCGGCGTCAGGCGGAAGCCGCGCTCGAGCGCATGCTGCGTGACGGCCTTCGCGTGCTCGCGTTCGCGGCGTCCGACGCCCCGGCAAGCGCCGCGTCGATCGAGGAGGACGCGCTCTCGGGGATGCGTCTGCTCGGGTACATGGGGATGCGCGACCCGCTGCGCGAGCAGGCGCGCGAGCACGTGCTCGAGGCCGCGAGGGCGGGGGTGCGCACGGTGCTCGTGACCGGGGACCATCCGGACACGGCCCGAGCCATCGCCCGCGAGGCACGCGTGCCCGTCGCGCACGCGCTCGTGACCGGCGCGGACCTCGACCGGCTGGACGACGCGGAGCTCGCGCGCCGCGTGCACGGGATCTCGGTGTACGCGCGCGTGGAGCCGCGCCACAAGATCCGCATCGTGCGGGCCTGGCAGAGCCGCGGCGACGTGGTGGCCATGGTGGGCGACGGGGTCAACGACGCCCCGGCGCTCAAGGCCGCGGACATCGGGGTCGCGCTGGGCTCCGGTTCGGCCGTGGCCAAGGAGACGGCCGACATCGTGCTGCTCGACAACGACCTGGGCACCATCACCAAGGCCGTGGAGCAGGGGCGCATCCTGTTCGAGAACATCCGCAAGATGTGCGTGTACCTGCTTTCCGACAGTTTCACCGAGGTGATGCTGATCGGTGGCGCGTTGCTCGCCGGCCTTCCCCTCCCGCTCACCCCGCTGCAGATCCTGTGGGTGAACCTGGTGGCCGACAGCCTGCCCAACGCCGCGCTCACGCTCGAGCCGGGCGAACCGGGGGTGATGCGCGAGCCGCCGCGTCGGCGCGGCACTCCGGTGCTCGACGCTCCGATGCTGAAGCTCATCTTCGTGATCGGGATCGTGACGGACCTGGCGCTCTTCGCCGTCTACCTGACGCTCTCCGGCATCGGCCTCGACCTCGCGCACATGCGCACGATCCTGTTCGCCGCCGTTGGCGTGGACTCGCTCCTGTACGTGTTCGCGGTTAAGAGTTTCCGCGTCCCGATCTGGCGCACCCGGCTTAGCGACAACCCCTCCCTGCTCGCCGGCGTGCTCATCGGCTTCCTCCTCATGGCCGCAGCCGTCTTCTGGAGACCCTTGTCAGGGGCGTTCGGGAACGTCCCGCTCTCCGCGGGCGAGGCGGGACTCGTGTTCGCCTTGGGCCTGGTGAAGCTCTCCGGGATCGAGCTTGCCAAGGCGACCTTCTTGTCGCGACGTTAGAAATGACTAATGACACAATGACCAGACAATATCCAATCAGCTCGCCATGTTCATTGGACATTGATGTTTGCTTGATCATTGCATCATTGGCCATTGGACATTAGGATTCAACCGATATGTTTCCAGTTGCCCCGTGGCTCACCCGCCGCGACGAGCTCAACGTGATGGAGGAGGAATTCGACGAGCTTTGCCGTCGCCATGAGAAGGGGGCCGGCGACGACGCCTGGGAAGCCGAGGAAACGGTCATCCGCGAACAGGCGGAGGCCGAGGATGCCATGGAGGCCGAGCTCACCGGACGCGTCGGTCCGGAGTGGTTGGAACCCGCCGAGGGGTGCGGCCACGACCATTCCCACGAGGGCCATGATCACGGGCACTTCCCCGAGACCCCGCTCATCGAGGCGTTGCGGCGCGATCTCGACCGCGATCCCGCCTACCAACAGGCGCTCACCTGGGCGGCCGCCGCGTACCGGTGGTCGAGGTCGCAGTACGCCCGCGAGCGCCATCCGCACCTGTTCCGCGCGAGCGTGAACGCCTGCCTCGTCCCCATGAAGGTGTCCTACGCGCTCAATGAGCTCATGTTCGACGATCCCTATTCCGCCGACGTGGCGGACAAGGAGTTCGAGCTCGCCACCACCTATCTTTCCCGCGCGCGGGTGTCGCTTGCCGCCCTCGCCGCCGAAGGGATGCTCGAAGGGGACCAGGTCGCGCTCCTTGAGCGCGCCGAGGACGTCGCCCGCGACATCCGCGAGGCGCGCGAACGCATCGCCCGGGAGCGGAAATTCCGAAAGAACGGCGGAGCGCCGACCGTATGAAAGTGGACGTCGCGGCCATCGTGCCGGCGTACAACGAGGAAGCGACCGTGGGCGGCGTCGTCGCGGCGCTCAAATCCTCGCCGCTCCTCGCGGAAGTGATCGTGGTGGATGACGGGAGCTCGGATGAGACGGCGGCCGTGGCCCAGGCCTCCGGCGCGCGCGTGGTGCGGAAGCCCAACGGAGGGAAGGGATCCGCCGTGCTCGCGGGAGTCGCGGCGACCGATGCGCCG
>Ga0155146_14_pt5 | contig 11556 bp, 10 predicted proteins | sample RifCSPhighO2_01_FD_106114 | JGI IMG/M metagenome (GOLD analysis project Ga0155146, IMG submission 106114) | Candidatus Uhrbacteria bacterium RIFCSPHIGHO2_01_FULL_63_20 | reverse complement strand
GTCGGCTTGGCGCGGATGGAAATCGCGCTGGACGTGCAAACGCAGAAGCCGGCTTTACTGCAAGACCTACAAGTCGCGCAGTCGCGAAAGCGGAAGTTAGTGATCCGACCATTCAATATAGGATGGTGGAAGCTCATCGGACAAAAGCTACTCCGGGGATAACAGGCTGATCGCCTCCAAGAGTCCATATCGACGAGGCGGTTTGGCACCTCGATGTCGGCTCATCGCATCCTGGGGCTGGAGAAGGTCCCAATGGTTTGGCTGTTCGCCAATTAAAGCGGTACGTGAGCTGGGTTCAGAACGTCGTGAGACAGTTCGGTCTCCTATCTACCATGGGCGTCGAACGTTGAAGGGACGCTTCCCTAGTACGAGAGGACCGGGAAGCATGAACCTCCTGTGTACGGGTTGTCCTGCCAAGGGCATTGCCCGGTAGCGGTGTTCAGATCGGATAAGCGCTGAAAGCATCTAAGCGCGAAGCCGACCCTGAGATAAGCGTTCATCTGAGACCCCTGCGAGACCAGCAGGTTGATAGGCCGTAGGTGGAAGCGTGGTAACACGTGCAGCCGAGCGGTACTAATAGGTCGAGCTCTGCAGCCACTATAAGTTCAGATCGTTATTCTCTGGAATCGAATCAGTACAGCGTCTCGGTGTCAGTTCCCGGCGGGTCACACCCGTTCCCATCCCGAACACGGCAGTTAAGCCGCCAGGGGCCGATGGTAGTCCGATTGGGCGAGAGTAGGTGGACGCCGGGACCTTGTACTGATTCAAACACCCCCGTCCGGCAAACCCGGGCGGGTTTGTTTTTCGCCCTGTCAATGGGTAAGCTGTCAGCGGTATGGAAGGACAGGGGAAGTCGAATTGTTCCGTCTGCGCGGTGATGAGGGTCGCCGCCATCTTCGCGGTCGGATTCGTGGTCGGGATGATGTATGGGGTTGCCAAGTGAACGGCCGTTTATCTTCCGCGTCGTGATCCTCGCGGCCGGCAAGGGGACGCGCATGAAAAGCGAGCTTCCCAAGGCGTTGGTGCCGGTCGCTGGGAAGCCCATCTTGCAGCACCTGCTCGAGAACATCTCCCTTTCGGGATTGGATCCCAAGCCCGTGGTGGTGATCGGGCATGAGCGTCAGCACATCTGCGACGCGTTCGGCGGTCGGTGCGATTATGCCGTGCAAGAATTCCAAAAGGGGACGGCGCACGCGGTCATGAGCGCGAAGCCCAAGGTGGGCGAGAGCGACGCGGTGATCGTGCTGTACGGCGACCATCCGTTCGTGTCGCAACACAGCTTGCGGAAGCTCGCTAAGCGGCACGTGGGGGAACGCAACGTGCTCACCATGATGACCGCGACGGTTCCGTCGTTTGACGGCTGGCATAAGGTGTTCCAGCAGTGGGGACGCATCCTGCGCGACCAGGCCGGGAAGATCACCGGCATCCGCGAATACAAGGACGCCTACGAGGTGGAGCGCGCCATCCGCGAGGTGAATCCGGCGCTCATGTGTTTCGATGCGGGTTGGCTTTGGACCAACATCGAGAAGGTGCGGCCCAATAACGCGCAAGGGGAGCTGTATCTGACGGACCTGGTCGCGCTCGCGTTCGCCCAGGGACAGAAGATCGACACGCTCGAGATCCTCCCCGAAGAGGCGATCGGCATCAACTCGCCGGAGGAATTGGAGATTGCGGAGGCCATCCTGGAGCGCCGGAAAGGGCATTAAACCAAAGGATGCCCGAAACGTAGCCGCAGGCTTCAGCCTGCGTTTGTCCGTCAGTGGTAGCCGCAGGCTTCAGCCTGCGCGCGTATGATCCGTGAGAAGCCGCATCGACTAGATCTCCGTCTATATCGCGGAAACGTGCGCTGCGCGTTTACGTTCTGCACCGCTGCCAGACAAATGGCGTTTCTGGACCATCGAGTCGTTGAGGATTGCGAGAAGGCCTTGCGCAAGGCTGGAGAAACATGGAAGGTTCTCATCCACGTTTACCTATTCATGCCCGATCACCTTCATGTCTTGTTAGAGGGGGAAGACGAGGCCTCCGACGTGTGGAAAGCGGCCGTATTGTTCAAGCAGTTGTCTGGATTCGCGTTCAAGCAATCACAAGGCCGCCCTCTGTGGCAAAAAGATTTCTTTGATCATGTCTTAAGGAAAGAGGAGGAAACAGAGAAGCACGTACGCTATATATTGGACAACCCGATTCGCAAGGGTATCGTGCAGGATTGGAGCCGCTATCCATATAAGGGTTCGACCGTGTACGATTTATCCGCCCTGGATTTCCGTGTCGGGTAGCCAGTAGCCGCACCCTTGAGGACGCGCTTTCACTCGCTCGCAGGCTAAAGCCTGCGGCTACCGTATAAGAAACGATGCTATGAGCGTGTTTGCGCCTGAATCCAGGGAGAAAGGCGAGTCGGGGTTCGAGGCGAGGAACCTGTCGAAGAAAATCGAACAGGATGTCAAACGGGCCATTCAGCAGAAAAAAGAACGTTTTTTAGATATCGTTTCCTGTCCGATCCAATCATGCGGTACGCCCGTGCGAATCGAGATGCGCGGAGACGAAGCCGTCCTCGTTTGTCCGAATTGTGGGTGGCGGACGACCATCCGCAACGCAGGCTAAAGCCTGCGGCTACCACGTGTTTACACAGCTTTGGTAGCCGCACCCTTTAGGGTGCGTTCGTGACTCACCCATATAGATATGAAACTCATCGCCGATTGGCACGTCCACTCCAAGTATTCGCGCGCGTGCTCGAAGGAATTGGAATTGCCGACCATCGCGAATTGGTGCGTTCGCAAGGGGATCCAGGTGGTCGCGACCGGGGACTGGACGCATCCGAAGTGGGTGGAGCATTTGAATGAGCATCTGGTCGAGTCCGAACCGGGTTTGTATAAGCTGAAAGACGGTTCGAGCAAGACTCGCTTCATGCTCGTCACGGAGGTTTCGCAGATTTACAAGCGCGGCGGCAAGACGAGGCGCGTGCACAACCTGCTGTTCGCCCCGTCGCTCGAAGCGGTCGCGAAGGTGAACGCCTGGCTCGACAAGGAAGAGTTCAATCGCAGGTCCGACGGGCGTCCCATTCTTGGAATCGACTCCGAAGAGCTCTACAAAATCCTGAAATCGCTCGATGAGCGCATCATCCTGGTCCCTGCGCACGCATGGACGCCGTGGTACAGCGTGTTCGGGAGCAAATCCGGATTCGACAGCCTGGAAGAGTGCTTCGGGAGCATGACGAAGCATATTCATGCGATCGAAACCGGGCTTTCGAGCGACCCGAAGATGAACTGGCGGCTCTCCGGCCTCGACGGGGTGGCACTCATCTCGAACTCCGACGCGCACAGCCCGCGTAATCTTGGCCGCGAAGCGAACGTGTTCGATCTCGAGACGCCGAGTTATGACGGGTTCGTGCAGGCGCTCAAGTCTCGCGACCCGAAACGGTTCCTGAACACGATTGAATTCTTTCCCGAGGAAGGAAAATATCATCTCGACGGCTGCGCGGACGACAAATTCTCCTGTACGCCGAAGGAAACGAAGCGCCTGGGCGGTCGTTGCCCCACATGCAAGAAACCGCTCACGCTCGGCGTCGAACACCGGGTCGAGGCGCTCGCGGATCGCTCCGCGGAATCCGTCGCGAGCAAGAAAATCCCGTTTAAGAGCATCGTCCCGCTCGAAGAGGTGATCGCGGACGCGTTCGACGTGATGCCGACGTCGAAAAAAGTTCGTGCGGAATATCTGAAGCTCACCGATCGTGTGGCGGACGAGTTCACGTTGCTGCTCGAGACTCCCATCGAGGCAATCGCCGAGGTCGCGTCCACCCGAGATATTCCTGAGGCCATCCGCCGCATGCGCGAGGGCCGCGTGGCCATCAAGCCCGGCTACGACGGCATCTACGGGACGGTGTCTCTTCTTGAGGAACGGCAAGGGAAACCGGCCCAATCCAACCTGCTCTAATAAAATCCCCCGGCGCGTCCCGGGGGATTTTTCTTTCCACTAGCGGCAGCGCCGCGGAGCGCACTTCCGTGCCGTCTTTCGCTTCTTGGCGGCTTTCTTTTTCTTGGCCATACCATTGCGTTTAGCGGGTAAGGATCCCGCTTGGTCCGAACCTGCTCGCGATCGAGGAACGCGCAACGACCGACGACCATCATAGGATAGCAGATTTCGGATCGCGTGCGCCAGGCACGCGATTGACGGAATGAAAACTCCCCGGCGCGTCCCGGGGAGTTTTCGCTGCCGCGTTTAGCGGCGGCTCTTGCGACGCTTCGAAGCCTTGCGCTTCTTGGGGGCCGCGCGGCGCTTCGCCTTCCGTGCCGGCTTGCGCTTCGCTGCCTTTTTCCTCTTCTTCATAGCCTCCTATGGTCAGCGGGTAAGTTTCCCGCCAGTCGCGTCTTCATCACGTGACGAATCGCGGAAGATTTGTCATCACGCACGTGCATGATGGTGCAAATCGTGATCGAGGAACGCGCAACGATCTACGATCGTGGATAGTATAGCAAATTTTTTAAAACGTGTAAAGAGCGATCAGGTCCGCACCTCGACCGGAATCCCTTGCGCGGCCCATTCGTACACCCATTTCGCGTTCTCGAGCGCGACGTTCACGCATCCGTGGCTCATCGGATGTCCGAAGTTGGAGTGCCAGGTCGCCGGGTGGATGTAGATGTGCGGGATGATGCGCAGGTTGTACGGCATGGTGCCCAGGTCGTAGCCGCGTCCGGCGTACCGCACGGACGGCACCTTGGCGAGCACCGAGTGCTTCCCGACGGGCGTGCGCCATCCCTTCGCGGCCGTGGACACGAGGAAGGTGTTGGCAAGCACCCCGTGTTCGTAGGCATAGAGGCGTTGGTCGGATAGGTCCACCACGATCGTCTTGGCCGCGTCGTCGTCCGTGAACGCCGGCTTCCCGTCAGCGACGATCCATTCCTCGATCCCGTCGCCGTCGAGATCGGCCGCCGCCGCGTTCACGGCACCGAACGGGCTCCCGGTCACCGTCATGATTTCCGCGCCGGACGCGTCCAGGATCTTGCCGTCAGACGCGGACGTGAGCGCGGTCTTCCCGTCGCGCGTGAGGATGCCGGAGATGCCGGTGACGTCGAGATCCATCGTCGTGCTCTCGATGAGCGTCGCGGGGCTCGCGAACGCGATCGTGCGCACCGTCACCTCGCTTGCGTGCGCGTTCGACACCACGAGCCTGCCGTCCACGACGGTCCCGACGACGCCGCGCAGGTCGCCAGGCTCAAGCGCCAGGAATTCCTGTGCCATCACGGCGCCTGAGGCGGTCACGTCCCACACGCGCACGAGCGGTTCGGCCCCTGCGGCGGGGAGCGTCACGATCTCGTCCTTCCCGTCCGCATCCACGTCGCCGCACGCCAGGTTCACGCCGCTGCGATCCGTCGCGTCAAAGGCGAAGAAATTCGCCTTGAGATTCCCGAGCCGGTCGAAGGCGCGGATGTGCGGACCGCCTCCTCGTTGCGGAGCGGTCACGATGTCCGCGGAGCCGTCCCCGTCCACGTCGCAGGCGGCCACGTTGATTCCCATCCCGGCGTTCGCCGCGTAGGCGAGGAACCGGCCGATCCTTGACCCGTCTTGGCGCAGGACCAATACCTCCGGGGCGTTTCCGAGCCCGCTTCCCAAGATGATTTCCGGCTTCCCGTCGGTTCCCAAATCCGCGATCGCGACCGTGAACCCGCCCGCCTGGTTGGCGGTCGCGACGGAGAACGCGGAGCGCACGTTTCCGGCGATGTCCAGAATCCGCACGCGCGAAGACGGACGGTGCGCGGCATGAGCATCGGACGGGAGGACCAGCGCGAACGACAGCACGGCAGCCAGGACAGCGGGTCGGATCATATCTCCTTGATGCTAACAGACCTGGGGAAATCCGCCAGAATCATTGACGCGGCGGCGTTTTTCGGCTAGGATTCGACGAGTTCACGGGCCGTTAGCTCAGTTGGTAGAGCACCTGCTTTGCAAGCAGGGGGTCGTCGGTTCGAGTCCGACACGGTCCACCAAAAATCCGACCTTCAAGGTCGGATTTTTCGCTCATCAGAGCGTGAATGGGCGGCTTTTGCTTGTCAGAGCTTGATTTCCGCCAGGAACGCCGGGAGGGGGGTCGGCACTTCCTTCAGGCCGTCCAGCGGTTTTTCCAGGTTGATGACGTACACCGTTCCGATCGCGGAGACCGAGGTTTGCGCCGAACGCGAGGCGTTCACCCGGTCCGCGACCACGTACAGGTCGGACCCGTTCCTCGCGATCACGCGCAGGAGCGTGGGCGACTGGCCATCGTCCGTCTTATACGTGTGTTTGTAGACACGGACCCAATTGTAGGTCGTCCCTTCCATGCGATAGACGCCGACGAAGTTCTCCCCGAGCGCGGCATCATGCGACGAGGTGGCGAAGTAATAGACGTCCGCCTCGACCGGATCCGTTACGACGAGGTCCACGATCGTCTCGAAATTCCCGGCGACCCTCGATTTCCCCTGGTTTTCATTGATGAAACGTTCGGCTTTGTCCCTCAGCGGGAAGGAGGTGGCGCTGGTCGATTCTGACGGGGTCGGAGGAGTCGTTGGCTCTGGGGGGGTTGGGGTTGAGGAGCTAGAAGAGCTTGGGGAGCTTGAGGAGGGCGTCTCGGATGTCGAAGGGGTTTCGGTCGTCGTCGAGGCACACCCGGCGCCAGCCAAGATGAGGCCGGCCAGGAGAATCGGGACGGAGAAAGAGGTTTTCATAGTACGAAAACCGTGCCATGGGCACGGTTTTTTCGCAAGCCGATCAGATTTTCAGGAGATTGGGTGGGCGCCGGCCAGCGACGAACGCCAGGATGTTCTCGGCGGCCGTCCGGCTCATGGCCTGGCGCGTCTCGATGGTGGCGCTGGCCGTGTGCGGGGTGAGGACCGCGTTGTCCATCGTCCGCAACTCCAGGTTGTCGGACGGATCGCAGTCGATGAACGGCTCGCATTCGTACACGTCCATCCCGGCCCCGCCGATCTGCCGCTTGGCCAATGCCTTCACGAGCGCCTTCTCGTCCACGATCGGCCCGCGGCTCGTGTTCACGAGGAACGCGGTCGGTTTCATCATCGCGAGCTCTTTTTTTCCGATCAGATGGCGGGTCGCAGGCAGGAGCGGCACGTGCAAGGAGACGAAATCCGATCGTTTCAGGAGTTCGGAGAGCGTCACGAACCGCGCGCGGCAGCGGGTCTCGAGAAGCGGGTTCCGTTTCACGTCCGCGTACAGGATGTCCACGCCGAACCCGTCATAGAGCCGGCGCACGATGGCTTGGCCGATGGCTCCGGCTCCCACGATCCCGACGGTCTTGCCGATGAGGTCGGTCCCCAGGAACATCTTGGGACCCCACGCCTTGTATTTCCCCGCGCGGGTGAAGGCGTCCACCTCCACGAGGCGGTGGGCGAGCGCGAACATGAGCGCGATGGCGTGTTCCGCGACCGTCTCGGACACGTTGGGATGCGCCGCGTTGGTGACCAGGATGCCGCGTTTGGCGGCTTCCTTCAGGTCCACGTTGTCGAAGCCGACGGCGTAGTTCGCGATCATCTTCAGGTTCTTCCCGGCCGCATCCATCACCCGCTTGTCGATCTTTTCGGTGAGGATGGATAGGATCACGTCGGCCCCGCGCACGAACCGGAGCAGTTCGCCGCGCCTGATCGCCCGGTCGTGCGGGAACACCTTCACGGCGAGCCGTTTGTCCTTGGCGAGCAGCTTGAGCCCCTCGTCGGGGATGTCGCGCGTGATCGCCACTTTCAGTTTTTTCATATCAGGAAAGCTTCCGCACGGCGATTTTCTTGATCTGCGCGGCGGTGGGCCAGCTCTTCAGGATGCCGGCCTTGGCGCCCACGGCGCGGATCACCGAGTCGGCGTTGAGCGTGGCGACCGCGAGCGCGGCGGGGACGTCCTTCTTCTGCATGTAGGAGGCCACGAACGCGGACCCGAACGCGTCGCCCGCGCCCGTGCGCGACACGGCCTTGCGGCCGGTCGTCCCGGCGAACCACACCTTCCCGCCGCGTCCGGCATAGGCCCCTTTCTCCCCGTCGGTCACGATCACCACGTTGTTGGCGGTGAGCAGGCGCTGGAAGATCCCCTCGATCTCCCCTCGGCCGGTGAGCGCGATCGCCTCCTCGCGGTTCACCATGAACAGGTCCACCTCGGGCAGCAGTTCCTGGATGGATCCGAGCCCGCGCTTGAGCTCCTTGGAGCCGGGGTTCCAGGCGACCGAGGCGTCGCACCCCTTCGCGAACGTGATGACGCGTTTCGCGACCGAGAGGTTCCCGCCAAGCGAGGTCACGTAATACCACCTGGCGTCACACTCGTCCCAGGAGATGTCCGAAACGGCGAAGGTGGCCGACACCCCGCGGTACACGAGCACGCTGCGCTCCCCGGTATTGGCGTCCGTGAGCAGGGTGGAGTACCCGGTCTCGCCGTCCTCCACGCGCCGCACGAGCGTGGTGGCGATCCCTTCGCGTTGCAGGTCGATGATGACGTCGCGCCCCGCGCTGTCGTCCCCCACGCGGCAGACCGTGGCCGCGTTGAACCCGAGCCGGGCGAAGGTGACGGCGGCGTTCGTCGCCCCGCCCCCGGTCGTGTGCACGATCTCTTCCACCTCGATCTTGCTCCCAAGCGACACGCATTCCCCGATCCCCGTGGCGAATTTCGCCGAGCGGATCATCTGGAACTGGTCGGAGATGAGGAACACGTCGCGCGTCCCCGATCCGATGGTGATGACGTCGTGCATAGCTAGCCCTTCCCACTGCTGCCCAGCAGCCTCATCTTCTGCCGCACGACCCTGGTCATGAGCGCCTTGGCCGGGGCGAGGATCTCGCGCGGGTCGATCACCTGCGGGTGCGTGGCGAGGAACTTGCGGATGCCGGCGTCAAACGCGATGCGCAAATCCGTGTCCACGTTCACTTTGCACACCCCGAGCCCCACGGCCTTTTTGACATGCGCCTCGCTCACGCCCTTGGCCCCGGCGATCTCGCAGCCGAACTTCGTGCACAAGCTTTTCACCCAGCTGGGCACCGAGGAGGCGCCGTGCAAGACGAGCGGCACGTTCACGGCCTCGGCAAGCGCCTTGAGACGGGGGAAATCGAGCTCGGACGCCTTCTTGAACTTGTACGCCCCGTGGCTCGTCCCCACGGCGATCGCGAGCGCGTCGCAGCCGGTGCGCCGGACGAACGTCGTGGCCTGGGAAGGCTGCGTGAGATGGGCGTCCTTGGCTTCCACGGAAACGAAATCCTCGATGCCCGCGATGGCGCCCAGCTCCGCTTCCAGGCTCACCCCATGCTTGTGAGCGAGCTTCACGAGCCGCGAGGTCGCCTTCACGTTCTCCTCGAACGGGAGGGAAGACCCGTCGAACATCACGCTCGTGTACAGGCCGCTCTTGATCGCGGTCTCGATGAGGGCGACGTCCTTCCCATGGTCGAGATGGAACACCACCGGCACCTTCGTGCGGGCGGCGGCGAGCCGCGCGAGCAGCCCCAATTCCTCCATGCCGGCGTACTGGATGGCCCCCTCGCTCGTGGAGAGGATCACGGGAGAACGCTCGGCCTCGGAGGCGTCCATCACCGCCTGGATCGCCTCCAGGTTGTTCACGTTGAAGGCACCTACCGCGTAGCGTCCTTTGCAGGCCTTCTTGAGCGCCTCGGAAAGCGTGACGAGCATAGGCTACATGAGGATGGTGCGGAATGAAGGGTGCTGGCGCAGCCGGGAACGGAGCTTGGCGGTGGTGAGCAGGCCCGGTTGCGGCCCGACGAAGCCGACGACGGACGCGGAGTTGACCGAGCCCCATCGCAAGGCCTCGTCGTGCAGCTGCCCGTGCATGAGCGCGCCCAGGTAGCCGGTCGCGAACGCGTCGCCCGCGCCGGTGGACTCGATCTTCTTGCCGGGGAAGATGGGGCAGTGGCGGAGTTCCGTCCCGTCGAAGCTGTAGGCGCCGTTCTTGCCGTCGGTGATCACCGTCTTCTTCGGGCCGAGCCGGTAGAGTGCCGTGGCGAGGTGGTGGACCTCGGCGGTGTCCTGCTGCGTGATCGCCCGGGCTTCCTCCAGGTTCACGAACAGCACGTACGTGTTCTTGATGAGGTCGAATAGCGCCTTCTTCCGCTCTGCGATCTGGATGCTCCCCGGGTTGAAGCCGATGTAGGTGCCGTCCTTTTTCGTCCTGGCCACGACCTCCTTGTATATCCGCTCGTACCCGTTTCCCATCTCGCTCACGTAGATCCATTTCGTGCGCGCCATCTTGCGCGGGAGATGGTACTCGTGCTTGATCTGGGAACTCAGGATCGTCCGCTCCCCCTTGTAATTGAGCACGACCGAGTAGGCGCTTTGTTCCCGCCGGGTCACGTGGATGTACGCCGGGGACACTCCCTCCTCGTAGAAGCGCCGGAGGGTCAGCGCGCGGGTGCCGTCGAGCCCCATGTTGCTCACCACCGCGGTCTTGAGCCCCATGCGGGCGAGGCCGACCGCGACGTTGGGCGCGCTGCCCGCCATCTGGGCGTCGACCACGTTCACCGGGATCTTCGCCCCGTATTCCAGGCACAGGAGGCACTCCGGCATCTTGAGGGTGCATTGCACCGATGAGACGTGGTCGAGCACCACGAAGGTGTCCAGCTTGATGTCCCCGATGGTCACGACGTCGAACATACGTCCGGTAGTGTAGCAAAAAACGCCGCGCAAGGGCACGGCGTTCATCCGTCAGGTCATCGGCGGGCTTTCAGCCCCTTATCCGGCTTCTTGCCACCCCATTTCTTCGGGGTCCGGGACAGCGCCTCCCGCATGATCGCCATCTTGAGCGAGTCGAGCTGCGCCTTGGCCGCGGTCCGGTACTCGGGCAGGGCGTTCACGGGGCGACCGGCCTTTCGGAGAAGCACGCGATGCACGGCCATCACCACGAACGGGGCGGTGAGGCCGAATCCCTCGAGCAGTTCGGGTGGTTCGCCGGATTCCCCGAAGCGGTCGTCCATGCCAAGGCGCTCCACCGGGACCGGCACCGTGAGGGTGAGCGCCTCGCATACGGCGCCGCCAAGCCCGCCGGCGGCCTGGGCTTCCTCGAGCGTCACCACGGCGCCGCATTCCTTCGCGGAGGCGGCCACGGTCCTCGCGTCGAGCGGTTTCACGGTGTGGCAGTCGATGACCCGCGCCTCGATCCCGTCGCGCGAAAGCGCCTCGGCGGCGACGAGCGCCTCGTAGAGCACCGGGCCGGCGGCGATGATCGCGACGTCGCTGCCGAAGCGAAGCACCTCGGCGCGGCCCACCCTGAACGGGGACTGCGGCGTGGTGAACACCGGCGATTTCTCGCGGGCGAAGCGCATGTAGAACGGCCCCGTCTCCTTCGCGATCGCGAGCGTGGCCTTGCGGGTCTGCACGGAGTCGCAGGGGACCAGCACCTTCATCTTGGGCATCACCCGCATGAGGGCGATGTCCTCCACCATCTGGTGGGTGGCGCCGTCGGGGCCCACGGATACGCCCGCGTGGGCGCCCGCGATCTTCACGTTCACCTCGTTGAGCGCCACCGTGGTGCGGATCTGCTCCCAATTCCGTCCGGGGGAGAACCCGGCGTAACTCGCGATGAACGGCACCTTGCCGGCC
>Ga0155146_14_pt8 | contig 11675 bp, 2 predicted proteins | sample RifCSPhighO2_01_FD_106114 | JGI IMG/M metagenome (GOLD analysis project Ga0155146, IMG submission 106114) | Candidatus Uhrbacteria bacterium RIFCSPHIGHO2_01_FULL_63_20 | reverse complement strand
CGAGCCCGGACCCGTAGCCGAGCACGGTGTTGCCGTAGCTGTTTTGCACGGGCGTGGCGGCGATGCCGATCAGTCCGGCCTGCACGCCGTCGACCGAGATGAACAGGGCCGGTCCTGGCACGCCGCTGCCCGCGATCGTGGCCTCGGAGAATCCGGTCGTGGTCTCCCCGGAGAAGTTGAGCGAGGGCGACGCGAGGGAGCCCCCAGGCAGCGTGACGTAGCCGGAGGCATTCACCTGGAACGCGTCGGAGGCGCCGACCGTGAGCGTGGCGGCGGGGGAAGCGTCGCCGATTCCGATGCGGTCGTTGGCGGCGTCCACGCTGAACGTGGTCCCGTCAAAACTGAACCCGTTCACGCCTCCCGTCAGCGTCATGTCCTTGTCGGCGGACACCGTCTGTGCCGTCCCGTCGAGAGTCCAACCCGTCGTCGTCGACAAGAAGGCCGTCGAGTCGATGCCGTCGAGCGTGTCCGCGTTGAACGCATACGCCGCGGCTCCGATCTGCTTCCTCGGGGACAAGACCTCCCCTTCCACCTCCACCTCGAGGAACACCGAAGCGTCGTCGGCGAACACGGAGTCCGGGATGGCGGCGTATCCGGCGCCCGTATCTCCGAGATTTTCCGAGAACAACCCGTCGGTGAGTGTCACGGCCAGGTCAGCGTCGGAGGCGCAGGAACTGTCGTCGTTGCTCCAGAGACAAGTGCCGGCGGCCAGCGAGTCGTACAGGCGGAACTGGAAGTCGCGGGAAGCGGAAGCGTCCGGCACGCCGTTGGCGTTCAGGAGCCGGCCTTGGTACGGGATGACGTTTGGGGGAGAGACGGCGAACACGGAGAGGGAGTCGATCACCATGAACCCGACAGCTGCCACGGATAAAACGCCAAGACCGACGAATGCCGTCATCCGTCGGAAATACGATCCGTATGCCTGATTGATGCGGGCGAGCATATCGGGGATGTTCCCCTCCAGAGATCCATCGTGGGGGCCGTGGATCTCTGGAGGAGAGACGACCTATGGGGTCGCCGTCTCTTCCGTGGCTGGCTCTGGGGCTGGTTCTTCGACGGGCGGCTCTCCGGCCGGAGGTTCCTCGACTAACGGCTCTTCAATGGATGGTTCCTCGGCGGGTTGGTCAGGAGCAATCGGTTCGGTGGCGGTCTCCTCGGCCGGAGGCGTCGTTTCTGCATCCGTCGGGGGCCCCTCGACTTCGCTCGGGGCGACCTCTGACGAGGTCGGCTCAAAATCCTTCCGGAACGCGCTCACCATCCAATCGAAGGTGTCGTTCGAGTCGGTCCCGTCGACCTGACGGACCGTGAACCCGTTGTGGTCCTTGCTCACGACATAGAGCGACACCGGGCCGTTGGGAGTCACGAGCACCTTGATTGGCGCGGTCGTTGACGTGACGTCGTTGAACGACGGATTGACGGACTCGAACGAGACGGTCGCTTCCCCGTTCACGAGTTCCGCGGTCCCGAGCAGCGTGATCTGCACGTCCGGGCTCGTGACGGCGGTCGTTTCCACCTTCTCGTTCTGGTAGCTGGTGATGACCGTCTTGTAGGTGGCTTCGGTGCGGAACGTCCCTTCCCCGTCCACGCTCCAGATGCCGCCGAGCCCGGCGATGGCGCCCACGTTCAGGATCTGGTTCCCCTGCATGTAGATGTTGCCGTTCATGGTGAGCGTGGTGAGGTCGCCCGAGAAGGCCGAGGCCTGGTTGCTCGTGCCGGCGTTGGGCGAGCTCCCCGCGCCCGGCCAGTAGCCGAGATGGACGAAGATGATGATAGTCGGTAGGGGGTAGGGGGTAGGGGGTAGGTCAGAGGAGAAGGGTTCAAGGGCGTAGCCGATGATCATGCCGGCCTCGGTGGCCTTCATGGCATAGCCCGGGCGGGTGGCGGACACGGTGAGCGCGTCGCCCACTTCGATGGGGCCGTTCTCCACCGACACGTTGGTGGGCACGCGACCCGCGAGCGCGATCGGGTGGTCGCCCGCCTTCACGTTGCCGGCCACGAACCCGGGCTTGGTGGACACGATGCCCGCGAGGCGCGTTCGATCCTCGCCCGAGGCGCGCTTCACCTGTTCGGAAACCGTGTCGAACGCCACCACCTCGCCAGGTTCGAGAGGTTGGCTTGAGGGGAACATTTCCGCAAAGTCGTAGCTTCCGGTCCCCCAGCCAGAGGCGTTGGTGCGCATGTAGTCGTCGCCGGACCCGCCGTAATACACGTACTTGTCCGTCTGGGCGACCCCGAGCGCTGACGGGTAGAGCTTCCCGCCCACCACCATGTCCGAGGCCACGCTCCAGACCCCGTCGTCGGTGATATACGCCACTTCTGCGTCCGCCTGGTTGCGGATGGACAGCTTGTAGGTGGAGGCGTCGGTCACGTCGGTCACGAGCTTCATGGCCCGCTCCTGGGCTGCGGCCCCGTCCCAACCCGAGCCGCGCAAGGCAAGGCCGAAGGAGTCGAGGCCGGGGGTGAGGGAGGAGGCGGTGCCGGTAGCCGTGAACGCGACATCATCGTTGATCGTGGTCATGGTGCCGTCGGTCGCGATCACGCCTCCGGAGTGCCAGCCCACCTTCACGTCCACGAGCGCCGTGGCGATGCCGGGGCTGACCGCCGTGTACCCGCCCACCATGCGGCCAAGCGCCATGCCCGGCTGCGTCGCCTTCATCGCGTGCCCCGCGACGGTGGAAGTGGTGAGCATGTCGCCGACGGCCGGCACCCCGTTCTCCTCGCTCACCTTCACGCGAACGACGCCGGAGAGCGTGACGGCCGGCTTTTCCGGATCCACGACCGGGTCGTCGTTCCCTACCACCACATAGCTCCCTTCCATGAGGATGGCCGGCTGCAACGAGACCGCGCCCATGAGCCCGGGATCGTACGCGACCACGGTCTTCTTCACCTTCTTCGTGCCGGAGGCATCGTTCACGACCACGTCGTACTCCTCAAGCCCCTCGCCGGCGTCCGCGAAAAAGCTTTCTGCGATGTCGCACGCGACGCCGCTCTCAAGGCAGTTCCCCAGGATGTTCCAATCATCGGTCACTTCGAATTCCCCGCCGGCGTTGTCCCAACGGATGGATTCTGCCAAACCCTGGTCGAAATAGACATAGTCGTCATCCGCAGTGCTCTCGTTGCCGACCACGAGATATGAATCCAGAACCACGGCTCCCGTTTCAGCGACCTGGAAAACCGTGTTACTGCTTACGATCACGTTGAAATCTGCCGTACCTCCAAGATTCACCTCTACATTAGATCCCGAGGCGGGGGTGATCGAAAGCGCGCCGGTGGAGGTAAGGTCTCCGCCGTTCAACGCGATGTCGCTCGAGGTCGTGAGCAAACCGTCCATCGTGATGGCCCCGATATTGGTCATGGCCCCTGTCGAGGAGATGTCCCAATCGGAGGTATTTATCGTCGCTGTGTTCGCGCCGCCACCAAGCGTAAGGACGCCAGTGGCGGACAGGGCGCCAAATGCGCCATTGAGACCGGTAATCGTACCGTCGCAATCCAGGTTGCCGTTTAAGCCTTGGACGACACAACTGGTATCCGTGCCACCACCACCCATCTGAATGCTGACGGCAGTGGCGCCCGAGGGTCCTATGGAAATCGTGGTCGCCGCGCCGCCCACGTTCACGGTGGTGGCGTTGGTGTTGAAGAGCGCAGCGGTGCCGGTCGAGGTCGTGGTGAGGTCGGAACCGTTGAGAGCCAGGTCGCCGCTCAAGGTGGCTCCGGCACCCGTGAACGTCGTGGTACCTGCGGTCCCCATGGTGCCGGTGGTGGTGATGGTGTTGCCAGTGGAGATGGTGCCAAAGCCCGAGGCGATGGAGCCGGAGGCGAGCGCGCCCACGGTGGTGAGGCTCGACGTGACCACGCCGGAGTTGAGCGTGGTGCCGGACAGGTCGCCCGCGGCGTTCACCGTGATGGTGGCTGCCGGGAGCGTGACCGTGAAGTCCGCACCCGGATCGGCGGCCGTGAGGGTCACTTCGAACCCGTCAACGCCCGATCCCTCGAACTGGAGGCTGTTCCCCTGCGTGCCGTCAAACGCCGCGCCCGAGGCCACGTCGCCCACGGCCGTGATGTCGCCGGAGCCGGCGGAGGTGGTCCAACTCAAGGCGCCGGAGCCGTCGGTGGTGAGGAACTGGCCGGAGTCGCCGTCGTCGGCGGGCAGCGTGTACGTCACGTTCTGCGTCATCGCGGCGTTGGGGTCGAACACGACCTCGTAGTCGGTGGCTCCCTGCTCGGAGTAGACGCGCATCTGGCCGTCCGTGCCGGCATAACCGGTACGGATGGCGCCGGCCACGTCGAGGAGGTAACCGGGCGCCGCGGTGCCGACGCCCACGCGGCCCGTGGACTTGTCGAGGTACAGGTCGTCGGTGAAGAAGGCGATGTCGGCGTTCGTGGTCGAATCCGTGCTGAAATCGAGCGAGGTCCCGGCCGTGTAGCTGATCACGCCCTCGTTGGTGGCCGAGGTGCCGATGCGGATGGAAGCCGGGCCGAGGAAAAGGTCCGCCCAGCGCTGGTCCGCGTCGCCGAGGGTGTACGTGTCGTCGGTGTTGGGGAGGATGTTGCTGTTCACGTCGGCCGTGAACACGACGTTGTCCGTGGCCGCGTCGCCGAAGGTCGCGTCGCCGTCGAACTGGAAGCTGCCGGCCACGTCGAGCAGCGCGTCGGGGGTGGCGTCGCCCACGCCCACGCTCCCACCGTCCGCGATGGTGAACACGGTCGAGTTGTTGTCGCGGGCGAGGAAGATGCTGTTGGTCGTCGACCCGTTGCTCGCGATGAGGCCGGCGGAGGCGTCGAAGGTAGGGGTGGAATTGAACAGGCCGAAGTACCCGCCGATCTCGATCGGGGACGTCAGGCTCGTGTTGCGGCCCACGCCCAGGACGCCGATGTTGGTTCCGGAGGCCTTGGCCGTGATGGACTTGCCCACCTCGCCCACGCTCGTCGCGCCGTTCGCGGCCTCCGCGTAGGAGCCGACGTTGAGGCCCGTGGTGGTCGCGTAGGCGAGGCTCCTGGTGCCGACGTTGCCGAGCGCGCTCGTCGCCGACGTGTCGAACTTGAGGTCATTCCCGGTGCCGGCCGCCGCGTTCTCCACGTCCAGGCCCGTGTAATACCCTGCCCCGGTGGCGCCGGCGGCGAGGATGAACTGGCCCGCCAGCTGGTTGTTGCCGATGGTGTCCGAGCTCGTGATGTCGGCGCGCAACCCCGCGAACCCGTCCGTGACCGTCGAGGCGATGTGCAGCGGCCAAAAACCGGTGGACGTCCCGGCGCTGATGTCCACGAGATGCGAGGGGGTGCTCGTGCCGATGCCGATGCGATTGTTGGCGGCATCGATGGAGAGGGTGTCGGAATCGAAGTTGATGCCGTTCACGCCTCCGGAGAGCGCGACGGTCGTGTCGTTCGCGAACGTCCAGACGGCGGCGTTGGAGGTCACTGTGTCGCCGGAGGCGTCACCCAGGGCGACGTTGCCGTCCACGCCGAGGGTGCCGGCCACGTCGAGAAGATAGTCGGGGGTGGCGTCGCCGATCCCGATGTTCCCCGCGAAGTAGCTCTGGCCGCCGGCGGAATAGATGGCGTAGTTGGTGTCCGCGCCGGTCATGCTCTCGAGGTAGAGGCCGTAGAGGGTGGATGTGCCGGCGCCGGCGCCATCCACCCCGTTGTTGTCCACGTACACGCCGTAGTTGTCGATGGTGCCGCCGGTGGCGCCCGTGCGCTTGATGAACGCCTCGATGCCGATGTTGGTCTCGGTGCCGGAGGCACGCGGATCCTCGACGAACGCCGAGAAGATGCCGCCATAATTCGCATTCGCACTTCCGCTGGTCGCGGTGGTGCCGGCGAACCCGAACACCCCGTTCGTCCATCCCGTGATGGCACCGGTTCCCTTGTGATATGCGGAGAAGTTTCCGCCCGTGAGGAAGTCCACGTCTTCGGCGTTCGCCGCGTCGGTCTCGACGTCCGCGTCCATGCCGCGCACGTCGACCGTCGATGCGTCCGCGGACGGGTTGTAAAGGATGTGGCTCGTGATTCCCTCGACGAGGTCCACGCTCGCGTCCGTAATCTCCTCGGCGACGTTGACGACGTTCGTGGAGGTAACCGCGCCGTACAAGAACGACACGTCGTCCACCACGGCGTCCGCGCCGATGGCCATGTGGCCGGAAATGTACGAAGTGCCGGATACCTCCAGTGTCTCGCCCGGCGTCGCGGTGCCGATGCCCACGCGGCCGTTGCCGGCGTCGAGGAAAAGGAGGTTGGCCTGCGTGTCGCCCTCGACGCGGAAGTCGGTGTCGGCCCCGCCCTCGTTCACGACGAGAGCGTTCGCGCCCGTGTCATACGAGATGGTCCCCTCGTCGCCGATAAGGGAACCCACGTGGAGCGTGGCCGCCCCGAGGTAGAGGTCTCTCCAGCGCTGGGCGTCGGCGCCCAGGTCGTAGGTGTCGTCGTCGTCTGGGATGAAGTGGCTGTCCACGTCGGCGTTGAACAGGACGACATCGGCGTTGGAGGAACCGACGGTGAGCGAGTTCTCGAAGAGGACGTTGCCGGAGTCGTTGAAGGTGGCGAAGGCCGTCCCGACGCTTTGGATGACGAAGTCCCCGGTGCTCTGCAGGTCCACGAACACGTTTCCCGCGGTCGTGCTCTCGAACTCGAGGCCCGAGGCGTTGTCCACGGCCATCTTCTTGTCCGCGTCGTTGTCGTACACCCCGTCGAGGTCCGTTCCCCCGCCGGCCGTGGTTGCCACCTGGTCCCAGTTGGTCGCCCCGTCCACGTTCACCCACAGCTTCCCGTCCTCGTCGAGGAAGAGCGAACCGGCTTGGGCCGAAAGGGTCCCGTCGAGCCCGGCCGTGCCGTCGCCCACGTACAGCCCCACGGAGTCCGCGTTGCTCGAGTCCGTGAGCCTGACGCGCTCCGTGTCCTCGGCGGCCTCGATGTCGAGGTCGGCGTCGGGCGTGGTCGCCCCGATCCCGAAGTTGCCCGCGTGGTAGCTCTGGCCGCCTTCGGAGTAGATGGAGTACTGCGCGTCGGCGGACGGGAAATCCTCAAGGTACAGGCCGTAGGCCGTAGAGGTGCCTGCGCCGGCGTTGCCCACACCAGCATCATCGACGTATACGCCGTACGTGTTGATGGTACCGCCCGTGGCGCCGGAGCGGTGCAGGGCGGCATACAGGCCGTAGTCGCTTTCCGTGCCGGAGGAACGGGGATCGAGGAGGGCGAGGGAGAAGTACCCGGCGTAGCTCTCGACCGAGCTTCCGCTGGTCGCGGTGGTGAAGGCGTACGCCTCGATTCCGGACATCCAGCTCGTGATGCCGCCGGTCCCGTTGTGGGTCGTGTTGAAATATCCGGATGACAGCGTTCCGACGTCCTGGGCGTTCGTCGCCTCGGTGGCTGCCTCGGAATCAAGGGCGATGGCCCAGACGCCCGAGGCGTCCGCCGACGGGTCGTACTGGAGGTAGTTGGTGATGCCCTCGACGTAGTCCACGCTCGCGTCCGTGCTGGCCTCGGACACGTTGAGCGTGTTCGAGAACGTTGACCCAGAATAGAGGAGACTCCCGTCGTCTACGAGCGCGTCCGCGCCGATGGCCACATGGCCGGAGACGTACGAGGTACCGGATACCTCCAGCGTCTCGCCGGGGGTCGTCGTGCCGATGCCGACGTTGCCGGCGGAGTCGATGCGCAGCCGCTCGTTGCCCGTGGCAATCCCGCCGGTCGCGAAGATCATCGGGGCCGTGGCGTGCTGGGAAGCGAGGATGAGCCCGCCGGAATTTCCGGAATTAGTGTAGAAGTTGGCGCTTGAGGGGACGTCGGTGAGGTCGGTGCCAAGCGTGCCGGAGTTCTGGTTGGTGATGTTGAGTCCGGTCGTCCCGTCGCCGTTCATGAGGATCTCCTCGCTCGAATCCGACGCGCTGATGTGGTTGAGGATGAGATAGGTGTTCCCGCTTGCGGTGCTGTCATCGATGCCGATGCCGGTCGAACCCGACGTCCCGAGGATGCTAAGGGTGTCGAACGGGGTAGCGGTGCCGATCCCGACCTCACCGCTTGAAAGGACCGTCATGCGCGTGGTCCCGTCCGTCTCGATCGCGAAATCCTCGGTGTCGTTGGTGCCGATGACGGCCGTTGCCCCGAAGCTGTTGCCGTCCTGCACGAACGCGTCGTCAACGATGGCGAACTCCGTGGAATCCATCCCGTCGAGGGTGTCTGCGTTCAGCGCATACGCCGCGGCGCCGATCTGCTTGCGCGGGGAAAGCACTTCCCCTTCCACCTCCACTTCGAGGAACACGCTCGCATCGTCGGCGAACACCGAGTCCGGGATGGCGGCGTATCCGGCCCCGGTGTCACCCAGGTTCTCGGAGAACAACCCATCGGTGAGCGTCACGGCCAAATCGGCGTCGGAGACGCAGGAGCTGTCGTCGTTGCTCCACAGGCAGGTCCCGGCCGCGAGGGAGTCGAACAGACGGAACTGGAAGTCGCGGGAAGCGGAAGCGTCGGGCACCCCGTTTGCGTTGAGGAGCCTCCCCTGGTACGGGATGACATTGGGCGGGGAGACGGCGAACACCGAAAGCGAATCCGCCAACATCAACGCCACGCCCCCGAACATGAGGACGCCTAACGCCGCGACGGTCACGCCACGGCGCAGCTGAATGGAATGATGGGTGATTTCGATGGACATATCTGCGCGAGATCATCTCGCGCATGCGTGCGTCCGCGAGGGTGTGGGGTTCCCTCACGGACACGGCATGCGTTCGACCCGCAACAAGCCACGGGTCGAACGCTGCAGATTCTCGGATTGACGGAAGGAGCGCGAGGGATGTTCTCCCCCTTCCTGAAGCTCGCATGAGGTCGGGCCTCGGGAAGGTGGAGACGGTCATGGGGTCGCGCGCTGGTTCATATGGCTCCGGCTGGTCTGGGCGGGAGGTACACCTTCACCCCGAACTCGCTCGGCTCCTTCTGCCTCGAGTAATCCACGGGGCGGACCTCGACGGGCTGGTAGCCGGCGCGGTCGAACACCACGTAATACTCGTTGGGGCCCAGCACGAAGTTGTAGCGGCCCGAGCCATCGGTGACGGCGGTCTCGAGCAGCTTGTTGTATCTGGGCTCGAACACGCGCACGACCACGCGGCCCAGCGGCTTTACCGTGGCCTTGTCGTACACGATGCCCCAGTTGTCGGGCTTCCTGGGCTTGGCCAGGCGTCGCACGAGCAGGTAGACGACCGCCTGCAGCACGACCAACCCGATGGTGATCGCCGTCGGACGGATGACGGCGAACGCGATCGACAGGATCACGCCGAGCGTGGCGACCGTATTCTGGAGCACCCGCAGATGGCCCATCCACACGATGCGCGCGGGCCGCTGGAACTGTTCGGCCTGTGACGGGTCCATCGGGACGTTCGCCGAGATGGTGGTCCCCTTCTCGGAGACGACGATCGGTTCGCTGTGGTAGATGTCGAGGTATTCGGCGTCGACCTTGACGTCCTTCACGTATTCGGTCGGGAACGCGAACCCCTGTTTCATCGCGACGATGCGGTAGCGGCCCGGGTCCGCCAGGAAGAAATACCGACCGCCCTTGTCCGTGACGCGGCTCTGCACGAGGCGCCCCACCTCCGGTTCGCCAGGGACGGCGGGAGCGGCATCCGGCAGGCGGAACAACCGGACGGTGGCGAGGTCGAGCGGGATCTTGGAAATGGCGTTGTACACCACCCCGAACCCGCGCCGGCGGCGGCGGTTGAAGAACAGGATCGGCGCCGTGAACGAATACTGGAGGAGCGGGAGCAGGTTGAAGCCGAGCGCGAGCGTCACGGTGGTCGCGGCTGCGGTCGCGGCGAGCGCGGGGACCGACACGTCGGCGGCGGTCTGCACGGCCGGGATGTCGCGCACGGCCTCGAGCGTCTGTTGCGCGGTTTCCGTGATGGAGGAAAGAAGGGGCGGAACGATGACCGGCGGCGGCACCTCCTCGACGAGCGTAAGCCGGACGCGCGGGTTCGCGATATGGTCCGTCACGGAAAACGGGGCGGTCTCCGAAGGCTCGTACCCGAGAGCCTCCACTCTCACCGCATACCTCCCGTTTTGGACGTACCACGCGAATGATCCGTCGCCACCTGCCGTGGTCGGGTTGAATTGACCGTAGGGTGACCCGTCCCATGCGGTCCTCGCCCCGTTCACGGCGTACAAGGTGACCTTGGCGGATGAAATCCTCTGTTCCGCCCCTTCGATGAGCGCGTAGGCGTATCCGTCTCCCCGTACGTCGAGGAGGAAGGGGATGGATTGCGCCGAGCCATCCGTGTATTGGATGGCGATGGTCGCGGGATACGTCGATGACGTCTCCGGCGTCATGACGTCCGCGACGAAGGCGTCGTCTCCCACCGCGGCGGCGATGAGTCCCGGCCTCTCCTGGCTGGAGAAGTTGGGAGCCATGAGGTAGACCGAGGAGCCGATGGTGAGCTCCACGCGATCCACCTGCCGCTCGAGGTGGTTGACGAGCAGCTGGACCCGCAACGGCGTCGCGCCCAACACCTTGACCGACCCATCGTCGGACACGGGGAGGCGGATGCCGAAGCCGGCCGCAAGGAGCTCGAGGTCCTGTCGCAGGACCGGTTCCGCTGGGAGGCCGAGAGGACAGTCCTCTGCGCAAGAGGCGTTGTCCTCCCCGGCCTCGCAAACGGCGTTCCCGCACGCGGCGGCGAGCGGGGTGGGGACGGGGCAGTCCACGGGGCATGCGCCCGAAGACGACTCCGTTTCCGAACAGATGCCGTCTCCGCACGCCACTCCCCCGCCGGGAGGGGGCGTGATCGGAGGCGGCTCTTCCGGAGGGAGGACCTCCGGCGGAGGTTCCTCGGGTGGCAACTCTTCTTCTGGCGCGCTCGGGGTACCCTGCCCGAGAGCACCAGAACTGAATTGCCCTACGGCGTCCTGGATGAACACGCCGTAGAAATAGGTCGTCCCGTTCGTGAGGCCCGAATGCGTGAACGAGGACCCGAGCGCCTCGAAGACCACCGAGCAGTCGGGGTCATTCGGGCCGCTCGGAGCTTCGTTCGTGCACGCGATCACGCGGACGGAAGTGAGGTCCGCGTCCGGCGGATTGGTCCACGACAACTGGTTCTGGCCGTCCCCGGCGGTCACGGACAAGCCCGACACGTTGCCAGGTGGGGGGTCGTCCGTGGTCGTGAAGGTCGCGTCGCCGCTTACGGCCTCGTTGAGCGCCGCGTCTCGCGACCGGACGCGGAAGTGATAGAGCGTGGCGTCCGTGAGGCCAGTGAGCGCGACCGAGTGGGATGTCACGAGCGACGCGTTCGACAGCGTCGTCCCATACGACACGGTCGGGCCGAAATCCACGAAGCCGTCCGAAGCCTCGTCAGTGTCCCAGGTGATCCGCGCGCCGCTCGTGGTGATGTCCACGGCCTGCACGTTGGTGATCACCGGGGCTGTCGTGTCGGCGGCCGCCGCTGTCGTGAACGTGAAATCCCCGCTGAAACGCTCGTTGAACGCGGCGTCCTTTGAACGCACGCGGAAGTGATATTCGGTGCTTGGCGTGAGCCCGGTGAGGCTAAGCGAGTGGCTTGTGACGAGGGATGCGCTGGTCACGCTGCCGTTTTCATACGCGACGGTCGGACCGTAATCCACCCGGCTGTCGGCGGCCTCGTCGGTGTCCCAGGTGATGACGGCGCTCGTCGCGGTGATGCCGCTCACCGTCACGTTCGAAATGA
>Ga0155146_13_pt6 | contig 12274 bp, 12 predicted proteins | sample RifCSPhighO2_01_FD_106114 | JGI IMG/M metagenome (GOLD analysis project Ga0155146, IMG submission 106114) | Candidatus Uhrbacteria bacterium RIFCSPHIGHO2_01_FULL_63_20 | reverse complement strand
CCGGTTCGAACAGCTTACGGTGGAATACGAGCGCGGGGCGCTGCCGCCCGGAGTGTGGGTGGATCCGGACGTGGACGGGCGCGTGAACCTCGTGGACTTCTCGATCCTGGCATACTGGTACGGCAGGGAGCTCGAAGGGGACATGGCGGAATACGAGCGCCAGTTCTTGAGCGGGGACGGGAAGATCGACCTCACGGATTTCTCCATCCTGGTCTACCACTGGACCGGCTAGGTATGAGACGGTTCGCGGCCATCGCGGCCATCCTGCTCGCGTTCCCGTCTTCGACGCATGCCGCCGAGCTGTTTTTCGGCGCGGCGGCTCCGGAGGTCGCCTTGGGCGAATCCTTCGCCGTGGGCGTGTTCTTGGACGCGCAAGGGAAGGAGATCAACGCGACCGAAGGCGCCGTGACGTTCGACGGAGGCGCGCTGCGCCTGGAGGCCATCCGCGACGGGGAGTCGGTGATCCCGTATTGGATCGAGCGGCCGTCGCTGTCGGGATGCCCGGACGATTGCCGGGTCCGGTTCGCCGGGGCGATCCCGGGCGGGATCTCGCATCCGCGCGCGCCGCTGTTCTCCCTCGTGTTCACGGCGCTCGTTCCCGGCAAGACGTCCGTTTCCGCGGACGGGTTTCGGGCGCTCATCGATGACGGGAAGGGGACGGATGCCGGCGCGGACATCTCTCCCATCGCCTTCTCCGTCCGCTCCGACCGCACGGCCGTAGCGCTCACCGAGGCCGCGGACGACGTGCCGCCCGAACCGTTTGACGTGACGCTCGTGCGTGACAGGCAGCTGTATGACGGGCGGGTATCCGCGGTGTTCTCGACGACGGACAAGGGGACCGGGATCGACCGCTACGAGGCGGCCGAACGGCTCGGTCCCCAAGGACCCCTCCTTGGGCTGCGCTGGCGGGTCGTCGAGAGCCCGTACCTGCTCCTCGACCAGTCGTTGCGCAGCAGCGTGTACGTGAAAGCCGTGGATCGGGCCGGGAACGCGCGCGTCTCGGTGCTGGCCGCTCCCGCCCTCCCCAGCGGCATATTCCTTCTTGCGGCGATTCTCGGTATACTGTTCCTGGCAATCACGCTCCTGTTTGTGGCCTGGCGTTTCGTATGGAGGACACATCCCAATCCTGCCCGTCACGGGCATTGACGCGCCTCGCGGCGTTCGCCTTCGGGGTCATCGCCTCGATGGGATGCTTTTTCGTCGCCTCTGCCGCCCAGGCCGCGACCATGTACCTCGACCCGCCAAGCGGGTCCATCGAGATCGACGACCCGCTCACGGTCGAGGTGGTGCTTTCGAGCCCCGACGAGGCGGTGAACGCCGTGCGCGGCCGGCTGCGGTTCCCGACCGAACTGCTCGAGGTCTCCTCGGTGTCCGTGCAAGGGACCGCGATCTCGCTGTGGCTCCAGCAGCCGACGTATTCCAACGACGCCGGCACGATCGATTTCGAGGGGGTGGTCCTGAATCCGGGGTTCCAGGGGAATGCCGCCCGCTTGTTCACCGTCACCTTGCGCGGGAAGGGGAACGGGAACGCGGACGTCACCTTCACCTCGGGCGCGATCCTGGCCAACGACGGGAAGGGGACGAACGTGATCACCGGACTTTCCAAGGCGACGTACACGGTGAACGCGCCTACCGTGGCCCCGCCGGTTCCCGAAGCCACGACCCCGGTGGACACCCCTGGAGCCCCCGGCGCCCCGCAGGTAAGCTCGCCGACCCACCCGAGCCCGGTGTCCTGGTACAAGGAACGCGTCGCCCGGTTCGCGTGGGGCGTGGGCGCGGAGACGACCGCGGTCGCCTACCTGCTTGACCGGCGTCCGAACTCCGTCCCGGCCGCGGCCGCCGAGGGAACGCCCTCGTCGTACACGTCCGAGGCGCTGACCGACGGCGCCTGGTACTTCCACGTCCGCACCAAGAACCAATACGGCTGGGGCGGCATCTCGCACTTCCGCGTCCAGGTGGACGCCACGGCGCCCTCGAGCTTCACGGCGACCGCGCTGCCGAGCGTCTCCGCGAACGATCCTCTCGCACGGTTCCGCTTCTCCGCGTATGACGGCACCTCGGGGATCGGGCACTACGAGATCTACCTGGGAGCGGACCTGTTCGACCAGTGGGTGGACCCGGGCACGCACCTGTACCGCTCGTTGCCGCTCCCGCCGGGCTCGCACGTGCTGCGCATCCGTGCCGTGGACCTGGCCGGGAACTTCCTCGAGCGCACCGCCGAGGCCACGGTCACGGCGCTTCCGGCCCCCAGCATCCATTCCTACACCTCGCTCATCCGCTCCGACGAGCCGCTCATCGTGAAAGGCGGCACGTTCCCCAACGCGCGGGTCAACGTGTGGGTGCAGCGCGGGGAGTCCGGCGTGATGGACACGGCGCAGGACCAGGCCGACATCCGAGGGCTCTTCACCATCGTGTATGACCGCGACCTCGAGAAAGGGGACTACCGCATCTGGGTGACGGCCGTGGACGATCTGGGTGCGCAGACGCTGCCCAGCGAGGAAAAGCCGCTTTCCGTGGTCTCGGCATCGGTCGAGGAGATCGGGAACATGGCCGTGCGCATGCTCACCACGATGGTGGTGCTGCTCTCGCTCCTGTTCACCGCCGGATGGCTGCTCGCGTTCATCTGGCGCAAGCTCATGTGGCTCTCGACCTTGCTCGTGAACAGCGGACGGTTCAGCCACGCGCACGTCGAACGCACGAGCGAGATCCTGCGCCGCGACGAGTCCCTCGAACAGCTGAAGAAGGATATCAAGGAGAACGAGGAGGAGCTCGAGATGGAGGTGCTGCGCGTCGAACGCGACAAGCAGCGCGGGGAGATCCGCCGGCCGAAGGTGGTGCGCCTGGCGCAGGACGTGATGGAGAAGGCCAAGCAACGCGGCCGCAAGAAATCCTCCTCGGAGGGAACGCGAAAACCGCCCCGATAAACGGGACGGTTTTTCGTCATGGTTCCTTGACGGCGCGTCTTTTTCCGTCTATCGTTGCGCCACTTGGCCCCATCGTCTAACGGCTAGGACATCGCCCTTTCAAGGCGGTAACGCGGGTTCGACTCCCGCTGGGGTCACCACAAGGGACGGTCTTCGGACCGTCTTTCGTATTGCCTGCTGCATGGATTTTCTGTAGGCTCACTCACTGATATGCGCGTGCTCGGGATCGAGACAAGCTGCGACGAGACGGCCGTGGCGTTGGTCGACAACGACCAGGGCGCGCTTCGCGTCGTGACGAGCCTCGTCTCGTCGCAGATCGACATCCACGCGAAGTACGGCGGGATCGTGCCCGAGGTGGCGGCGCGCCGGCATGTGGACGCGTTGTTCCCGCTTCTTGAGGAGGCCGGCATCCCGCACGACGGCGCGGGGATCGACGCGATCGCCGTGACCGCGGGCCCCGGGCTCGTGCCGGCGCTGCGCGTGGGCGTGGAGGCTGCTAAGGCGCTCGCCTGGGCGTGGAAGAAACCGCTGGTGGGCGTGAATCACCTCGAAGGACATCTGTACAGCGCATGGTTCTCGACGCCGACGCCGGCGTTCCCCTCGCTCGCGCTGCTCGTGTCAGGCGGGCACACCGAGCTCATCTTCATGAAGGACCACGGACGTTACGAGCTCGTGGGCGCCACACGTGACGACGCGGCGGGAGAGGCGTTCGACAAGGCCGGAAAACTCCTGGGCCTCCCGTATCCAGGCGGGCCCAAGATCGACAAGCTCGCGCTCGACGGTGACCCGTCGGCCATCGCGTTTCCGCGCCCGATGATGGAGAGCAAGGATTTTGATTTCAGCTTTTCGGGATTGAAGACCGCGGTCGCGGTGTATGTGAAGCAAGGTGGGCTGGGTGGACAAGGGTTGGCAAGGGTGGAGGATATTTGCGCTTCTTTTCAGGAAGCGGTCGTGGACGTGCTCGTGACGAAGACCATCGCCGCGGCGACCAGATACCGGCCCGCGTCCGTCCTGCTCTCCGGCGGCGTGGCCGCGAACGAGACGCTCCGGACGCGGTTGGGGGAAGCGGTCGCGAAGGCGCTGCCCGGCGTCACGTGTCATGTCCCCGAGCGCGCGTACGCCACGGACAACGCGGCCATGATCGCCGCGGCGGGGAGCTTCCGCGCGACCGCCAAGGATTTCACCGACCCGCTCACGCTGGAGGCGGATCCGAACATGCGGCTGGCCGCATAGGACCCATATGACCTATCGGTCCGATTCGACCCATGAGACGAAGGCGATTGCCGCTGATCTCGCCGCCACGCTCAAGGGCGGGGAATTGGTGCTGCTTGACGGCTTGCTCGGGGCCGGGAAGACCACGTTCGTGCGGGGGATGACCGAAGCGCTCGGCGCGGATACGCTGGCGCGCTCGCCGACCTTCACGGTGATGAACGTGTATCGGGCGAACCACCCGTCCGTGAAGCAGCTGGTCCACCTCGATTTCTATCGCCTGACGAAGCCGGAGGAAATCCACGAACTGGGGCTGGAGGACTGGCTTGGCCGGCCTGACACGGTCGTGGTCGCCGAATGGCCGCCCGAGTCGCTCCCGGTCCCATCGGGAACGCCGATCATCCGGGTGACGATCGAGGGAACGGGGGAGGAGCCACGCGAATTCACCGTTGACGCGGTGACGATTTCGTGATAGTTTTTCCTGGTTTCCAAAGGAGGAGAGATGACCGAAGAGAAACCAGACGTTCCTTCTGGCCAGCCAGTCGTTTCCGAGGAGGAACGCAAGTTGGCCGAGATCGAGATGTACCGCAAACAAGCCGAGGAAGGGTTCCCGCCCGGGAACGCCGCCTGGGCCGGCGACGAGTTCCTGGACATCCAGCGCTCCCGCCCGCCCAACGGCTCGTGACGCACGCGAGGACGAAAAAAAGAGGACCCAGCTCGGGTCCTCGTTTTCTTATTCGTCGCGTCAGTGCACCGTTTCGTCCGCGACGAGGCCATCGAGCGCCATCTCCTGCCGCAGCCCGTCCTTGGCCAACTGGACGGCCTCCTTGCGCAGGCGTTCGTCGACGGCGGACACGTGCCCCTCTTCCGTGGGGACGCTTCCTTCCTGGACGATCACCAGGTACGAGCCGTGGTCCGGGATGCGCATGTCTTCGGCGAGTACCAGCAGGCGTGCGCGGAAGATCTCGCGCGACGGGACGGTGAAGGCGACGACGACGCCGTCTTCCTTCACGAACCCCACGATGAATCTCGGGGGCGATTTGGCGGTCATGGAACCACTCCTCCGATCGGCGTCTCGTGAGCCGAACGATGCAACCTAAGCCAAAACGGCCGCAGTGTCAAGTCCCTTCGCCGGCGACACGAAGAACCTCGTCCACGGTGGTCAGCCCGTCGATCGCCTTCAGCATCCCGTCCTGGGCCATAGTGACCATCCCTTGGGCTTTGGCGAGCTCCCTCACGTTGTATTCCGACAGGCTCTCGCTGAGCGCGGCGCGGATCGCGTCGTCCATGAGCAGCACCTCGTAGATCCCCACGCGGCCCTTGTACCCGGACCCGTTGCACGCGTCGCATCCTTTGCCGTGGAAGAACTTCCATTCCGTCGGCGGCTTCTCCCCGCTCTTCTCGGGGAGCTCGCCCAGGATCCTCTTCACCGTTTCCACCTGGTCCTCGGGGACGTCGAACGGTTCCTTGCACGCCTCGTGGATCTTGCGCACCAGGCGTTGGCCGATCACCGCGTTGAACGCCGGGGCGATCAGGAACGGCTTCACCCCCATGGAGAGGAGGCGCGGCAGGGAGCCGGAGGCGTCGTTGGTGTGCAGCGTGGAAAGCATGAGGTGCCCGGTGAGCGCCGCGTTGATGGCCACCTCGGCGGTCTCCAGGTCGCGGATCTCGCCCACCATCACCACGTCGGGGTCCTGGCGCAGGATGGAGCGCAGGCCGTTCGCGAAGGTGTACGACTTCGCGTGGTCGATTTGCGACTGGTTGATCCCCTCGAGCTTGTATTCGATCGGATCCTCGAGCGTGATGATCTTCACGTCCGCGGTGTTCAACTTGCGCAGGATGGCGTACAAGGTCGTGGTCTTGCCCGAGCCGGTCGGTCCCGTGGTGATGAGCATGCCGTGGGGCTTCGCGATTTCCTTTTCGAGCTTCGCCTGTACGAGGGGACGGAACCCCAGCGTGGCGAAGTCCACGGCGATGGATCCGGGCTTGAGGATGCGCATCACCACCGATTCGCCCCAGTTCGTTGGGATCGTGGACACGCGCACGTCCGTGTCGCCGGATTTGAGGAAGATGGTGAAGCGGCCGTCCTGGGGGCGGTCGTTCACGTTGATCTTGAGCCCGCTCACGAGCTTCACGCGCGACACGAGCTTCTTCCAGATGTCGTGCGGGAGCGAGGCCACGTCTTGCAGCACGCCGTCGATCCTGAAGCGCACCGCCACCTTCGCCTCCTCGGCCTCCACGTGCACGTCGCTCACCCCGAACGCGAACCCGGCGGCCATCATGACCGTCATGACGTCGGTGACCGACGCGTTCTGGAGCACCTTGGCGATGTCGCCGTAGCTCTTTAGCTCGCCTTGGAACCGGGAGAGCTCCTCGTCGGTGATCTTCACCCCCTTCACGATCTTCTTCACCTTGGGGAGCGCGTCGTACAGCGTTTCGGCCACGCGGAAGCTTTCCTCGGAAATGACGTAGAGCCCGCCTTTGGCTTGGAGGCGTTCTTCGAGCTGGTAGAGCAGCTCCTTCGCGCCCGGAGCCTCGGGATCCACGGCCGCGAGGCGCACGTCGGAACCGGTGAACAGGAAACTGATGGCCTTGAGGGCGTTCGCCTGTTCGCGCGGGACCTGCGAGATCGCCTCGGGGGAGACCGGGAACCCTTTCAGGTTCACGTACGGGACGCCGATCGCGGCCGCCTTCTTTTGCGTTTCTTCCTCCTTTTCACGCAGGCGGATCTCGCCCATCTTCTCTTCGAATTTTTCCTGCACGGGAGCGCCGGCGGGGGTGGCCGCGCCGGTCTTCTTGAGCAGGGATTCGATGCTTTGCATTTCCGCCATACCAAAAACGCTCCGTTCGGAGCATTTTACGGCTCAACTACCATTTGCGCCAGAGGCGTTCGAGCTTGGCCACCAAGGGCGAACGGTGCCGTTGTGCCCGCTCCAGGAATCGGAGCCATACGGCGTGCTGGAAGCTGACCGACGCGCCGGTGAACGCGAACACGAGGAAGGCGGCGCAGACGGCGGAGACGATGCTCGCACAGGCGAACAGGAACGGGCTCCCGGCGTACAAGGACAGGGCGACCAGCATGGCGTAAGGAATGGACAGGAGGATGAGCGTCACTCCCGAGGCGATCCACATCGCGGCCATCACGAGGAACGCGGCGACCCCCACCTCGAGCGCGGGAAGCCAGTGGTCCAGGAACGTGCCGGTCGCGTGCGCGAGCGCGTGCGCGGCGCCGCGGTCGTGGCGCACGGCGTCGATCGCGGCGAGCGTGAACGTGAGGCTCGCGACCACCATGAGCGGGAAGAACACGAGGAAGGTGAGGCAGTACAGCACGGCATCCTCCGCGAACCCGCGCGTCACGAGCAGCACGAGCGGGAGCGCCGAGGCGATGAGCAGCACCGCGTTCACGGCCTTGCCCGCGAGCGCGAGCGTGAGGAGACGCCAGAAGTACGGCTTGCCTTCGAACAGGTGGTGATGCCACGGCCGGTCATGTTCGCAGACGAGCCCCCTGATGAGCGCTCCTTGCGAGAGGACGGCGGTCACGCCAAGCCACACGGCGACGAGCACCAGGACGGTGACGGTCGCGGTCACGCGGGAGGGTTCGAGCATCTGCACCTGACGCATCCATGCGCCGAACGTCTCGTAGCCGGCGAAGGATCCGGAGAGGACGCCCTGAAGCAGGTCCGAGGCGCTCTCGATGCGCTTGAAGCCGCGGAAGGCGACGTCGATCACCCCGCCGGTCGTGACGAGCCCGGCGAACAGGCCGAACACCCAAAGCGACCGACGCCCCCACGCGAGACGCCAGGCGTCGCGAAGCAGGGTGCGGTAGATCGGCGTGGGCTTGCGGGCCATATCCTCCAATAGGTCCGATAGGTCCTATGGGACCTATGCTGGGGTGGCGAACAGCGCTTCGAACGCTTCCTTTTCGATCGTTTCCTTTTCGAGCAGCGTGTTCGCGATCCGGTCGAGGTACTCCTTTTTCCCCGTGATGATAGCACGGGCGACCTCCATGGCGCCATGGATCAGCTTGGAAACCTCGGCGTCGATGCGTTCCGCGGTCTGTTCGGAGTAGTTGCGGTTCTCGTTCATGGTGCGGCCGAGGAACACCATCTCCTCCGGCTCCCCGAACACCACGGGCCCCAGGTCGCTCATCCCGTAGCGGGTGACCAGTTCGCGCGCGAGGCGCGAGCATTTCTTGAGGTCGTCGGAAGCGCCCGTGGTCAGGTCGCCGAACGTCTCCTTCTCGGACACGTATCCGCCCAAGAGCACCGCGAGGTCGTCCACGAATTCCGCGCGGGCGTGCATGCGCTTGTCCTCGAGCGGGAGCTTGAGCGTGTACCCGCCGGCCGAACCGCGGGAGATGATGGACACCTTGTGCACCGGATCGGCGTTGGGAAGCATCTTCGCGACCAACGCGTGTCCCGCCTCGTGGTAGGCCGTGACCTTCTTTTCCTTCGCGCTCATCACGTAGCTCTTGCGCTCGGGCCCGAGCAGCACCTTTTCGATCGAGACCAGGACGTCCTCCTGCGTGACGGCCTTGCGGTCCTGCCGCGCGGTGCGGATGGCCGCCTCGTTCAGCAGGTTCATGAGGTCCGCGCCCGCGAACCCGGGGGTGCGTTCCGCGACGCGGCGGAGGTCCACGTCCGCTTCGAGCGGTTTGTTCTTGGCGTGCACCTTGAGGATCGCCTCGCGTTCGTTGATGTCCGGCAGGTCGAGCGTGACGCGGCGGTCGAAGCGGCCGGGGCGCAAGAGCGCCGGGTCCAGCACGTCGGGGCGGTTGGTGGCGGCGATCACGATCACGCCCAGGTTCGGGTCGAAGCCGTCCATCTCGACCAGGATCTGGTTGAGCGTCTGTTCGCGCTCGTCATGGCTGCCGCCCAGCCCCGCGCCGCGCTGGCGGCCCACGGCGTCGATCTCATCGATGAACACGATGCACGGCGCGCCCTTCTTCGCCTTCGCGAACAGGTCGCGCACGCGCGACGCTCCCACGCCCACGAACATCTCCACGAATTCGGAGCCTGAAATGTGGAAGAACGGCACGTCGGCCTCGCCGGCCACGGCGCGGGAGAGGAGCGTCTTGCCCGTGCCCGGACGACCCATGAGCAGCACCCCCTTGGGGAGCTTGGCGCCCAGGTCCGCGAACTTCTTTGGGTTCTTGAGGAACTCCACGATCTCCTGCAGTTCCTCCTTCGCTTCGTGCGCGCCGGCGACGTCGGCGAAGGTGACGCGGTTCTTCGCGCCCTTCTCGGCCTCGCGCGCGCCCGAACTCCCGAAGGTCATCGCGCGGTTGTTGGCGCCCTGCATCTGGCGGGCCAGGAAATAGAACACGACCACGATCACGATGATGGGGGGAAGGGTGGTGACGAGCGCGGACGCCAGGTAAGAGCGCGTGCTCGCGTCTTTCACGGTGATCTCGGAGGCCTTGAGCTGCTCGGGCGTGACGCCGTAGCTCGTGAGGATCGTGGAAAGCGACTCGGCGGATTCCTTGCGCGTGACCACCTGCGCGTCGTCCGAGAGCGTGGCGCGCACCTCGTTGCCGGTCACCTCGATCGTCTTCACCTCGCCGGCCTCGATGCGTTCCACGAGCGCGCCGAAACTCACCTCCTCGGGCTTTTCGCCGCCGAGCGTGTAGGTGGAGAACACGGCGCCCACGAGGAGCACGGCGACGAGCGCGATCACCAGGTTCTTGGGGAGGGATTTCATGGACGGCGTCTTATTCGGCGGCCGCCTCGGCTTTCGCCTCGGTCTTCGCCTCCGGCTCCGGCGCGGTGAGCGCCTTCACCGAAAGGCCCAGGCGGTGCTCGGCCGGCTCGATGGACACGATCTTGAAGTCCATCTTGTCGCCGGCCTTCGCGATCGCGTTGATGTCCGCGACCGGGGTGGCGGACAGCTCGCTGATGTGGGCCAGGCCGTGGATCTCGGGGTCGAGCTCCACGAAGAACCCGAACGGGTTCACCTTGAGCACGGTCCCTTCCACGGTGTCGCCCACCTTGTACTTGGCGGAGATGTTCTTCCACGGGTCCTCGATCAGCTTCTTCATGGACAGGAAGATCTTGGATCCCTCGATGCCGATCACTTCGGCTTCCACGAGAGCCCCCACCTTGAGCACGTCGCGCGGATGGTCGATGCGCTGCCAGGCGATCTCGCTGATGTGCACCAGGCCCTCGAGCGCGTCGAAGCGCACGAACGCGCCGAAGTCGGCGAGCGCGGTGACCTCGCCGGTCACGCGGTCGCCCACCTTGTACTTGGCGAGCACGCTCTTCTGCTTCTCCTCCCACACGGCCTTCTCGGACACGATCAGCTTCTCGTCGGCCTCGTTCACGTCGATCACCTTCACGTCGAGCGCGGTGCCCACGTAGGTCTTGAGCTTCTCGAGGATCTTGTTCTTGTCGCCGCCGGCCACGCGCGGGTAGTGCTCGGGGGAGAGCTGGGAGACCGGCAGGAACCCGGTCACGTGCCCGACCTTCACGAGGAGCCCGCCCTTGTTGGCCTCCATGATGCGGCCTTCCACGGCCTCGCCGGAGGCGAACAGGCGCTTCAATTCCTCCCAGGCCTTCTTCTGCCCGGCGAAGCGGAAGGAGAGTTCGATCTCGCCGTTCTCGTTCTCCTGGTCGATCACCGTCGCCTCCACCTGCTCGTCTTTGCCAAGGTTCGCGTAGTCCGAGGACTCGGCGAACAGTTCGCGGCCGCGCACGACGCCCGTGAGCACGCCGTTGAGATCCACCTTCACTTCGCGGCGCGAGGCGGAAATCACCTTGCCCTTCACGACGTCCCCGACTTGCGGGATGTTCAAATACGACCCCTCCTCGAGAAGCTTCGCGAGCTCCGGGGCCTTCGCGTTCACGAGTCCCTGGTCTGCCATATGCATGGTCCGACAGTGGGAAAGGCAGAAGGCTCGCAGGCCCGCAGGCTTGCAGGAATTCCTGAGAGCCTCGATCGCCTGGATCGCCTCGTACGCCTCGCACCGGCGGCGCTAAGAGTTAATAAAGGTAGGGCGAGTGTAATGGAAAGGGCTGAAATTGACAAGATTGAGCTGGTTTTCGCTCTGGAGAGTTGACTTTTTGCCAAAAATCGGCTATATTGCGGTGTTTTCCGAGTGTCGAAAACCCGCCCGCGGCGGCCCCGTGGATCGCTCGTTCAAAGGAGCAAGAAGTGAAGCAGCTGTTAGCCATCCTTCAGATGCCGTTCGTGTTCGGCGCAGTGCTGCTGCTCACGGCATGCGGCATCATCAAGCCCTCCGAGCTCGTGCAGATGCTGGGCGAGCTCACCATGGACGCGCTCAATCGCAGGCTGTCGGCGCGACCGAGGAGCGACAGGCGTCTGGAGAACCGACTCCCGCCGCGTCTGCCCCCGGTCACATCCGGCACCCAGATCCTCGAAGACCGCGCGCGCGTGGACGCCAAGGACCTCGGCCTGCGCGGCCGGGCGCAAGACGACTACGTCGCGGATGCGCGCCGCGAGTACAAGCAGGCGGTCCCGAGGTCGGCGACGGAGGCGTTCGACGAGGCCGTGCCGGCGCTCGAGCACGCGGCATGGCAGGCAGAAATGAAGGCAGACCCGTTGAGGGTCGCGATCCCGATCGGGGGTCGTCCGAGCGCCAAGCCTGGTCAGACGCAGATTCTCTGGATAAGCACGCCGGCCGATACCCATCCCGAACGTGCGGGATGGGAGCAGGATGCCAAGCGGTACCTGTCCTACCGGAAGTTCGATACGGACATCATCCGCGAATGGGGGCCGATTGATCCTCGGATCGAGCGGGCGCTCGCGAAGGAAGGCATCGAGGCCGTGGAGCAGGCGTCCAAGCCTGTTCCACGCGAGCAGCTCGGCGTCGGCGAAGCGGACCTCGTGGTCAATTCGCGCCTGCCGAAGGTGGACGTGAACGCCAAGACCGCGGCCCCGTCCAAGCGCGTGAGCCCGGGGGTGGCGATATCGTCCAAGCTCGACGTCGTCTCACCGGCGCAAGTGCTCCAGCTCCGCGAGGAGTTGGCCGCGAAGGCGCCGCACGTGGACGAGAAACCCACCCGTCCGGTGTCGCTCGAGCAGTTGGCCGAGGAGGAGATCGCGGCGATGCAGCCGTCGTCAGACGTCCCCGACATCGGAGACGTCATCGCCCAGGAGGCGGCGAAGCTGAAGACCCGACTCCC
>Ga0155146_17_pt6 | contig 12300 bp, 13 predicted proteins | sample RifCSPhighO2_01_FD_106114 | JGI IMG/M metagenome (GOLD analysis project Ga0155146, IMG submission 106114) | Candidatus Uhrbacteria bacterium RIFCSPHIGHO2_01_FULL_63_20 | reverse complement strand
CGTATTTGAATTCCAACCCCTTGGACGCGTGCACGGTCATCACGCGAACCATGTCTGGACCCGATTCCATGTCCGGCGAAAGCGCCCCTTCCTCGCCCGCGTCGCGTTCGTGTTTGTACTCCTCCAGGAAATGTCGCAGCACCGGATTCTCGTGCCGCTCCTCGAACGCCTTCATGCGCTCGAAGAACTGCTGCAGGAACCCGAAGGACTCCGCCTTCGTCCGCTCCGGCAGCTCGTTGAGATGCTCGACGTACCCCGCCTCGCGCGCGACGAGCACATACAATTCTGACGCTTTGCGTTTGGTCGCCTCCGGACGCAGCCGAGTGATGAGGGCGAGCAGGTCATCGACCTTGGCGAGATCGTCTGAGGCAAGACCGGTAAACGCGCGTGCGCTCTGGCACGCTTCGTACAACGATTTCCCTTTGCGGTTCGCCGTGTGCGAGAGTTCCACGAGCGCGACATGCGGCACGCCGAACCGCGGATGCGCGAGCACTCGGTAGAAGCTAGGACTGTCGAACGGATTATCGAGGACGCGTAAAAATGCCACCACGTCGAGCACGGCTGGTTTGGTGTAAAGCCCACGGAGCGCGAGGAACTGGTACGGGATCTTTCGACGATCAAGCGCGGACAGGAACGGGAGCGCGCTGTCATTGCTGCGCGTGAGGATCGCGAAATCGTTCCAATCAGCATCCGGATCCTTCTCCTTCAAATCCAAGATTTTCCGAGCGACTTCACCCGTCTCCTCATCAAGGGTCGCGGAATGGATATGCTCGACGAACCCCGTCTCTTCCTTCGCTGACTGCAGCTTTTTGGAAAGTCCTCCCTCTGCTCGCGCCTCCAGTCGGTTCGGATTATTCGCCTGGATGAATCGATGGGAGTGATCCAGGATCGTCTGGACCGAGCGATAGTTCTTGGTCAGCACCACTCGCGCCGCGCCAGGATAATCCGATTCGAACTGCAAAATATTCTCGAGACTCGCCCCACGGAACGCGTAAATGGACTGGTCGTCGTCTCCGACCACCGTCAGATTGTTTTTTGGTGCAGCAAGGAGCTTCACCAACTCGTACTGCGCCTTGTTCGTGTCCTGGAACTCATCTACGAGCACGAAGGTGTATTTCGCCCGCACGGCTTTCAAGACGTTCGGACGTTCTTGCAGGAGGCGGAGGGCATAGGCGATCAAATCGCCGAAGTCGAGGCTGTCGTTTTCGATCAGGATCTGCTGGTAGGTGTGGTAGGCCTTGGCCAATTCTGAAATCCGCTGGATTTCATTTGTCGCATCATCGTCCGCGTTGGCCGAATCAAGATTCGCCCGCTTCTCGTCCGCGAACGCGAGGTAAGCCTCCGGCATGACGGCCGAGTCCTTGCAGCGGGAGAAATGCGACAGCAGCCCGCGCAGGTACTTCGTCGGGTTCCCCAGCGGCCGGTAGTGCTCCAGCTCGAACCGGTCGAAGTGCTGGCGCGCCAAGAGCCATGCGTCGATCTCGGTGAGCATCTTGAAGTCCCGCGGCAACCCCATCTCCGTCCCGTAGTCGCGCAGTAGCTTTTCGCAGAATGCATGGAAGGTGGAAATCTGCAGGTCCACGTACCCGTACGGCAGCAGCTGATCCACGCGCTCCTCCATCTCCCCCGCCGCCTTGTCCGTAAACGTCAAAGCGAGGATGTTCTCCGGCTTCGCCAAACCCTCCTGGATCAACCAGGCGATCCGGCGGGTGATCACCGTCGTCTTCCCAGTCCCGGCTCCGGCCACGATAAGCAACGGCCCTTCCCCATGCCGCACGGCCGTCGCCTGCGCCTCGTTGAGCCCGTTCAAGAGTCGTTCTTTTTCATCCATAGCGGGGGCATGGTAGCACAAGAGAAATAAAAATGGACGACACCGTAGTGCCATCCAGGAATCCTCAGTCGCCATTGATGATAGCGGTGACTGCCTTTCGCTCATCGGGGTTGAGGAAGTCCAATCGGTTCAGGTTATCAGACAGGCTTTGCCTGGCCCGATGACCCAGTTTGGTGGAACGATCGGCTTTGCTGATATACGTCAGAGAGAGACCGACCAACTTTGCAATCCTGCCCTGTGTCATGCCCGCACGCCTTGCGGCCTGACGGATGATGAGAATCGCGTTGCCTTTCTCCGAAGGATTCCGTCGTACCGTTTCGTTGGTCCCTTGTCGGACCATTTCACTCGTCAGCGCACCAAGACCCACTGCGACGACGCAACCGCGACCGTCAGAATGCTGAAGGCAAATCCAGACTTCATCCGACACCCACCGCTTGATGGCATCGACCGATTCGTGGATTTCGGAGAGTTCCGAATCAATCCGCAGTGATTTTATCCTATCAAACGTCTCTGGATGGTCGCTGATGTGAATGACGGTCACGAGGATCGGAATTTTGTAATGGTTCCGACGCAGACCCTCCCACGCTGCAGCCGCGAACGTCGCCGCATCCCCCACGCTCTTACTCATGTCCGTTGAGGGGTGGAAGATCCGTTTCTCGGAGATATGGTTCGTCGTTTCGGTTAGAAGCAAGGTTCCTCCTTTGAATGAACTGGTCCGGAAAATAGCAATAAAATGACTGTTTGTCAATGGTTGGATGCAAAAACGAGGCCTTTCGGCCCCGTTTCTTATGGCTGCGATTCGATGCGCGGGGTGCGGCCGTGGTGGCGGCGCAGGGCGACTTTTTCGCGGGCGAGCTCGCGTTCCATGAGCGCGGCGGCGCTCGCGAAGGCGACGTCGTCCACGTGGCGCTTTTCCTCCATGAGCGCCTTTGCGCGTTCCTTGGCGGCTTTGACGGCCTCAAGCTCGAGCTCCTCCATGCGCTCGGCGTGGTCGGCGAGGATTACGACCTCGTTGTCGGGGCGCACCTGCAGGAAGCCGGTGGAGAGCGCGAGGAACGACTCGTCGGCGCCGATCCTCACCTTCGCTTCTCCTGGGCGCAATGCGCTCACGAGCGCGGCGTGGCCGGGCAGGATCGTGATTTCGCCGTCAGCGGTCATCGCGGTGATCGAATCGATGACGGCCTCGTAGGCCACCCGTTCGGGCGTGACGATCTTGAGGGTCAGGGACATAGAAGTCGTTACGAACCTACTAACTGGCTACGAAACTACGAAATATCGTTTGTTCGTAGTTTCGCTGCTGTTGGTTGGTTTGTAACATCATGCGGTTACATCCTCGATTCCTCCCTTAAGGTAAAACGCCTGCTCGGGCTTGTCGTCGTGCTTCCCTTCCAGGATCTCCTTGAACGAGCGCACGGTGTCGGAACGCTTCACGAACGCGCCCTTGATGCCGGTGAACTGCTCGGCCACGTGGAACGGCTGCGACAGGAACTTTTGGATCTTACGCGCGCGGGCCACGGCGAGCTTGTCGTCCTCGGACAGCTCGTCCATGCCAAGGATGGCGATGATGTCCTGGAGGTCCTTGTAACGCTGCAGCACTTTCTGCACGCCGCGGGCAACGTCGTAGTGCTCCTGGCCCACCACGTCGGGCGAAAGGACCGTCGAGCTCGAGTCGAGCGGATCGACGGCCGGGTAGATGCCGAGCTCGGACAGGCCGCGGGAAAGAACCACGGTCGAATCGAGGTGACCGAAGGTGGTGGCCGGTGCCGGATCGGTAAGGTCGTCGGCAGGGACGTACACGGCCTGAATGGACGTGATGGAGCCTTTCTTGGTGGACGTGATGCGTTCCTGGAGCGTGCCCATTTCGCTGGCGAGGTTCGGCTGGTAACCCACGGCCGACGGGATGCGTCCGAGCAGCGAGGACACTTCGGAACCGGCCTGGGTGAAACGGAAGATGTTGTCCACGAACAGCAGCACGTCGCGTTCTTCGACGTCGCGGAAGTACTCGGCGATGGTGAGGCCGGAGAGCGCCACGCGCGCGCGGGCGCCCGGCGGCTCGTTCATCTGGCCGAACACGAGGCTGGTCTTCGCGAGCACGCCCGACTCCTTCATTTCCATGTACAGGTCGTTGCCCTCGCGCGTGCGCTCGCCCACGCCGGCGAACACCGAGTAGCCGCCGTGCTCGGTCGCGATGTTGTGGATGAGCTCCTGGATGAGCACGGTCTTGCCCACGCCGGCGCCGCCGAACAGGCCGGTCTTGCCGCCTTTCAGGAACGGGCAGATGAGGTCGATCACCTTGATGCCGGTCTCGAACACTTCATCCTTGGTGGCCTGTTCGTCGAAGCTCGGGGCCTTGCGGTGGATCGGGTCGCGGCGCTTGGCCCTGGACGGCCCCAGGTTGTCGATCTCGTCGCCGATCACGTTGAACATGCGCCCGAGCGTCTCGGGGCCCACCGGGACCGAGATCGGCGCGCCGGTGTCGAGCACCTCCATGCCCCGGGTGAGGCCGTCGGTGGTGCTCATGGCAATGGCGCGGACGACGCCGCCGCCCACGTGCTGTGCCACCTCGAGCGTGAGATCCCCGCCTTCGCGCGAAACCGTGAGCGCGTTGGTGATGGCCGGGAGCGCGCCGTCGAAGCGCACGTCCACGACCGGGCCGATGATCTGGGAGATGAATCCTTTCATATCATGAGTGCGTAGTGAGTAGGACGTAGTGCGTAGTACCGCTTCCTACGCACTACTGACTACTTTCTAAAGCAGCCTTGCCGCTGCTGATTTCTGCGATCTCCTGGGTGATGCCTGCCTGACGTGCCTGGTTGAAGGTGAAATTGAGGTCGTCGATCATCTCGGAAGCGGCGTCGGACGCGCTGCGCATCGCGAGCATCCGGGCCGAGTGTTCGCTCGCGGCGGACTCGAGCACGGCCTGGTAGGTCATCGCCTCGACGATCCGAGGGAGCAACGCGTCGAGCACGGCCTGGGGGGAAGGCTCGAAGGTGAAGTCGGAAGGCCTCGAGGCCTCAGGCGTGAAGGCTTCAGCTTCTGCTGCGGCCTTACCGCCTGGAGCCTTCCTCGCCTCATCGTCCAGGGGCAACAGCTCAAGCACCGCGGGCCTTTGCGTGAGGGCGCTCACGAAATCCGTGTAGGCGAGGAGCACCGTGTCGCATCGTCCGGCCAGGTATTCCTCCACCGCCATCCGTCCGATGGGCAGGATGTCCGCAAACGACGGCTTGTTGGTGATGTCCACGAAGCTCGCGAGCACCGGATACCCCGCCCGCTTCACGGCTTCGGCCCCGCGACGCCCCACGCAGACGGCCGACACGGACGAGGCGCCGGTCTTGCGCACCTCGGCGAGCGCGTGTTTCACGGCGTTCGCGTTGAAGCCGCCGGCAAGCCCGCGGTCGGAGGTGATGAGCACGAGCAGCGCCTTCGCGGGTTTCCCTTCGCGCGGCTTGAGCAGCGGATGCAGGCTCACGTCCGCCACCTGCGCGACGGAACGCACGGTCTCCCAGGCGATCTTCGCGTACGGACGGCTCCCGAGCGCCGAACTCACGGCCTTGCGCATCTTGCTCGCGGCCACGAGTTCCATCGCCTTCGTGATCTTGCGCGTGTTGCGCACCGACTTGAGGCGACGCTTGATTGAGCGGGTTTGGACGGCCATAGAGGGTAGGTGGTAGTGCGTAGTGCGTATGAAAACCTACGTACTACCAACTACGCACTACGCACTGTTTCGAGGAAATCCGCGATGGAAGCCTTAAGGCCCGCCTCGACCTCGTCGTCGATGGCTTTCTTCTCCCGCAAGGCCGCGAGCGCCTGCGCGCCCGAGGAGCGCATGAACGCGTGGAACTTCTTTTCCGTCTCGGAGATCTCGGCCACGGGAATCGCGTCAAAATGGCCGTTCGATACCGCATAGATCACCGCCACCTGCTCCTCAAACGGCATGGGCTGGTATTGCGGCTGCTTGAGGATCTCGGTGAGGCGGCGGCCGCGCTCGATCGAGCTTCGCGTCTTCTCGTCGAGGTCCGTGGCGAACTGCGCGAACGCCTCGAGCTCGCGGAACTGGGCGAGGTCCAGGCGCAAGCGGCCGGCCACCTTCTTCATGGCCTTGGTCTGGGCGGCCGAGCCCACGCGCGAGACGGATAGCCCCACGTTGAGCGCCGGGCGGATGCCGCGGTAGAACAGGTCGGTCTCAAGGTAAATCTGCCCGTCCGTGATGGAAATCACGTTGGTCGGGATGTAGGCGGACACGTCGCCGGCCTGGGTCTCGATGATCGGCAGCGCGGTGAGCGACCCGCCGCCGTTTTTCTCGTCGAGGCGCGCCGCGCGCTCGAGCAGGCGGGAGTGGAGGTAGAACACGTCGCCCGGGTACGCCTCGCGCCCCGGCGGGCGGCGCAGGAGCAGCGAAATCTCGCGATAGGCCCAGGCGTGCTTTGACAGGTCGTCGTATACGACGAGCGCGTCTTCCCCCTTTGCCATGAAGAACTCGCCGATCGTGCATCCGGCGTACGGGGCGACATAGCTGTAGGCCGCAGGGTCGGACGCGCCGGCCACGACGACCGCGGTGTATTCCATGGCGCCTGCTTCCTCGAGCTTCGCCACGATCTTGGCGATCTTGGACTCCTTCTGGCCGATGGCCACGTAGATGCACTTCACCCCGGTCCCCTTCTGGTTGATGATCGCGTCGATTGCCACCGCGGTCTTGCCGGTCTGGCGGTCGCCGATGATGAGCTCGCGCTGTCCGCGGCCGATCGGGATGAGCGCGTCGACCGCCTTTACGCCGGTGGCAAGCGGCACGCCCACGCCCTTGCGGGTCATCACGCCCGGGGCGACCTTGTCGATGGGGAGAAAGGTCCCGCCGCGGATCGCGCCCTTGCCGTCCTTGGGATTCCCGAGCGGGTCGATGACGCGCCCGAGCACCCCGTCGGACACCGGGATGGAGAGGATGCGGCCCGTGGCCTTCACCGTGTCCCCTTCCTTGATGCCGGCCGTGTCTCCGATCACGATGGCGCCAACCGTGTCCTCCTCGAGGTTGAGGGCCACGCCGAAGATGCCGCCCGGGAACTCGATCATCTCGGAGGCTTGGAGCTTGGAGAGTCCGGAGAGGCGCGCCACGCCGTCGGAAACGGAAAGGACGGTCCCGACCTGCTCTTCCTTCAATCCGGCCTGGAACGCGGAGAGCTGTTCCTTGAGGGCGTCCAGGATGTCCGATTTCGTTGCCATAGCGTTAGATGCGTTCCATCAAGGTCTGCTTGAGACGATTGGCTCGGCCGAGGACGGTGTTGTCGATCACGCGGTCATCCACTCGCACGCGCGCGCCGCCGATGAGCGCTGGATTCGTGACGAACGCCACGTCAGCGCCTTTCGAAAGCTTGGTCACGGCCTGCTTCACCTTCGCCGAGAGCGGATGCGCCGATTCCACGGTCACGCTCGACACGCCGTAGCGCTCCCGCCAGGCCGCGTCCACGCCGCGTATCACCTCGCGGATGCGGGAGAGGTGCCCGTTGTCCTTCATCCATCCCAGGAACGCGCGGACCGTCTCGTCGAGCGCCTTCCCTTCCTTCCCCTCGGCGGCGGCGACGAGCGCGGCGGAGAGCTGTTTGGTCCGGAGCTTCATAGCTATTCCTTGGCCCAGGCCCCCACCAGTTCCGAGGCCAGTTTTTCGGACGTCTTCTCGTCCACGCCTTCCTTCAGGATCTTCTTGGCCGCCTCGACCGCGAACAGCGCCACCTCGCGCGTGAGTTCGGATTTCATCGCTTCCTGCTCGAGCTTGAGCTGCCCCTTGCCCGACGCGACGACGCGCTCCACCTCGGACTTCGCCTTGGCGACCAGTTCCTCGCGCGCGACCTCGGCATCCGCACGCGCGCGCTCGATGAGCGCGGCCGCTTCGGCCTTCGCCGTCGCGAGCACGGCCTTGCGCTCCGCCGCCGCCGACTCCAACCGTTTTGCCGCCTCCTCGGCGTCCTTCATCCCCGTCTCGACCTTCTTCGTGCGCTCATCGAGTCGCTTCACGATCGGTCCCCATGCATAGCGCTTGAGCACGAACAGCACCACCAGGAAGTTCACGAGCTGGGCGATGAGGATCTTCCCGTTGATGCCGAACGTGGCGAGTCCGCTGGTTTCTTCTGGCATAGGGAGGGAGAGAAGGCCTTCAGGCGTGAGAGGCCCTCAGGAAGTCCTGCGAGCCTCGTCCGCCTGCGTGCCTTGGAGCCTAAAGGGTAAAACTGACGACCAGCGCGTAAATCGCGATGGCCTCGGCGAACGCCATGCCGAGCAGCATCGGCACGAACAGCTTGCCGGTGGCTTCCGGGTTGCGGCCGATCGCCTCCATGGCCTTGGCGCCGATGAGGCCGATGCCCAGGCCCGGGCCGATGGCCCCGACGCCCATGGCGACCGCCTTGGCGATGAACTTGGCTGCTTCCGCGTCCATAGTTGTTGGGTCGATTATCTGGTTAGCGCCTCCCAATCGGTGAGGATTGAGAGGCGTCAGCCGACAATCAATGGGCGGCAACCTCCTCTCCGTGAGCGGGTGGCGTGGTCATCACCGTGAGGTACGCGAGGGTGAGCAGCGAGAACACCGTTGCCTGGATGGCGCCCACCATCACCTCGAGGAACAGGAACGGGATCGGGAGCCCCCAGGCGAAGATGCCGAGCATGACGGTAAGCAGCACCTCGCCGGCGAACACGTTACCGAACAGACGAAGCGAGAGGGACAGCACCTTGGCGAACTCCGAGATGATCTCGAGGAGCCCCACGGCGAACTCGATGAGCGCCACCATCACGGCCATAGGACCCTTCGCGAACGATTTCAGCACGCCTTCGATCTGGATGAACCGGCCGATGTGCGTGCGCAGCCCGACCGCGCGCAGACCGAACAGGTGCGACATGGCGACAGCGAACAGGGCGATGGCGAGCGTGAAGTTGAGGTCGCTGGTGGCCGCGCGCATCACCGGCACGAGCACGTTTTCGCCTTCATGCGCCTGCCACACGCCGAGCGAACCGCTGCCAGGGAGAAGCCCGATCCAGTTGGAGAACAGGATGAACGCGAACAGGGTCGCGATGATCGGGAAGAAGGCCAAGGCCCGCTCTCGGTCGCCGGTCACCTTCTGCACTTCCGCAAGCCCGAACTCCGTGATCCCTTCGGCCGCGTTCTGCAATCCCTTCGGCACGACCGAACTCCGGCGACGCAGCAGCACGGCGACCAGGATGAAAAACCCGGCCGCAATCCACCCGTTGATCAGGGCGTTGGTGACCGGGAATGATCCGAGGTGGAAGATGGGTTCGGCCGCAGCCGGGACAAGAGCCATATTCAGAGCTTGGACGGAGGGGTCGGATGCTTCTCCTTGTCGATGAGCGCCTGGTATTCGGCGGCGTACAGCTTGGCCTTTTTTACCGCCCAGACGGAGGTAAGAAGGAACGCGAGGGCGAGACAAACGATCAGGAACGTAGGCGTCGTACCGTACTTCGCATCCAGCCACTTCCCCGCAAGCGCCCCGAACACGGCCGGAGCGGCGATTCCCACGCCGAAATCCGCGAAGATGCGCCATGCGAGCCGGACGTACGCCTGATCGTTCATATCAAAAAGACGCGCGAATCATACGCGCGCCAGCCCGAGGCGTCAATGGATGGGAATTTTGGATAAAAATGACGCCACCGAAGTGGCGTCATCGTACGAGCCTGGTTCAGGCTACCTGCTCCTCAGGATGACGAGCGTGGAAGCTGCGGATCAGGAACGCGGCCGCGTCGCACCCTTTACAGCCGAAGAACCGCTTGCTTGTCGAGCCCTCCAGCATCTGTCCGATCGCCTTCAGCATGGCGTAGCCCGCATCGCGATCGACCTCCTCGGTCGACAACGCCATCTCGAAGGAGCTTCGCAGGAACCCCAGCAGCGTGTGCCACCGGTCGCCCTCGAGCCGCATGTGCGGCACGTCCCACGCGCGCGGATCGGCCCCGAGGCGAAGGACGACGGGCTCCGCGACCGGGGCCCGACGCGATCCGTCGTCCTCGTCCCTTTCTTTCGTCTTCGGGTCGCCGCCAAGGGAAATCGGGATGACCGCGGGAATAGCCGGTTCCTCTTCCGCCTCCGGCTCCTCCGCTTCGGAGCCAGGCTCCTTCGGCGCTTTCGCCTGCGCGAGCATGAGACCGACCGCGGTGCGTTCCTGGTCGTTGAGTCGGCCCTTGACGGCCTCCTCGGCGCGCTTGATCGCCTCCGCAACGGCGTCCCCGGCCGCTTTCGCCTCGGCGACGGCCTTCACGATGTCGCGAGCGCGAGCGGCTTCTCCCGGCGTTCCTTCTCCGAGGACCGCCTGGAACATCTCATCGGGCCCCGGAAGGATGCCCGAGGCTTCCTCGATCTCCGACGCATCCACGTCCTGACCGAGCAACAATTGAACGAGCGTTTCCATGCTTCCTCCTGTTTTCGCCTCTCACATGGACAGGGAATCCTAGCCCAAAAACGGTCTTTTGTCAATGATCATCGGCGTTTCGCGACCCGGTCGTGCTTGACAAAAGCGCTTTTTTCGGCTAGATTGTCAGGTCATTACGGCAGTCGTAATGTCGAACAGCGAGGTGATTCGTGACGGAAAAGAAGGATACGAACGACAACCGGAAATTTCTCGAGGTGTACCGTGAACATCTCAAGATCATCGGCCGACATGGCATCCACGAGCGAGACGTCGTGGACGTGTTCGAGAAGAAGGGGCTCATCTTCCAGGTGAACGAGCAGATGATCGTGCTCAAGGTCGATGAGTCCGCCGCCGGGATGATGGCGGAGGTGCCCACGGGTGACGGCAAGAAGACGCGCCTGCAGCCGGCGACCTTCGTCTCGGACGGCGAATACAAGATCCGTGGCACGTTGCTCCAGAAGGGAGATCGCTACACGGCGATGCAACCCCGCGAGCTGAAGGCGGAACAGTACCTTCCCGAAGGCCGGCACGAGCCCGTGACGCTCGATCCGCGCAAGGAAGCCCGCGTCATCCGTCCGTTGAGCCATCTCGAGATGGCCGGCGCGCTCGATGACCTCGCCTCCGGCGTGCCGCAGGGCACGATGCTGGTCGTGGCGGTCGAGGTCCCGAACTTCGGCCGGGAGGGCTACGCGATCGATCTCGACCTCGACGCGTCGCGCAAGAACGGACGGTTCAAGGACCTGAAGCCCAAGGAGAAGAAGGAGACCGTCACCTTCTTCCCCGTAAGCCGCGGACCCTCGAATGCGCGCGTCCGCGAGCTCATCGGGTTCATCCCGACGGGCAAGAAGGTGATCATCCGGTCCGAGACTCCGGGGATCGCCGGGCTGAAGGGTCCGATCCGCGTGTTCCTGACCGAACGCCGTCGCTACATCGAAGCCACCCCGATCGCGAAGGTGGTGGCTCCGACCACGGAGCATCTCGCGGGACGCATCGACGACGCGGACACCATCCGCATCGACGGCGAAGCCTTCTCGCGCGAGAAGCTGATGAAGATGCTCCGGGTGAAGCCAGGGCAGCCGTCCGAGCTTCTCCAGAAGGCGAAGGACGAACGGCTTCCGCAGTTCGAGCCCGACACCTACGTCGGCGAGCTCAAGAAGTCGGGGCTGTTCTCGGACACGCCCGAGCATCGCACGCGCGTGTCACGCACGTACAAGGCGCTCGAGCAGGTGCTCGACGACGTGCTCACGGCGGCGCAGGCGAGGGAGAAGCTGAAGAAGGTGGCGCTCATCCCGCACGCGGGCGAAGGCGGATCGGCGGAGACGGAGGGTCAGGAGGCGGCGGAAGCCGCCGAGGAGCCTCCGAACGAAGCGCAAGGCTGAGGAGAAGGACGCGACGGCAGGCGGCACGGACGGTGCTCGCGGGCCGTCTTTTTTATCTGAAGGGTCTCAGGCGATCAGGCCTCAGGCTCGCAGGGAAATCCCGAAAAGGCGGACCGCGTTCTCCGTCGTGACGCGAGCGACCTCCTCGAACGGGAGGTTTTTCAGTTGGGCGACCTTTTCGGCGACGAATCGCACGTACGCGGGCTCGTTGCGTTTCCCGCGGAACGGGACGGGCGTGAGATACGGCGAGTCGGTCTCGATGAGGATGGATTCAAGCGGCAGGTCCCTCACGACCTCACCCAGACCCTCTCCTTCGTAAGGAGAGGGGTTACGCCTCGGCGGGAAGGTGATGATGCCGGTGAACGAAATGAGGAATCCGAGCGCGATATACGCCCGCGCCACTTCCGTCGTCGCCGTAAAACAATGGACGACGCCTCGGCGGGAGAGTTTTCCCGCGTCCACGTACTCCTTGATGACCGCGAGTTGGTCCGAATGCGCATCACGGCAGTGGATCACCACCGGCTTGTCCGCTTCGGTCGCCAGATCGAACTGGGCATGGACCGCGGCAAGCTGTTTCGCTTTCTCCTCCGACGCGTCGCCTTCCAGCCGGTAGTAATCGAGCCCGCATTCCCCGATCGCGACGCATTTGGGATGCGCGACGAGCGTCCGGAACGCCATCGTGTCGAACGCCTCC
>Ga0155146_13_pt2 | contig 14169 bp, 9 predicted proteins | sample RifCSPhighO2_01_FD_106114 | JGI IMG/M metagenome (GOLD analysis project Ga0155146, IMG submission 106114) | Candidatus Uhrbacteria bacterium RIFCSPHIGHO2_01_FULL_63_20 | reverse complement strand
CCTTGCTCGGATCGACGTCCTTCATGATCCCGGCGAGCCGGATGATCTCCCAGGTCTGCAGGTTCGTGGACACGTTGTCGCGCAACGCGTCCATGAGCCGGCCGATGCGGGCCGGGTTGAGCAGCGTCTCGGCCGAGATGAGCTTCTCGCGCAGCGCGAGAAGCGCCTTTTGCTGGCGGCGGGAGCGGGCGAAGTCGCTCGCCTCGCCGTTGGTGCCGTGGCGCGAGCGGACGAACTTGAGCGCCGTCTCGCCGTCGAGATGCGTCCATCCCTCCTTGAAGGAGAGCGATTCGAACCGGCAGGAGTAATCGGTAGGGAGTAGGAGGTAGGGGGTAGGGGGTAGGTCGACGTTGATGTCCACGGACGATTGGACGGTCGCGTTCCCACAGTTCGCTTCTTCCTTGCCCAGGATCGGATACTGCGCGTCCACGAACGCGCGGTCCACGTACACGTCCACGCCGCCGACTTCGTCCACGACCTGTTCGAACCCGCGGAAGTCCACGCGCACGTAGTAATCCACCGGTTCGTCCAGCACGTCGCCGATCACCTTGGCCGAGAGCGCCGGACCCGAACCCGGGGAGTCCGTCTCGCCGAACGCGTTCGCGTTGTTCACCTTGCGCCAACCGTAGCCTGGAATCGGGACGGTCATGTCGCGGGGGATGGAGAGCATGCCGACGACCTTGGTGGACGGCTTCACGCTCGCGAACAGGATGGTGTCGGAGAGCATCGGGCCTTCATGTCCCCACCCGCCGACGCCCAGCAGCAGGAAATTGATGCGGTCGTTTTCCTCGCCGCGCAGTTCGCGGTCGTTCGCGGACACGAGATGGCGGATAGTGGAGAAGATGGACAGGCTCGGGAACCCTCCGGTCTCCCCGCTTCCGTCCACGTTGAACGACAGCGCCGCGAGCGCCACCGATCCGACCGCGAGCGTGACGGCGAGCGCGCGGCCGAAAAAAAGAAGCGGCTTCTTGGATGAAGCGTCAAGCTCGTGTTTTTCACGCAAAAAATCGATCTTGGGTCGATCCATAGCTCCAGCCCGATGATAGACGGTCTGACGGGTTTTTTCAACCGACCCCCGTTCCCGTCACCGAACAAAAACTCCCGGCCGAAGCCGGGGGTTTTTGGTGGACGTTGCTGGGATCGAACCAGCGACCTCACCGATGTGAACGGTGCGCTCTAACCAGCTGAGCTAAACGTCCGTTTTCCGAACCCTCGTGGCGGCGATAATAGCAGGGATCCCCCTCCTTTACAAGAGTCCGTTTTCGTGCTACCTTCGGCCATGCAAACCACCCAGGAGGAAGACGTGAAGCAGCTGTCCCTTTCGCTCCCAGACCCGTTCGCGGCGTTCCGCCAAGCCTTCGAGGCGTTCGATGCCGAGCATGACGCCCAGGACGCCCGGGGCGGTCCCATGGATCGCGAGGCGCTTTCTGACAAGGCCAAGGTGATGCTCGAAGCGTTGCCGCACGGTCACCCGCAGGCCGGAGTGCTCGCGACCGCCATCGAGGACGGCATCGCGAAGGAACGCGTCCACCTCATCTATTGGGCCGCGGAGGGGGTGCTTTGGAAGGCCAAGGCCGCCGCCTGACCTCGAGTCCCGCCACGAAAGAGGGGTCCGCCCCTCTTTTTTCTTTGCCGCGTCCGCCCCTTGAAACGGGCGCAAAGTCGTGATATCGTGCGAGGAATCGCGTTTCATGTTTGGAAACCGCCACAACACCCCGTCGGACACCTTTTGGCACCGCCGCTTCGGCCCGGCGGTGGGGGCTGTCGCCGTCTTCCTCATGGAGGTGGTGCAGATCGTGATCATCTCGGCGGCCATCATCATCCCGATCCGCTATTTCCTCATCCAGCCGTTTTATGTGAAGGGGGCGTCGATGGAGCCCAACTTCTACGACCACGAGTACCTCATCATCGACGAGATCACCTATCGCCTGCGCGACCCCGAGCGCGGCGAGATCGTGGTGTTCCGCTACCCGCGCGATCCGAGCCAGTTCTTCATCAAGCGGGTGGTCGCCATCCCGGGCGAGACCGTGGAGGTGGAAGGCGGGCGCGTGCGGTTGTTCAACGACGCATATCCCAACGGCACGCCGCTCGATGAGACCGCGTATTTGGAAGGGGTCCAGACCGGCGGCAGGCTCAAGAAGACGCTCGGCCCCGACGAATATTTCGTGCTTGGCGACAACCGCGCCGAGAGCCTCGACTCGCGCGTGTTCGGTCCCGTGCCGCGCGACCACATCGTGGGCCGCGTGTGGGTGCGCGGGCTCCCGCTCTCCCGCGTCGGCGCCTTCGAGACCCCTGAATACAACCTGTAGGCCATATGATGATGAAAAAGAAGAAGGAGGCCGCGGCGCCGCTTTCCCCGACGCCCACGCCGATTCCCGGCAAGAAACAAAAAGCCCCGCCCGAGCTGTTGCGCGGGTTCCGCGACATCCTGCCCGACGAGCAGGGGAGGTTCACCGCCGTCCGTGACGCCGCGCGCGCCATGGCCGACGCCTACAGCTTCGACCGCATCGACCTGCCCATGCTCGAGCGCGCCGACGTGTTCCTGCGCCCGCTGGGCAAGAACACCGACGTGGTGGAGAAGGAGATGTACACCTTCGTGGACCCGTCCGGGGACACGGTGAGTCTGCGCCCCGAGGCCACCGCGAGCGTGGCCCGTGCCTACATCAACCACGGGATGCTCAACCTCCCGCAGCCGGTGAAGCTGTGGTACGAGGGCCCCATGTTCCGCCATGACCGTCCGCAGGCCGGCCGCTACCGCCAGTTCCACCAGGTCGGCTTCGAGGTGATCGGCGTCCCCGAACCCATCATCGACGCGCAGCTCATCATCATCGCGTCGCAGATGCTCAAGGACCTGGGCCTCGACGTCACCATCCAGATCAATTCGATCGGCACCCCCGAGGCGAGGACCGCGTACCTCACCGAGCTCGTGAGCTATTTCCGCCCGCATCGCGCCAAGCTCTCGGAAGACGACAAGAAGCGGTTGCAAAAGAACCCGCTGCGCCTGCTCGACAGCAAGGATCCGGCCATCCAGGAGCTGCTTGCCGGCGCACCGCAGATCGTGGACTGGCTCGACGAGGATTCCAAGAACCATTTCATGAAGGTGCTGGAATTCCTCGACGAGATGCAGGTGCCCTATCAGCTCAACCCGCACTTGGTGCGCGGGCTCGATTATTACACGCACACCGTGTTCGAGATCTGGCTCGCGGGCGACCAGGGAGAGCGCGCGCAGAACGCGCTGGGCGGCGGCGGCCGTTACGACGGCCTCGTCGAGCTGCTCGGCGGACGCCCGGTGGCCGGTTGCGGGTTCGCGCTCGGCGTCGAGCGCGTCGCGAAGGCGATGGCGGAGCAGGGGCTCACCCCGCCGCTGCGCCCGCACGCGAAGGTGTTCTTCGCGCAGCTTGGCGACGCCGCGCGACGCGTGGGGCTCAAGGTGTTCGAGGAATTCCGCAAAGCCGACATCCACGTGGCCGAGGCGTTCGGCAAGAACGCGCTCAAGGCGCAGCTCGAGGCCGCCAACAAGATGGCCGCCGCCTACACGCTCATCCTGGGCCAGAAGGAAGTGCTCGACGGCACCATCATCATCCGCGACATGGAGAGTGGCGCGCAGGAAATCGTGGACGTGAACAAGGTGGTGTCCCTCGTGAAGAAGAAGCTGACGAACGCGCCCGAAATCGCGGTCCCAGCGACCCCGGTCCCGGTGCAGACCGACATCCCCGTCGAAGTCGCAGATGAAGAGATCCCCGCCTGACGCGATGGCTTGACAGCCTCCGGACGCTCAGGCAAGATTGGCCCCGTTATGGTCGACGTGAAACGCCGCAAGGGAGAGAGCTTCGAAGGGCTGTTCCGCCGCTTCACCCGCCGGGTGCAGCAGAGCGGGCGCCTGCTTGAGGCCCGCAAGCATCGCTTCCATGCGCCGGACGTGAGCAAGAACTCGCTCCACCGTAGCGCCTTGCGCCGCAAGGACATGCGCGAGAAGCGCGAATACCTGCTGAAGACCGGGAAGCTCGTCGAGGAAGAGCGACCGCGTGGACCCCGCCGGCGCTAAGCCGGCGTTTTCCTTGTCTAGACTATGTCCATCGTCAACCAGGTCACGGACGACATGAAGGCCGCCATGAAGGCGCAGGAGGCGGCGAAGCTCTCCACCATCCGGATGCTCAAGACCGCGCTCAAGAACCGCCAGATCGAGCTCATGCACGAGCTCACCGACGACGAGGCGCTCGCGGTCATCCGCACGCAGATCAAGCAGCTCAAGGACTCGCTTGATTCGTTCATGTCGGCCGGACGTAACGACCTCGCCGAGCCGCTGCACGCCGAGATCGCCACGCTCGAAGCGTACCTGCCGGCGCAAATGGATGACGCCACGCTTGCGGCCAAGGTGAAGGAGGCGCTCGCGGAGGCCGGGCTCACGGCGAAGGCCGACATGGGGCGCGCGATGGGGGTCGCCATGAAAGCCGTGGCCGGACTCGCCGACGGGGGTCGAGTGAAAAAGGCCGTGGAATCGGCATTGGTATGAACGAGACGCTTATCCACAATGCGGTGCTCGTGGTCCGGTCATTCCTGCCGCTTTTGGTGATCGTGTGCGTGAACATGATCCTCCTCGGGGCCTTCAAGGTGATGATCTGCTCGGGTCGTGACGATGAGGAGCATCATGCCATGGGAAATATCGCGAAGGGCGTGGTCGGGACGTTCGTCCTGGCGTGCCTGTTCACCGCCGCGACCGTGACGTTGGCGAAAGTCTAAAGGTTTGAAGGAAGCAAGGACCAAAGTTGGTCCTTCCAGCCTTTATGCCTTGCCCCTTCTTTCCACAGGGCCGTTTTTTGTTTTTGGGTGTAGAATGAGACCCAAATCCACCCCATGCTTGTCAGAGTCCGCACAACGAGGCGTTTGCGCGCGGCGCTTGGCGTGCTTGTAGCCGTCTTGTGGTGTGCCGCGCTGTCGGTGACCGCGGTGCACGCGCAGGGCGCGTTCGAGCAATTCGGCGCCGCGACCCAGCTCTCCGCCACGCCGCTCCCGATCATCGTCGCGCGCCTGATCCGCGCGTTCATCGGGGTGCTCGGGATCATCGCGGTGGTGATCATCATCTTCGCCGGGTTCCGCTACATGACGAGCGGCGGGGACGTGGACAAGACCTCGAGCGCCAAGCGGATGCTCGTGCAGGCCGTGGTGGGGCTCGTCATCATCCTGTCTTCCTTCGCCATCGCCCAGTTCGTGCTGAACGCGCTCACGCGCGCGTCTGGTATCGGCGGCGGCATCACCGCGCGCGACGCCGGGGCGTTCCTCGAGCCGCTGTCGGGATCGCTCGGCGCCGGGATCGTGGCCGATCATTATCCGCCGAGGAACGCGCTCGACATCCCGCGCAACGTCCGCATCTTCGTCACGTTCAAGGAGGCGATCGACCCCGCCACCGTGAACGCGGACACGGTGAAAGTGTTCCCGACGGCCGAAGGGGACGGTTCGGCGCTCGGCACGAGCGATCTCGCGGTCACCTTCGATGACGCGCGCCGGAGCTTCGTGTTCGACCCGGTGCCATTGCTCGGGAACGCCGACACGGACACGACCTACTCGGTGTTCCTCACCCCGGACATCAACAAGGCCGACGGGCGCCCGGCGTTCGAAGGGGGCAATGGCGACGGGTATGCCTGGGATTTCGAAGTATCCACCTTGGTGGACCTCACCCCGCCCAAGGTGGTGTCGGTGATCCCGAGCGGCGGCACCGCCGCGCCCAACACCGCCGTCCAGATCTCCTTCGACGAGCCGATGGACCCGGTCGCGAGCACGGGGGTCCAGGACGCGGTCGGCGGGTCCTTCTTCGACCACATCGAGGTCCAAGCCGGCGCCGCGCGGACGGCGGTGGACGGCGAATTCCGCATCGGCAACGGGTACCGCACCGTGGAGTTCGTCCCGCTGGACGCCTGCGGGCAGGATCGCTGCGGCGACATCGTGTTCTGCCTGCCGTTTGACGAGCAGGTGCGGCTGCTCGCGCGCGCGGCGACGCTTTCGAGCGAACCGCCGCAGGCGCTGCTCGTGGGCGCCGCGTTCGACGGGCTTACCGACGCCTCGGGCAACAGCTTGGACGGCGACGGCGACGGCACCGCGCAAGGGAAGGGGAACGATGATTACTCCGGCCCCGCGTTTCAGACCGGTTCGACCGTGGATGATCGCACGCCCGAGATCGTTTCCATCTCTCCCGATATCAACGAAGGGGACGTGGACGTGAACCGCGACGTCACCATCACCTTCTCCATGCCCATGCTCGCCTCGAGCCTGAACGGGGCCGCCGTGCAGCTGTGGCCGGATCCTTCCTACGAGATGTCGTTCGTGCCGCGCAGCGAGAACCTCAACGCCTCGGGCCAGGTCGCGGCGAGCGACGAAGCGGTGGTCTCGACGCGCGCCGACATCTGGCACCCCACCTTCTTGCCGCCTGACGTGGAGGGAGGCCCGTACTCCTACTATCCGCTCGTCACCCGCGGCGTGAAGGGGATCAACCAGTTCTGCCTGTACCCGGCGTTCGGCCCGCAAGCGAGCGGGGCCGGATCGTGCGCCACCGAACAGGCGCCGTATTGCTGCAACGGGAGCCCCAGCGCCACCGCCTGCCAGACGGTGGGAGGACAGACGCTGCCGCCGGCGCCATAGTATGGGGATTCGAGAATGTTCAATGACCAATGACCAGGCAAGGACCAATGATCAATGGTCCAATGTTTGTAAATTGGTCATTAGAATCTGTTTGGTCATTGGTTTTTGGTCATTACTCATTCCTCACGCCGCCCATGCCCAGGGCGTGGACATGTCCGCGTTCGCCGAGCAGGCCGGATTCAGCACCCAAGGCGACCTCACGCTCATCATCGCGCGGCTCATCCGCACGGCGCTCTCCTTCCTCGGGATCATCGTCCTCCTGCTCATCCTCTACGGCGGGTTCCTGTGGATGACCGCCTCCGGCGACGAGACGCGCGTGACGCGGGCCAAGCAGGTGCTCGCCAACGCCGTCATCGGGCTCGTGATCGTGCTCTCGTCCTTCGCGATCGCCCAGTTCGTGGTGGGCCGGCTCTCGGAGGCCACGGGGACCACGGTCGGATTCGGTCCGGGCGGCGGCGGGGGTGGCGGGTTCTTCGGGGACGGAGGGTCCTCGGGCCAGTTCGTGATGACCTCGGGCAACGCCCAGTGCGCGGGCGCGCTCCAGAATTTCCGCCCGCAGCTGGTGTTTTCGGCGAACGTGGACGATGAGAGCGTGCAAGCGGGCGGGATCACCGTGACGTTGCCGGGAGGCGGAGCCGTCGCGGGGAGTTTCGTCGTGTCCGGGAAGAAGGTCTCGTTCGTCCCCGACCAGGCATGTGCCGCGCCCGACACGGACGAGCGCTGCTTCCCATCGGACACGGATGTCGTGATCACGCTCAATCCCGCCGTCTTGAAGAGCGCCGCCGGCCGACCGCTCACCTGCAGCGTGCTGTTCCCCTGTTCGCTCTCCATGCACACCGGCACGGGCGTGGACACGCGCGGCCCGACGCTTGCCATGGACGCCCCCGAGGACGGGGCAAGCGCCATCGTGAACGACATCGTGCTCCTGCAATCGCGCGCGACCGACGACACCGGCGTTTCCACCGTGGAATTCTCCGTGGACGGCGAGGAGGTGTTCACCGCGTCGCTCGCGCAAAGCACGGAGGGGACGCTCGCGCCCGACAACTTCTTCTTCACCGACGCCTCGCAGTGGGATACGGCCGGATTCGCCACCAACGAGCGGTACCGTCTCGCGGCGGTGGGGGAGGATTGCGCCGGCCATTCCGTGCCCGCCTCCTCGGTGGACCTCGTGCTGCGCGCGGCCAATTGCGCGAATACCGTGGCGGACACGGACCTGGGCGAGACGGCCGTGGACTGCGGCGGCGACTCGGGGTCCGACCTGTACTGCGGCGCCTGCGTGGACGCGCCGTGCACCAGCAACAGCGAATGTTCCACGGGGATGTGCGCGAACGGCGTATGCGCGTCGGTCGCGCGCGTGGACCGCGTGAGTCCCTTCGACGGGGCGGTGGGGAACCTCGTCACGATCAACGGGGTCGGTTTCGGCGACGCGCCCGGGACGGTGACCTTCCTCGGGAGCGAATCGGGCGACGAGACCGTGGTCGGGGATTTCAGCTGCGGCGGGACCATCGCGTGGAGCGATCGCCAGATCGTGGTGCGCGTGCCCACGCCCGCGGCGGACGGCCCGATGCTCGTGCGCACCGCGGACGACCTTTCCGACCGCACGGATGACAGCTTCGGCCCGTTCATCGCGGATTTCGACGTGAACGACATCGTTCGTCCTGGGCTTTGCAGCGCCGCTCCGGCCTCGGGTCCGCGCGGCACGCAGGTGGCGCTCTCGGGCATGAACCTCGGTTCGAGCCAAGGGAGTTCGAGCGTGTTCTTCGAGACCACGCAGGCCGCCGGCACCGTGTCCTGGGGAGCCACCTCGGCCGTGGTCGCCTCGCCCGCGCTCGACGCCCGCACCTACGGGATCCGCGCGTTCGTGGGCGACAACACCTGTTCCATCGCCAGCACCACGGCCTGCCGCGCGGACGCGGATTGCGGCCCCTCGGGCGGGACCTGCGTGTTCCGTCGAGAAGCGTCCAACCCGGTCAATTTCACGGCGACCTCCTCGAGCGTGGGGAATCCGCCCAGCATCTCATTCGTGGACACCGGGTGGACCGCCTGCGCCGACGGGTCGCGATGTTTCAGCGACGCGGATTGCGGCGGGGCTGCCGGATCGTGCTCGGCCGCGCCCAACTTCGGGCCGAGCGGACAGTACGCGACGGTGTTCGGCATCGGCTTCGGTACCGCGACCGGCCGCGTGGTGTTCCGCGATACCGGTTCCGGAGATGACGCGGACGGAGACGTCGACTTCCCCGCCGCCTGCGCGGCCGGATTCTGGCGCGACACGTCGGTGACCGTGAAGGTGCCCGCGCGGTATAGGAACGGCGCGGCGGTCGGATTCGGCGCCTACACGGTGCAGGTCGTGCGCGCCGAGGACGGGGCGAACTCCAACGTCGTGGATTTCAACCTGCTCGATGACGCCGCGGGCCCGAGCATCTGTGCCATCGATCCGGTGAGCGGTCCGGTCGGCACGGACGTCTCGTTCGCCGGCGAGAACCTGGGTTCCGCCCGGGGCACGGCCATTTTCAGCCCGAACCAGTCCGTGGCTCCTGCCGTGTGGGGAAACCAATCGGTCCAAGGCGCGCTCGTACCATCCGCCGCGCAGACGGGCCCCGTGCTCCTGCGCGCCGCTTCGGGGTCGCGTTCCAACGGGGTCGCGTTCGAGGTGGCCGATTGCCGCGGTGACGCGCTCATCTGTCCCGAGGGGACGCAATGCTGTACCGACGGCACCTGCTCGGCGCAATGCGAGGCCGCGGTCGTGGACGCGCATTACGCGTTCCGCTTCTCCACGGGTCCCATCCCCAAAGCCCCGCGCCTCGTCTACCGATGCGACGCCACGCTCGCCTCGCCCTCCCCGTGGGAAGGGTTCAGCCAGCCTTCCGCCGTGTGCGTGAACGCGGCCGTTTCGGGAACCTTCGACCTGCCCATGGACACGGCGACGCTCAACGCCGCCAACATCTCGGTCGGGAAGTGCGTGGGCGGGGCCGGGAACCCCTGCGGCACCGTCGAACCCGTCGCCTCCGCAGGCATGGTCGCGAGCGCGACCGCCTTCACGTGGGATCCGGCGACCGCCTTCGATCCCGATACCACCTACCAGGTGGCGCTCAACGGCGGGCAAGAGGCGGGAGCGATCGCCTCTGTGGATGGTGAACCCATGGAAGCGGACGAGTCCTGGCGATTCCGGACCGCCCCCGCGGGCACGGTGTGCACGGTCGGAGCGGTGAACGTGTCGCCTGACGATTTCATGGCCACCGAGCAGGGGGAGCAGGTGCCGTATGCGTCCTTGCCCACGTCGGCAGGCGACCGCTGCGTCGTGCTGTCCTGCCGCGGCCTCACCTTCGATTGGGCGTCGAGCCAGGCGTCGCGCGCCTCCGTGGCGCAATCGAGCGTCGCGGATTCCTGCGCGAATTCGGCGACCGCGCTCGTCGAGACCAACCCGGGTTCGCCGGCCGTCATTTCCGCCGCCGCCCGCGTCACGGGCACGCCCACGGGCGAAGGGGATCTCACGGTCAATTTCGCGGATCCAGAAGTGGTCGCCTGGGCGCCTGACTGCGAAGCGGCCTGCGTGAACGCGTCCATCGTCGCCTCGTTCAACACCTTCATGGACCGCGCGAGCGTCGAGGCCGCCGGCGCCGTGCGCGTGTTCGCCTGCGAAGACGAATCGTGCGAAGACAATCTGGTGCCGTTCTCGGTCACGTCGTCCTTCGATCCGGTCGAGAAGCGCCTCACCGTCACCCATGCCGCGCCATTCGTGCAAGACACCTTCTATCGCGTGATCCTGTCCGGGGCGATGCGGTCCGTGAGCGGCGTCCCGCTTTCGGTCGCGGGTTCGAACTACGGTCCGGATTTCTCCTGGACCTTCAAGACCAAGGATTCCGCCGTGACCTGCGCGATCGATCGCGTGGAGGTGACGCCGGCCAAGGCCAAGGCGACGTTCGTGGGGCAGCGCAAGGAGTTCCGCGCGACCGCGTTCGGCGCGCCTGACGAGTGTTCGGCCAACGGCCAGGCGCTTGATCCCTCCGAGTACGCTTGGGCGGCATGGACCGCACGCGACGACGCCGACACGGCTCCGGCCCCGGTCACGGCCGCCACGCTCATGAGCAACGGGTCGCTCGCGCTCGCGACGGCGTCGATCCCTGTGGGGTGCACCACTTCGTGCGTCGCGACCGGCACCTCGTTCACCATGGTAAGCCCGGTGTGTGGCAACGGTCGCGTGGACGCGGGCGAGGATTGTGATGGCGGCCAAGGATGCACCGCCTCCTGCGTTCACGCGGGCACCGAGGCTCCGACATGCGGGAACGGGAACGTCGACCCAGGCGAGGATTGCGACACCCTGGGGAACGTCGGGAGCGGCGACGGCTGCTCGGCCTCCTGCCTGAACGAGGGATCGGCGGCGGTCGGCGCCACCTGCGGGAACGGAGGGAACCCGGCCTTCGCGCCGGCCCAGGGCGGGGAAGACTGCGACGACGGGAATCGCCAGAGCGGCGACGGATGCTCGGCCTCCTGCCTGAACGAAGGGAGCACGCCCGCGACGCAGGCGACCGCCGTGTGCGGCAACAGTCGGGTGGACGCGCCGGCAGAGACCTGCGATGACGGCAACGCGGCGGACGGTGACGGGTGCTCGGCGCGCTGCGTGCGCGAAGGCCGCGTGGGAGGTTCCATCTGCGGCGATGGCGTCGTGACGCGCGCGGCTTCGGGCGCGGGCGAGGATTGCGATGACGGAAATACGGCAAACGGCGACGGGTGCTCCTCGACCTGCCGAGCCGAAGGCTCGTCGATCGCGCATGACCCGCCTTCGGTGTGCGCCGACGGCGTGGTCGGGACCGGGGAATCCCCGGCGTGCGAAGCAGGCCTCGGCGCGTTCACGCGCGTGGGCCCGTACGCGGTGGCGCAGGCGGACGTCGGGTCCGCGCGGGAAATCGATCGGGGCGAGAGCGAGGCGGATGCGGAGATCACGTCCACCGCGGGGACGCCGGCCAAATCCGGAGACGCCATCTTCGCCGTGCAGTGTTCCTGCCAAAACGACGCGGCCTGCGGCTCGACCGGCACGCTCGGATGCGGCGCGGGTTCCTGCTGCTTTGAGCGCCCAAGCGTGGTGAGCGTCTTGCCGCCGACCGGCTCCCAGCAGGTGTGCCGCAACACCCTCGTGCAGGTGGACTTCACCCAGAAGATGGATGCCGCCACGTTCGACCTGTCCGAGGGCTCCTCCCGCGACCCCCAGCTCTCCCTCGAGCTGACCGCGATCGGTGGCGCGCCGGTCACGGCGGCCACCTGTCCGCACGGCACGCTCGCGCATGGCGGTTCGTGGTTCCAGAAGCTGTGGGGAGGGGCGAAGGCGCTGTTCGGCCGTCCGGTTTCGGCCCAGGCCGTCGGGACGCGCTGCCTGGTCCCGATCGAATACCAAACGTCCGACGCTCCAGGCGGCGGGACGCGCGTCGTCCTCTCCCTCAAGGAAGCGCTCATCGCCAACGGGAGCTACCAGTTGGTCGTGGCCGCCGACGCGAACCTCTCGGATGACGTGGACCAGGGGGTGTTGAGCGCGGACGGCGTCGGGCTCGCGGCGCGCACCACCTCGACCTTCGTGACCGGGACCGACGTGTGCCAGCTCGACCTGGTGGACCTTACGGACCTGGGCCGCGTGGAGTCGCTCGCCCCGAATTCGACCGTCCCGGAGAGCCGCGGGGTGTTCACGAAGACGTCCGAGGAGCACCGCTTGAGCGCGAACGGCGCCGCGGTGCGGAACGGCGCCGCGCAGGCCATCGCCCCGATCGCGGGCGTCTATGACTGGAGTTGGAGCTGGGGATCGGACCCGGCGAACCCGGACGATGAGATCACGGTGGACGTCCCGGCCCTTCCGCCCACGGGTGGGACCATCCAGAATTCGGCGCGCGCGACAGGGAAGAACGGCGAGGAAAACGCCTACGCGACCGCACTCGTCACGAGCGATACGCTCAACGCGCCTTCCACGGCCGGCCGCTCGGTCACCGGCTCGAAGCGTCTCATCGCCATCCTGTGCGAGAACCCCTGGCCGGCGCTCGACGACCCGGCCGGATTCCCGTACGTGGAGTCCGCCACCAACTATTCGTTCTACTACTGCCGCGACGCGGGCGAGCCAGGCACCGACGACGACCTGCCGGCGCTAAACGTGGTCCCGACGCCCGCCTCCCCCATCACGGGGATCCTCAAGGAGACGCTCTACCCGGTGGTGGGCGCCTCCGCCGGCGTGGGCGTGCGCGTGGTGAGCAACCAGGGGTACTTGCCGAGCGACCTGTGGTACCGCTCCCAAGGGTTCGGCGGGACGCCGACCGCGACCGAGCTCGACGGATACGAGGCGGTGCGCGACGGTAACACCATCTACGCCACGGCCGCGAACCAGACCGCCGATATCTTCCCGAACATGTACATCTTCTCGGTAAGCGGCAATGCCCCGAGCGAAGCCGCGGCCGTGTTCGATCAGATCGCCACGCACTGGCGGTTCAACGCGAACGAGACGGCCGTGAGCGACGTGAACCTGTGCCGCTCGAGCGACGGGAGTTACGTGGACGCGGACGGGAATCCGGACAACGGCGTCGCGTTCGCCTTCTGCGAATGGGACGGCGACTGCGCCACGTTCGCGACCGCGACCTGCGACGCGGAGAAAGGGAAGTTGCGCCGCGACACCAAGCGCCTCACCGACCTCGTCCGGATGAAATCCATCCTGGATACCTACGCCAGGACCCACAGCCATTGTTCGCTTACCCGCAACCAGGCCTGCACCCCGATCGCGCCGTTCTGCCCGGGTGCCGAGACCTGCGTCGGAGACGTCCCCGCGCTCGCGGAAGGGTCGTTCATCCGCACGATGACCACGAGCGCCTGGCCCAGCTGGAACGACACGCTCGCCAAGGCGGTCGGCGCGCTCCCGACCGACCCGCTCAACCGCTTCTTCCAGTGCGCGGAGGGCGCGGACCCGGCCACTTGCTATAATGCCTCCTCGGGGCAGTTCTCCTGCGCGCGCGGGAGCCACGTGTACGGCTTCCAATCCGTGGGCGGGGAGAGCTACGTGCTCACGACCCTGCTCGAGCGCACCGCCGCCTCCGCCCGCTGGGCCTTCGACATCGACGCCAACGACATGGACAACGCGGCCCTGCGCGCCGAATACCTCGCGCCCTAGCGTATGAACCTGTCAGCCCATCGCCGTCTGCTCACCGTTATCCTCGCCGCGACCATGGCGGCGGGCGGGTTGTTCGGCGGCATCAGGACGGCCTATGCGGTTGCCCCGACCATCACATCCGTGACGGCCGTAGTTCCTTCGTCTGCTCCGAACGCCCCGTTTTCTTCTGGGGGAACAACCCGCGAAACCAGTATCATGTTTTTTATTACAAAAAGCAGTTGGTCCGGAACCGCTCTCTGTTCGTTAGACAGCACGACATCATGGATCCTGTGCGTGGATCAGGCTACACCTTCGGGCTATGAAATATATACCGGCCTTGGAAACGGTACCCACACGCTTTATGTCCGCGGGAGTGATTTGATTAATTACTCGGCCACCGTCTCCTTTACATGGACCGTCGA
>Ga0155146_18_pt1 | contig 15802 bp, 14 predicted proteins | sample RifCSPhighO2_01_FD_106114 | JGI IMG/M metagenome (GOLD analysis project Ga0155146, IMG submission 106114) | Candidatus Uhrbacteria bacterium RIFCSPHIGHO2_01_FULL_63_20 | reverse complement strand
CCACGCTTTCGTCCCTGAGCGTCAGGACCGTTCCAGTGCATTGCCTTCGCCTTTGGTGTTCTTACTGATATTAACGCATTTTACCGCTACACCAGTAATTCCATGCACCTCTCCCGGCCTCTAGCCGTGCCGTATCACACGCCGATCCTGGGTTGAGCCCAGGGATTTGACATATGACGCACACGGCCGCCTGCGGACCCTTTACGCCCAATAAATCCGGATAACGCTCGAGGTCTCTGTATTACCGCTGCTGCTGGCACAGAGTTAGCAACCTCTTATTCTTAGGGTACCGTCATTTGTTCGTCCCCTATAAAAGCGGTTTACGACCCGAAGGCCTTCATCCCGCACGCGGCGTCGCTCCTTCAGACTTTCGTCCATTGAGGAAGATTCTTGACTGCAGCCACCCGTAGGTGTCTGGGCAGTGTCTCAGTCCCAGTGAGCCGGGTCACGCTCTTACGCCCGGTATCCGTCATAGCCTTGGTGAGCCGTTACCTCGCCAACGAGCTGATAGAACATAGGCCCCTCCCGGAGTGCCGGAGCTTTCAATGCGAATGACATGTGTCCCCGCATCCATATCGTGTATTAGTCTGCCTTTCGGCGGATTATTCACGGCTCCAGGGTAGGTTACCAATGCGTTACGCTCCCGTCTGCCACTCATCATCCTTGATGTAATCTCGTATGATCCGTTCGACTTGCATGCCTTAGACACGCCGCCAGCGTTCATCCTGAGCCAGGATCAAACTCTCAGTTATAATCCCCCTTCGCTCCTTGCGGAGCTACGGAGGGACTCTGATGTATCGGCCTTCCGCGTCTCGTGAGAGACCTCGGTCGGCCTACAGGACGTTGCAATCACCCAGGAGACAATTTCCTTGGAATGAAATCCCGTGATCCTGACTCGCATTTATTGGTCGTCAATACAACTTGGGTTGTACGACGTGATCGTTCAATTGTGAATGGACTGAGTCCACTCGGAAGAATGAAAACTCATTCGAGGACCAGGCCTGCGAATGAGCCCTTTCTTGCGGATCCGTTGTGAACTTCGTGGCGCTATCTTAGGGAAGTGGCGAAACCCTGTCAAGGGCGGGCGGGGAGGGGGTGTGGAAGGGCTGGGGAGGGCTGTTTTTCGGCCTCCCGTGCTATCATTACCCAAATCTAACCTCTTGTTTCTCTTATGATGCCGACTTGGGAAGAAAACAAACCCGCGACGCTCGCCATGATCGCGCTCTCCGTGTTCGGCGTGCTGTTCCTTTCGGCCAAAGCGGAACTCGCCTCGCGCGAAGCGCGACAGGTCGGCCGCCCGGTGCCCATGGAACACACCATCACGATCGACGGGACGGGCAAGGCGCTCGGGAAGCCCGACGTCGCGGCGGTGTCCTTCGGGGTGGACACGCGCGGCGCGGAGGTCGCCTCGACGCAGCAAAAGAACACCGATGCCATGAACGCGCTCCTCGAGAAGGTGAAGGCGCTGGGCGTGAGCGAGGACGACATACAGACCAGCAACTACAGCGTGTACCAGGATTTCCGCTATGACCCGAACTCGGGGGCTAGCATCCCGACCGGATGGATCGTGAGCCAGCAGGTCACGATCAAGATGCGCGACACGGCCAAGATCTCCTCGGTGCTCCAGACCGTGGGCCAGAACGGCGCCACCAACATCTCGGGCCCGAACTTCACGATCGACGACCCCAGCTCGCTGCTCGACGAAGCTCGCGCCGACGCGCTTGAGGACGCCAACCGCAAGGCGATGCAACTCGCCCAGACGCTCGGCCTGCGCATCGAGCGGATCGTGGGCTACAGCGAGTACGCCCCCGGCGGCGGCCCGATCCCGTATTACGAACGCGCGGTCGGCATGGGCGGAGGCGGCGCTCCGAGCATCGCGCCCGGACAGAACGAGGTGGATCTCAACGTGAGCATCACGTATAAGCTTGTAGACTAATCCTCCGGTTCCTCCCTCCACCCCTTCTTCACCTCGGACGCCTCGATGTCCTCGTCGTCCCACCCGAAGTGGTGCGCGATCTCGTGCCAGAGCGTGCGGCGGATCTCCTCCCGCACGTCTTCCTCGGCCTCGCCGCACTCCTCCAGGACGTCTTCCATGAACACCACGACCCGGTCGGGGAGCGGCGCCACGTCCAGGTCGGAGCGCTCGATTTGCGGGATGCCTTGGTATTCGCCGAGCCTGTCAGAGTCGGGAGAGCGGTCTTCCACGACGACGGCGACGTTGTCGAGTTCGGCGACCACGTGATCGGGAAGGAGGTCGAATGCCTCGGCGGCGAGCTGTTCGAACAGGGTTCGGTCCATAATTGACATCGCGTTCTCCTGGGCGATACCATGAACGCAGTAAATCATCAAGCTGAACTTGCCGTTACCGATATGGAGCGCGATCAGGAATTCGTGGAATACGTCATCAAGGCGATCGTCAACAAGCCCGAGGACGTGAAGACCGAACGCACGGTGGACGAGCGCGGGGTGCTCATCACGCTGCACGTGAACCCCGAGGACATGGGGTACGTGATCGGCCGCCAGGGGCAGACCGCCCGTTCCGTGCGCACGCTCCTCAAGATCGTCGGGGCCAAGAACGACGCGCGCGTGAACTTCAAGATCCACGAGCCCGAAGGATCCCGTCGCCCGCCCCGCATGCGCGAGGAAGGCGAGGCGGTGGGAGGGGGAAGCCCCTCCGGCGACAGCGAGGCGTCCGTCGACGATCTCGGCATCTAGGAATGAAAAAGCGTTTCGACGTCATCACCATCTTTCCCGAAGTGGTCGCCCCGTATGCGGAGGCGTCCATTTTGGGTCGGGCGCAAAAGAACAAGGTGATCGCGATCGCGGCGCATGATCTTCGGACGTGGACCACGGACAAGCATCACAAGGTGGATGATTCTCCCTATGGCGGTGGTCCCGGGATGGTGATGAAGGTGGATGTGATCGAGAAGGGAGTGAAGGCGTTGAAGGTCCGCAGGCCCGCAGGCCGGAAGGTTCGGGTGATCGTGACGAGCGCGTCGGGAAAGCCGTTCACGCAACAGGATGCCAAGCGGCTGGCGAAATACGACCAGCTCGTGTTCATCTGCGGCCGATACGAAGGGATCGACGCGCGGGTGGAAGAGCATGTGGCCGACGAGGCGTTCTCGGTGGGGCCCTACGTGCTCACGGGCGGGGAGCTGCCCGCGCTCGTGATGATCGACGCGATCGCGCGGCACGTGCCGGGCGTGCTCGGGAAGAAGGCGTCGCTTGAGGAGGAATCGCACGGGCCGGAGGGGCTGCTCGAGTATCCGCAGTACACCAAGCCCGAAGTTTACAAGAAATGGAAGGTGCCCGAGGTGCTCCTCTCTGGCAATCACAAGAAGATCGGGGAGTGGCGTAAGGGAAAACAAAAGGCCGCCCGGTAAGGGCGGTCTTTCTTATGCGGCCGGCGCTTCCTTCTTTTCTTCTTTCGCCTTTTCGTCGGCCATCTTCGCGGCGCGTTCCTTGCTGATGTGGGTCACCGAGCGTTTCTTTCCCTCGACGAGCTTCTCGTCGACGAACAGGTTCCACACGGTGTCGGACATCTCGGCGCCCTGGGAGAGCCAGTGCTTGATGCGGTCGGTCTTGAACACGATTTCGCGCGGGTTCGTGCGCGGGTTGAAGTGGCCCAGGATCTCGATGGATTTGCCCCAAGGGTCCTTGCGCTTGTCCTGCGCGACGAGCCGGTAGCTTGGGGCGTTCTTGCGTCCCACGCGGGACAGGCGGATGGTGACCATAGTTTGTAGTTTGTAGGTGGTAGGTGGTAGGTGGTAGGGGGTAGGGGGTAGGCAGAAGGACAGCCTACGGTTGTCGAGAGCGAATCGACGGTGCCGCGAGTGTAGGGGAGCGCCGGGGTCCTGTCAAGCGTTGACGGGGGGCGGATTCTTGGCTAGGGTGACCTGTCCATTGTCTCGCAAACAACCTAAGGAGGAAGCGATGGATACGACGTTCTTTGACAGGTATCCGATGCCGACACGTCGGACCGTGCTCGACAACGGGCTTACCGTGCTCACGACCGAGACCGGTTCGAAGTTCGCGTACTGCGAACTCGTCATCGAGACCGGAGGGGTGCATGACGATCCGGATTGCCAAGGTGCGGCGCATTTCCTCGAGCATATCGTCTCGGGAGGCGAGGGGCGCAACGACCATCCATTACTCCTGGACATCTGGAAGAAAGGGGTGAGGTTCAATGCCTCGACGAGTGACGCGTGCACTTCATATCACCTCGAAGGGCTCGCCGAGGACATCGACGAGATGATCACGATCCTCTTCAAGATGGTGTTCGAGCCCACGATCACCTCGGCCGGAGTCGAGGCGGAGCGTTCCGTCATCCGCGCCGAGTACCATCGTCGACGTCCTGCGTTCGAGATCGATCGGTGGAGGTTCGAACAGATGTTCGCGCCGGAAAGCCCTTGGCGGCACCTGCTCCCGATCGGTGACGAAGCGGGCATCGAGGCGATCGACGTCGGGAACCTGCAGTCCAGATGGGCCAGGGACTATTATCCTGAGAACATGGCCCTCATCGTGACCGGCGGAATCGCGCACCAGCGCGTGCTCGACCTGTCCGCGACGTTCTCGGTGAATCCGACCGCCCGGAAGCGTAAGGAACGGATCAAGTCAGAGACGCGTTTCGTCGAAGCGGAGCTCGTCCAGCCGATCCCGAGCATGACGCCCGTCGTGCAGTGCTACTGGAAGTACCAGAAGGACGGACGGTTCATACACCCCGTCGATGACGTGCGCACGCTGCTGACGCACGGACGCCTCGGTCTCCTGTACAAGCGGTTGCGGACGGATCTTGGAAAGGCTTACGCGGTGAGCAGCCGACAGGAGAAGCGTCATCGACAGCTTTGGGTGGAAACCCAGGTATCGATCGAGGATGTCGGCGTCGTCGCCCAAGAGGCCAGGCGGGCTCTCAGGGACATCGTCTCGAACGGGATTTCGACAGACGACTGGCAGGTCATGCGTCGGCTCGAGCAGATCAGCCTGCACGCGGAGGAAGACGGTTATCGAGGCCCGAGGTCATATCCGATCTGGGCAGATTTCTTACAGAGCGCCTGGATGCGCAATCACTACGGGTTCGGCGCTGCCCCGGAAGAAACGCCGATGACCGTTGATGAGGTCATCGCATGCGCGGAAGCGCTCTCGGAAGCGCCGTACGGACAGCTCGTCATCCGCCCCGGCTGACGGAAACGAAAACGCCCCTGGTCCGCAGAGGCGTCTTTTTTATCGATAAGCGGATCCATCAAGCCGGAAATCGTTTCGCGAACGCTTCGGCCCGTTCCGTGTCGAACTCATAAAATCCGGCAACCATCGGGCCGGTTTTCGTTTCGGTTGGCATGAGGTGGAAGCGGTTGAAGAGTGCCTTTGGAAAATGCTGATGGTTGAACGTTACTAAGAACAGCTTGTCCGCGTACTGTTCGAGCAGAGTGGCGATGGCACAGTCCGTCAGGTCCGGAGCGAGCCGCTGCGACGCGTACCAGGAGGCGATCCTCGCAGTACGCTCCATGAACTTGTCCGGCGGATTCATGGAGAGCGTCTCGATGGAAAAGGTTTCGAGGAAGCTCCTGAGCTTCGCCTTCTCTTCTTTCAGGAATGCGTTTCGCAAGAACTCGAACTCGACGAGCGGGAACAGCACCGGGATACAACCCGTTTCATCCAACAGACGGAACAGTTCAATAAAGGCATCCGGTTGTTTGGATGCCTCCATCAGAACGCACGCGTCGAGCAATACGTATTTCCTAAGCAACTTCTGCCGGAGTTCCTTGTCGTTCATGATCGGCATATCTTTTACTCTCCCGTTCCTGACGCTCAAAAATCTTCGCGACATCCGAAGCCAGTTCACGGAATTTCTTTTCGTCGAAATGCCATTTTTTTTCCTGTTTCGGATCCATATGTTTCCAGTATAGCATGTCTTAACGCCTGGCCGTCCCGCTCTCCTTCACTTCCTCGAGCTTCACGCTGATCAAGTTCGACACCCCGTCGTCGCCCATCGTGACCCCGTAGAGCACGTCGGCGCGTTCCATGGTGGCGCGGTTGTGGGTGATGACGATGAACTGGGAGAGCTTGGAAAGCGTCTCGAGGATGCTCGCGAAGCGGAAGGTGTTGGCCTCGTCGAGCGCGGCGTCCACCTCGTCGAGCAGCACGAACGGGGCCGGGTTCACGCTCATGATGGCGCATACGAGCGCGATGCTCGTGAGCGCGCGCTCGCCGCCGGAGAGCAGGTTGAGCGCCTTGAGCTTCTTGCCCGGGGGCGTGGCCTGGATGTCGACGCCGACCACGCGGTCCTCGCGCTCCTTGAGCTTCTCCCTGATGTCTGGGCGCGCGTCCTCCTCGTGCTCGAGGCGCTCGGCCGCCACGGTGTCCTGGCTCACGCGGTCCGGCGTGACCCCTTCGACCTCCTCGTCCTTCTTGATGTCCTCGCGCGTGAGCTTCACGAGCGCGCACGAGCCGCCGCCGAACAGCACTTTGAAATAATTCTGGAATTCGGCGTTGATCGCCTTGAACGCCTTCTCGGACTGGTCGCGGATTTGCGCGTCCAACTCATCGATGATCTTTTCAGTGGACTCCACGGCGCCCTTGAGGTCGGCGACCTGGCCATCCAAGAACTCGAACCGAGCCTTGGTGTCCTCATACTCCTTCACGATCTCGGGGTCGATGCCGCCGATGAGTTCCAGCTTGTAGCGCAGGCGCTGGATCTCGGGGTAGGCCGCCTCGGTGTCTGTCTTCACCGGCCGTTGCGCGCGCACGGGCGCCGCCTGCTCCTTCATCGCCTCGTCCATTTCGCGCGCGAGGTTGGCGCGACGCTCCTCGAGGCGGGCGAGCTCGATCGACAGGGCGTTGCGCTGGTTCTCGATGAGATGCACCTGCGTTTGCTTGGCGCGGAACTCGCGCTGCAGGTCGATGAGCTCGGTGCGGACCCGTTTCTCGGACTTCGCGCTCGTCTCCATTTCCTTCTCGACGGCCGAAAGCTCGCCTTCGATCGTCTTCAGGTCCTCGTCGAGCTCGAACAGCTTCCTCATGAGGCCCGGATCCGGCTTCACGTCCTCGGGCGCCGGGCGTTGCAACCGGCCCACGAGCTTGGTGGAGCGGTCGAGCGCGTTGTCCACGTCTTTTTCGAGCGCCTTGAGTTCGTCGAGATCCTTCACGAGTTTCACCTTCTTGAGCACGCCTTTTTGATCCTCGACCAACCCGTCCAGTTCGGAGATGATCTTGGACAGCGGGAGCGGCGACCAGCTGGATTGCGCGCGGACCTTCGCGAGCTCCATCTGCTTTTGCGTCTCGAACGATTCGTCGCGCACTTTTTGGCGTCGTTTTTGCAGGTCGTGATAGCGCTTTTGCAGCGCCACGAGCCCGTCGTCTGGTCCGGATGCGGCCCTCTCCTCCTTCTCGATCTCCTCCACGCGCTTCTCGAGCTCCTTCATCCCGGCTTTGGCCGCCGCGACGTCCGCGTCGAGCGCCGCGTGCTTCTTTTTCGTGTCCGTGAGCTGATCCTCGGTCTTCCACCACAGCGTGCCGAAGTATCCGCGCTCGAGCTCGCGCAATTCCCGCTCCACCTCTTCGCGCTGCGTGAGGCGCGACACCTGGCGCTTGAGGGATTTGAGGCGCGGTTCGATTTCGCCCAAAAGCATCCCGACCTCCGAGAGGTTCTCGTAGGTGCGCTTGAGCTTGAGCATCGCCTCGTGTCGCTTGATCTGCAGTGGCCGCACGCCGGTCGCGTCGTCGAAGAATGCCTTGCGTTCCTCGGGGGAGGACACCAGGATGTGGTCGATCATCCCCTGGCCGATCACCGAGTAGCTGCGCGTGCCCACGCCGGACTGCGCAAGCAGGAGCTGAATGTCGCTAAGCCGCGCCGGGGCGTCGTTCAGGAGATATTCGCTCTCCCCGTCGCGGTAGAGGCGCCTGGTGATCGCCACCTCGGCGTAATCGATGGGCATGGCCCGGTCGTGGTTGTCGAGGGTGAGCGAAACTTCCGCGAATCCGCTGCGGCCGCGCCCCTGCGAACCCGAGAAAATCACGTCCTCGCCCTTCTTGCCGCGCAGGAGCTTCAGGCTCTGTTCTCCGAGCACCCAGCGGATGGCGTCGGCCACGTTCGATTTCCCGCTCCCGTTTGGCCCCACCACACAGGTAACCGGAAACCGGCCGTTCGAAGGGGAGAGGAAGCGTAGCGTCGTCTTGACGGCGAAGGTCTTGAAACCCTGGAGGGTAAGCTCTGTGAGATGCATAGAATGACGGAAGTATACCACCCTTTGTGTGGACAAAAAGGCGTTGACAAAAACATCAAATGATGATTGAATATCACTATCCGGATGAGGTCCTCCATGGACTTAATCGGGTGACAAACAAACGACCCTCTCGGCTTCGGCCAGGGGGTCTTTTGTATCAACTATCCCGGGCTGGATCTTGGGCCCGTGGAGGTAAAGGTTAACCTCGTCTGGATTGTCACCCGAAGATGCGGGTTCGATTCCCGCCGGGTCCACCACCCCGAAATGGGTGCCGAGCGACGTGCTCGGGCCCGGGATGCGAAAACCCTCGGTCAGGCCGAGGGTTTTCGATTGACGGCACTTTGGATGTAGTCCACTATTTTCTTGTCTCGCACCTTTTATCCGGAGGATTGAGAGATGTCGACGTGTCTGATTGACTGCGATGCAATGCCTTGTTTTCGCGAATGGGTCATCCGGCCCCAGGACCAGCTTCCGCATGCCGTCCGCGGCACGATCGAGCTCGATGCCTCGAAGGTCCGCTTCATCGCTCCTCAGAAAGGAAAGGTGAGACGGTCCGGCCACGAATGGCTGAAGGCCCTCAAGGGAGAGCCTGTCCTGAACGCCTGCGTGCTCCAATACCTCCTGTCCCGTTCGGATCTCATTCCCGACTCCTGGAAGCTTCCTAGCGAAGACGGAGGATACTTCGCCATCGCGTTCCCGGGCACGGTCTACTACAGCGATGATGGGTGGAACGAGCCTTCCGTCTTTGACGCGACGGATGAGGAGACGAGCACGACGTTCGTCCGATGCTTGCTCTTCAGCGAAGGAAGGTGGAAGGAGACGTTTGCCCGCCTTGCGCGAGACGACCTCGATTCCTACTTCCTGGCGGCGATCTGGACGCCTTGAACGTCCTATCCTAAGGCCACGGGCGCTCTGTAATGATGACAGGGCGCTTTTTCGTTTGGCAGCCGAGACGATTGACCGCCATCGCCTGACGCGGTAGAGTGTCCGGTCCCTATGGAAGCCTTCGTGCACCAGCGCATCCATGACACGCTCAAGGCGGCGAAGAAGCCGCTGCTCGTTTGCGACGCGCGCATCGACGGGGACAGCTTGGGGAGCGCCTTGGCGGTGGCGGACTGGCTCATGAAGGAGGGGAAGCGGCCGCAGGTGTTCGTCGTGACTCCGGTGCCGGAGAGTTACCGGTTCCTGCCACTGCTGCATCTTACGACCACCGACCGCGGCGTGTTCGCGGATCCGGAGCTCGACGCGATCGCGTTCTTCGACTGCTCGCGCGAGGAGTTCGCGGCGGATCTCCTGAAGCCGGTGCCTGGGCGGCCGGTCATCATCAACGTGGACCATCACGACACCAACACGCGCTACGGGGACCTCAACCAGGTGCTTGCCGACGCGCCGGCCACGGCCGAGGTGATGTACCGGTTCTTCCGGGAGAACGACATCCCCGTCTCGCGCGAGGCGGCGCTGTGCCTGCTCACCGGGATCTATTTCGACACCACGGCGTTCCTGAACGGCGGCACCAACGACCGCGCGTTCCAGGCTGCCGCCGACCTGGTGCGCTGCGGGGCGAAGTCCTCCGACGTGATCCGGGCGCTCATGCTGAACCGATCGCTGCCGGCGCTGCGCGTGTGGGGAGCGGCGCTCGAGCGGCTGCGCGAGATCCCGGGGACCGGTTGGGTGATCACGCACATCACCAGGGATGACCTTGCCTCAAACGGGGTCAGGGACGAAGAGCTGCAGGAGTTCTCCGACTTCCTTTCCCTCATGGTGGATGCCGACACGCTTGCGGTCATGCGCGAGGCCGACGGCGGGATGCGGCTCTCCATGCGCACCCAGTCCGGAGACGTGGCCCGCGTCGCGCGCGTCCTCTCCGGGGGAGGGCACGTGAAGGCCGCTGGCGGGTTCATCCCCTCCGCGTCCGTCGAGGAGGCGGAAATCCGCCTGAAGGAGGTCGTCGAGGCTTGCCAGAAGCAACGAAAATCGGTATCATGACCACCATTCATATGTCTGAACCCCAAGCCAATTACCTCATCCCCACGGTCATCGAGAAGACCCACATGGGCGAGCGCGCGTATGACATCTACTCGCGCCTCTTGAAGGACCGCATCATCTTCCTCGGCACCCAGGTGGACGACACGGTCGCGAACCTGGTGATCGCCCAGCTCCTGTTCCTCGAGAGCCAGGACAAGACCAAGGACATCAAGCTCTACGTGAACTCCCCGGGCGGATCGGTCACGGCCGGGCTCGCGATCTACGACGCGATGCAATACGTGAAGCCCGACGTGTCCACCATCTGCGTGGGGCTCGCGGCGTCCATGGGCGCGGTGCTGCTCGCGGGCGGCGCGAAGGGCAAGCGTTTCAGCCTGCCCAACTCGGAGATCATGATTCACCAGGTGCTGGGCGGCTTCTCGGGGCAGGCGACTGACATCCACATCCACGCCACGCGTATCCTCAAGATCAAGGATCGGTTGAACGAGATCCTGGCCAAGCACACGGGGCAGAAGAAATCGAAGGTGGAAGCGGACACCGAGCGCGACAACTTCATGGACCCGCCTGACGCGCTCAAGTACGGGCTGATTGACAAGATCATCACCACGCTCTAGCCCGTTCTGACAGCGAAAAACAGTGGTTTCCCAAGGAAACACACAGGCACGAGCCTGTGTGTTTCATGTGGATGACATCGGGATGGTGTAGAACGTTGACAAATCCCCGGTCGGCCCGTATATTGGAGCGTTACCGTTCATTGTCGCCGCAACGGCTGGGCCCCGGACACGATGTGTATGGGGACGAAAAAACCGTTGTATAGAGTGACCTGCAGGCACGACAAGCATGGGATTTCATTTCGTGGGCGTTCTGGCTCCGGCTTGACCGCTCCACGAATGAAATTTCTTGCCTGCAGTTCACTCTCTACAACGGGCTGTCCGAACGTCCGGGAAACCGGACGTTTTCGTTTTGTGTCTGTCGAGCGCCCGAGAGCAGCGAAAGGAGTAGGATCGCCACCATCAGGTCACCCACGATGATACGCTATCCCGCTCGCGTCGCAAGACGCTCGTGTGGATAAAATCATGGCGTCGTGACCGGTTCGGAAACGGTGCCGCCCGTGTCGAGCGATTCGATCGGGATGACCTCAGCCGTCGCTTTCCCGATCAGGCACAGGCGGGGAAGCGGGCGGTAGTGCGAGTCGAACACGGTCTCCTCGGTCGAACCGTCCGCGCGCGTGATCGCGTAGGTGAACGTGGTGTCCGCGCCGATGTGCGGGGCCTGGCATTTTTCCACGCCCGCGGCGAGATCCGCGGTTTCCGTGCGCACGTCCTCGCCGTAGGGGATCCAGCGGATCACCTTGGGCGGCGTGTACGAACCCTCGCGTCCGTCGGAGGTCCCCCAAAAGGTGAACGCGAGCGACTGCGAGGCCTCGTTCATCTGCGCCTGGAACAGGATGTAGTGCCCGGTGTCGTTCACGAACTTGAGATCCGGCGCGGGCTCATAGATCGTGGCATCCGTCCCCGGGTTCCCGTTGCCCGGGTCGTTGTAATAGGACACGACGAGCGAATGGTTGCGTCGCTCCGCGATGGGGAGCCCGGAGTTCATGGCCGCGCGGAAGGTGGTGGTCCCGATCTGGCACAGCCCGCCGCCGAGCTCCGGTTCGATCTTGTCCCCCTTGATCACGAGTTCGGGGAGATACCCGTTCTCCAGCGTGAACGGCTTGAGCGCGTCCGTGAGCGAGAAGGTCTCGTCCGGGGCGATCAGGATGCCGTTCAACAACCGCACTCCGTTCCGGATGTTCTTGATGCGGTTCCCCGGACTTCCTTTAAAGCTCGACGTCCCCGTGCCGAGCGCTTCGGTGATCCCAAGGTCGTTCCCCTCGTCGGTGGAGACCTCCGGGGCCGTTTCCTCGAGCACGACCACGGCGACGGCCGGAGTCGCGGACAGCGCGTCCTCGAACGCGTTCCGCGTGGCCGCGCGATCGAGCGCGACGCCCGTGGAACTGGTGGCGAATTCGGTCACCTTGCCGTCCACCACCTGGAAGCGGGCGTTCTGCGCCGGACGCTCGAGCGCGGAGGCCGTGTCGTCCAACAGCGCGTCGAACGCGTCCGCCTTCACCGTGAGCACCACCCGGCCGTCGCGGGACTGCGCGACGAGCATGCGCGCGAGCGCGTCCGCGCCCACGCTCCACGAGGAGCCGCTTCCGTCGGGGCGTTCGGCGATGAGCACGGGCGCGTTCTCCAGCGCCTCGATCCCTTCGGAAAGGAGGAATCGGGCCGCTTCGACGTCCACGTCCGGGCGCGCGGACGTCATGGTGAGACGCACCGTCGACGATTCGAGGGACTGCAACGATCGCGTGAGGCGCGGGGCGAACGCGTCGAAGTCGAACAGGCGGCCGACCTTGCCCTCGACCACCTCGCCCGTCCACCCGCCGCGCGTCTTCTTGAAGGCGAAGGCGGTCTCCTGCGTCGGGGTCTCGAGGTCGGGGAACGCCGCGCGCACGTTCGCTTCCACGTTCTCGCGCGTGACGGACACGGGGATGTCCACCCGTTCGCCGTCGCCCACGAACTTGAGGCGCAGCAGCGAGAGCGCGTCGAGCGCGGGATTGGGGGACCGGCCGCGCGCGAGCGCCTCCGCGACGGCCGCGTCCTCGTCGAAGGACACGTCCTCGGTGGTGTCGCCGCTGCGAAGCGTGATGAGCGGGATCGCGGCCGCGCGGCCGTTGAGCTCCACTTCGACCCCGCGGGAGAGCCGCTCGTCGGTGGCGCGTTGCAGCCGCTCGAGCGCTTCCTCGCGCGTGAGGCCGCCGACCTCCACGCTCCCCACGCGCACGCGCGGCCCCACCCGATCCTCGTACTGCTGCGCCCAGGTCGCGGCGAGGATGGACCCGGCAGCGGCCGAAAGCAGGAAAAAGACCACCGCGGCGAAGGTGGTGGTCCGCCAGAACGTCACCGCTTCCATGTGCTCGCTCACACGTTCAAATCAACGACGGGGATACGACCGTCAGGTTCCGCTTTCGGGAGGGTGATTGTCAAGATGCCGTTTCTGATGGCCGCGTCGGCCTCGTCGCCCTTCACGCGGCAGGGGAGCACCACGGAACGCGAGAACGTCCCCCAAAAGCATTCCTGCACGTGGACGATCTCCTCGGGATGGCTCGATTGGTGGTGATGGCGCGTCCCCCGGATCGTGACGGTGTCATGCGTCACGTTCACGTCGAGGTCCGAGGCGTCGAGCCCGGCGATGGCGGAACGGATCACGACCGAGACCGGCGTCTCGATCACGTCCACGGACAATTGCCCCTCCTCGCTCTTGAGGACGGTCTGCGCGAGCGCGTTCAGGTATTCCTGGTCAGACATATCAGGTGAGGCGGAGATGCCGCACGTATTCGTACAACGGCCCGACGGTGAACCCGACGATGGCGGCCCAGAGCAGTTCTTCGGCAGGGATCCCTCCCAACAGGATGCCCGAAAGGTTCGCCGGTTCCCAGAACCCGGCGGCGGCCTCGGGGAACACCCTCGCGAAGAACACCTGTTCCACGATGAACACGAGCATGGCGAGCGCGACGGCGGTGAGCAGCGCGTCCATGAGCAGGTCCTTGCGATCGGCGACCACGTAGATCCCGACCAGCAACCCGCCGAGCGTGACGGCCGGGAGCGCTTCGAACGCGAACACGAGCGAGGCGGAAAGCGACACGAACATCCATACGCCGGCGACGATGAGCAGCTTCGCCACCCAGTGGGCCGCAGGATGGGAGAAGCGGATGCGCTCGCCGCGCCATTTCGCCGCGAGGGAAGGGATCATCACGTGGGCGAAGACGGCCGCGGTGCCGAACAGCGCTCCGGCGAACACGAATTCGGGAAGTCCGACCGCGAGCGCGTCGGACGCGCCCGCGCGATCGTCGGTCGAGATGAGCTCGAACGCGTGAGGGGAAAGGAACAGTCCCAGCGCGGTCATCGCCAGCTGTTCGAGCCGCGTGCGGTCGGAGACGATGAGCAGCATCCCCCACACGACGAGCATGGCCATGGCAGCGTACGTGAACGGGGGCATAACGAGTCGATTGTATCGCGTCCCCGTCGCGTTTCCCAGACGCGCTTGCGTTGTGGATAAGGTCGCGCATTGTTGCGCGGCGCAATTGAGCGTAAAATAGTTCCATTGTGGCGCTTCATATCCACAGCCCCATCGCGTTGACGCGGGCCCGACGAGTGGTTGGTGCGCTACTGATGACCGGAATGATTTTCGGTCATGTTGGCGTTGCGCGCGCCGACGTCCCGCGCATCATCAGCCACCAGGGACGCCTGCTTGATTCGGCCGGCGACCTGCTGGGCGGCGCGGGCGGGACCGATTACTGCTTCCGGTTCTCGATCTTCGACGACGCGACCGTCGGGGCGCCGGATTCCCAGCTGTGGCCCGCTGGCACGCCTTCCAACATGACCGCGGAGGTCACGCAAGGCGTGTTCAACGTGAACGTGGGCGACACCGGGGCCGGCGGGGACCTGCTCGACTTCAACTTCGAGGACGATGACGACGTGTACCTGAACGTGCAGGTGGCCACAGAGGTGGGCGGCAGCTGCGCCGGCGGGGACGAAGTGTTCGAGACGCTCTCGCCGCGCCAGCGCATCACCTCCGCACCCTACGCCATCAACGCGCGTACCGTGGGCGGGTTCACGCCGGCCCAGAGCGCGGACGGCGACGAGATCCCGGTGCTCACCTCGGGAGACCTCGTGCTCGGCGACGCCGCTCCCAACATCACGGCCACGGGCGCCACCGCGCTCACCATCCAGGGCGCCGGGGCCACGGGCGCGGTGCAGTTCTTCTCCTCGGCCAACTCCCTCGACTCTTCCGGCAACTTCACGCTCGACGGCGCGCTCACGGCCGACGGGCTCACCATGAACGCCGCCGCCACCTTCAATACGGACGCGGACTTCACCCTGGCCGGCACCGAGAACGTGGGCGTCACCTCTGATTTGGGCGGCACGGTAAGCATGCTCTCGCTCACCGGCACGCCCAGCGCCACGGCCGGGACCACGCGCGGCATCGCGATCGGCCAGGCGAGCAGCGCGAACACGAACGGCCTGGACGCCGCCCTCCTTATAGACAACGCGGACGCGGACCTCGCGATCGGCGACGCGATCCTCATCACGAACACGGGCGGGGGAGGGTACACGGACCTCCTTGATTCGCCGACCGTGGACATTTCCGGCGCGGGCGCCATCACCGGCGTCACGGGCATCACCGGGTCCGGCACCTGGGACACGAGCGGCGCGCTGGAGGGCGGCACGGTCAACGCCGTCACCTCGCTCTCCACCGCGGGGACCGTGCGCATCGACGCCTCTGGCAACCTCACGAGCATCGGCAACCTCACGGCCACCGGCGCCATCACCGTCTCCTCCACCGGCGCCACCAACGACATCATCCTGGATTCGGCCGATCTCGTGATCGTGCAGGACGACCTCACGGTGAACGCGAACCTGGCCTTTGGAGCGGCGTCCCCCGCCATCGCGATCCCGAACACCGATTCGCTCGTCGTGACCGACGGCACCAACACGCTGTTCACGCTCGCCGACGGCGGCACGGTCGGCAACGCGTCCGTGACCGGCACCTTGGGC
>Ga0155146_14_pt3 | contig 17489 bp, 13 predicted proteins | sample RifCSPhighO2_01_FD_106114 | JGI IMG/M metagenome (GOLD analysis project Ga0155146, IMG submission 106114) | Candidatus Uhrbacteria bacterium RIFCSPHIGHO2_01_FULL_63_20 | reverse complement strand
GGGTAGGGGGTAGGGGTGGCGGCGAACTTGTCGGTGTCCACGGGCGGGTGGATCACGTCGCTCTCACGCCCGTAATATTTCGCGATGCGGCGCTTTACCGTCTCGGAGTTCGCCACGAACGCGTCCACGCGGCTCGCGGCCTGGTGGTCCCACATGCGCAGGGCCGAGAGGATGGGCGGGAGGAGCGCCTTCACCGGGGAGGGGAGCCGCAGTTCGGATACGTACGAATGGGTGTCGCTCCAAAGATAGCGCGTGGGGGTGTGGCAGTAGCACACGTGCAGCGCGTCGTCGCGCGTGATCACCCCTTTCGAGAACGCGCTCGAAGAGGACACGACGACGTCGAATTCCCGCAGGTCGTACCACTCGGTCGCGGTGGGCATGAGCGGGAGGTACCACTGGTATTTGGTCCGTCCGAACGGGAGCCGCTGGATGAACGAGGTGCGGATGTCTTTCCCCGCGAACGCGGGCAGCCGGCGCGCATCGAAAACGAGGGTGTAGGTAGGCGCCGAGGGCCAGATCTCCTGGATGGCCTCAAGCACCTTTTCCGCACCCCCGTCTTGGACGAGATGGTCGTGGACGATGGCGATCTTCATGGGTCTGTCAGGTCTGTCAGGTCTGTCAGGTCTGTCAGGGGTTCCTCACGAACCTGACCAACCTGACCCGCCTGACAAACCTTTTCAATATGCCCCTTTCCGGAACAGCACCACCAATGGGGTCTTTAACAAGATGTACAGGTCCATCCACGGGCCCCAATGCTCGAGATAATGGATATCCAGCCGTACTTCGTCGTCAAAGTCAAGGTCGGCACGTCCGCTGATCTGCGCCATCCCCGTGATGCCGGGCCTGATGGTGAGCACCTTGCGCTGGATCGGCTTGTAGAGGGCGACCTCCTCCGGGAGATGCGGACGCGGGCCCACGAGCGACATCCTTCCTATGAGCACGAGGAAGAACTCCGGCAGCTCGTCGAGGGAATATTTTCGGAGGAATCGTCCCACGGTGGTCACGCGCGGATCCTCCTTGAGCTTGAACAGCGGGGAGCCTTCGCGCAGATTGCCATGAGCCTTGAGGAAGGACGGGTCGAACCGGTACTTGTGCGCGTCACGCACCATCGAGCGGAACTTGAAATAGTGGAACAGCCCCCCGCCAGCCCCCACGCGCATGGTCTTCTCCCCGCCGGGAAGGCGCGAGAAGAACACGCGCCCAGGGCTCTCGACGAACAGCGCGATCGCGATCACGAGTTGCAGCGGCGCCGTGAGGATGAGCAGGACGAGGGAGACGACGATGTCGAACGCGCGCTTGTAGATGGCGCCCCAGCCGTCGAGCGGAGTCTTCTGCACCTCGATGACCGGTACGCCAGCGAACGTATGGATGACGCTTTTGCCCACCGCGGAGGCAAAGAAGTCGGCCGTGTACCGGAATCCGAGATGTTCCACCTCCGTGAATCCCAGGATCTCAAGCGCCGTCCCCCGGCTCGCCTCCGGGTCGGCAAGCCACACCTCGTCCACCTCCTCCTTTTTCTTGAGCCCCAGGATGTGGTGCCTGGCTGCCTCATCGAACGTCTTGAAATGGGCCGCGACGTGGAAGCCGAAGCGATGCTTCTCGGCGAAGAACGCGTCGAGCGCCGCGCTTGAGCGGTTCTGGCCGATGAGCACAACGCGTCGCTCCCCGATGCCGAATCGGATGAGGCTGCGCTGCACCGCGCGCACGGCGAGGCGCTCCGCGCACACGAAGGCGATGGAAAGGAGCCATGCCGCCACCGCGATGTAGCGGGATTCGAAGAAGGTGCGCGAGAAGAACAGGATGGCGAACACCGCCGCCATGCCGGTCGAGCAGGCAAGCGCGATGCGCGTGAGCTCATGCGCGATGCTGATCCGCCGCGCCGTGTAGAGCCCGGAGGCCGCGAACACCGCGAGCCACACGAACGCCGCGAGCAGGGCGACCGGCAGGAACCCTTCGATCTTGAGGTCAAAGATGACCGGGCGCACCGAGGTGAACACCGACAGGAAACGCGAATAGTACGCCGTGACGGCAGCGGCGAGCAGGGCAAGCAAATCAAGGGGCAGGAGGATGAGCGTAAAAAATAGCTCGGAGCGCTTCATATCGGCCCCATCGTATCAAAAACCCCCGCCGGAGGCGAGGGATTTTGATGTCCTTGGAGATGCCTGTAAGCCGAATTTTGTCTGTCATCCCTTGCGGGAAGGAGACGGCCATCTCTCTGGTTCCCGCATTGCTGCGGGATTCTAGCGAGCTACCAAACTTGCTCTTGCACCGGAGCGGGTTTTCCACACACCCATGTCGCCATGGGGTGAACGCGGTAGCCCTTGCGGACCTCCGCGAACTTTTCACCTTTCTCCCCCATAGCTCCCTAAGGAGCGACGGGGGATAGTATAGTCTCTGTGGCACTTTCCCTAGGTTTGCGATGAGAGGCAAACGCGTGAATTTCTCCAACGCGTTCGATCCCCACCGGTATGCCTGGTCGCCGTTAGCGACGCTCCTTTTCAATGAACCTTGCGGCCCAAAGGGTGTTCGGACTTTCCTCACCGGACCTTGCGATCCAGCGCGGCCGTCCGGCATTCCAAGGACCGACGGAGATTACCATGGATAACCCCTCGGGTCAAGGGATTGTCGTGCCGGCGGTTAATAATAAACACCGGTCGTTTGTACAACGACCGGCGTGAGTCACGTCTCTTCTTTCGCCAGGAAGGCCTTGAGGAATCGCTGGGTCTCTTCAGGGGAGAGAAGGCCATTGGCTTCAAAGGGTAGCGGACCCTTCTTGCGCCTGAAGCAGCTGCAAAATTTGCCGGGCTTTGGGTTCAGATACACATCCCGCCGCGTCCTCCAGTCATCCACCCGATCGAACAATCCCTTGAAACGATGCTTGTCCCACCCGAGGGAGCGGAGCAGGCTGCCGGCGGCATTGGCTATCCGGACCAATCCGACATGCCCCGTGTCCGGCGGCACCGTCTCGTACAGGCAGATGAGCAGCACGTCCTCCGGACGAAGCTGCATCTCGGTCGCGATGCACGCAAGCCGCTCCATCCTTGTCCCGATGGGTGGCGCGATGGCCGCGACCGGTTCGGGCCTGGCTTCGACCTTCGGTTCGGCCTCAATCTTTGGTTGGACCTCTTCCGGTCGTGCTTGGAGGACGGAGTTAGCCGGCAAGGGTTCGCCGATGAAATCCGGCAGCGCTTCGGAGAGCTTGCGTTTCCACAGGTCCAGCTTCACATGCTTGAGGCTTTCTTGGGTCCGAAGCTCGACGAGCTCCTCCTCTCGAGCCTTGAGTTGCCGTTGTCGAGCCTGAAGTTCCCGGAGTCTCTGTTGGTTCGCCGTGGTCTCGTGATCGGTTTTTAGTTTAAGCATCGCCTCAAGGGGTTCGACCTGCCCCTTCAGGATTCGGAGTTCCTCGGCGATATGGACCATCTCCGCGCTCAATCCGTTCAGGTACGCCTTGCGCCGCAGCAGCTCGTTTTCGACCTTCGCGAGATCACTCGTTGGGGCCGCGACGGCGAGCATCGTGAGCGCGAGCAGGAGGTCCTGCGTCGCCTCGTCCAGCAACCGCCCCTCGCCATCCGTCACGAGCAGGCTTTCGAGGAAACGCAGCAGGCTCCTGACGAGCGACTCGAGGTCCTTCTGGCCGTCGAAGACGGCGGCATCTTCCTGCAGTCGATGGTGAACGTGCTTGATAGCCTCCACGACCCGCTTCGGGTCCCGTGGCGGCAGGGTGAGCACTTTCGCGTCTTCCTTCATGTCCGCCTCCTGTTTTCGATGTTTCTTCGGACCGCGTAGTGAACCAGAAAATACGGATGCTGTCAACCCTTCTTGCGTCGCGATTTTCCAAAAAAAGGCGGCACCCGCTCCCGTGAGGAGTGAGTGCCGCTTCGTACATGTTTCGCCGTTAGATCGCGCAGCCGCGCAGGAAGTTCCGGCGATGGCTGGCGACGAATTCCGCGGCGGCGAGCGAGTCGTCCGGATGCTCGCCACGTGCGACCGCGGAGAGCAACATGAGCAGGAAATGTTCTCCCTGCGCGCGTGCCTCTTTGGGCATGGCCGCGTACGTACCCGAGTTGATGAGAATGACGGCTGGATTGACTTGATCCACCTCCGCCCAAATCAGCTCAGACAGGCGCAGCCGGGCCAAGACGTAGGTCTTGTCGCCGATCTTGATCCGACGGATCTTGGGTTCGGGCCCCGGCGGCGGATCGTCCTCCTCGTCCTCGTCTTCCTCGTCACTTCCGCTCGGTGGCTTGCCTCCAGGAAGTTTGCCTCTTGGCGGACCGGGAGGGTTAGGCGGCGGCGGCGGGGGCACGATCCATTCCCACGGCGGACCCGGGATCGGATCCGGTTTGCCATAGATCTTCAACGATTGATCCGCGATGTCGCGCACCAGCTTGTCGATCGGGCTCGTGTCGACCTCGGTGTCATCGAGCAGGCTGGCCGCCTTCGGGACGACGTGGGCCGTGAGGTACAGGAAGGCCTTCTTCCACGCGTCGCTTCGCACGAACTCCTTCGTAAGCGAGCTTCTCGACGTATCCTGATTCGCGAGAAGTCCCGGGATGAAGATGTCTCCCGTGAGGTCGTGGCGGCAGAGGATTGACGGCAGGCACGAGTGAAGCCTGGGTGCATGGGCCACCCGCAATCCCGTTTCCGCATCGCACAGCCAGATGCCGCCGCTCGTCCTCTCGGACGTGTCGAAGCGATCGAGATAGGCTTCGATCGCTCCTCCGTCTTCCTGTACGTGGGTGACCTTGTCCGACAGCGGAGGAGCCGGCAACGGACTTCCTCCAACTGTGATGTTGAACGTGCGATCCTGCTTGCGCGGGAGGAACCAGGCGAGTTCGGCCCTGATTTCGTCCACGGTCTCGAACACCGGTTCCGGGATGACGACGGCCGTGAAGGAACCGACGTGCCCGCGCAGGGAGCCGAGCTCCGGAGCGTCGCCGTCGATTTCCGTGAGCCGGATCCCCTGATCCTTCTCAATCTCCGCTGGGATCATGCCGATGCGCCGCACGCGGCCCTTCGGGGTCGTCCGCGTGAAGATGTGGAACCCCGCGTTCGGGTCGCGATGTTCCGCGCACCGTCGGTTCAGGGCCAAGGCCGCGAATCGGCCGATGCGCTTCTGGGAGGCTCCGGCATGGGAGCCGGCGCCGCCCTGCATGTCTTCGAGGCTCTGGCCGATGTTGCACCAGAGCTCGAGGCTCTTCTGCGTGAACCCCGATCCGTGATCGAGCACGACGAGCGTGGAGCCGCCCGGGTTCATGGGGTGGTCGCGCGCCAGCAGCACTTCTACGCGGGCCTTGTTCGGGATCCAAGCGTCTCCCGGCATGCAGGCGCACACCCCGTTACGGACGACCTCCCACAGGCAGGCGCCCGGGCAGTCATAGAGCTTGTTCGCGAGGTTCTCCATGAGCATGTACGCGGTGATCAGAAACCGTCTGGTCTCCATGAGCGTTCCTTTCTCATCGGCCATGGCCGATGCCTTTGATGATCTTTTGGAGCGAGGGATCGGTGATGGGACTGACGTTGTTCAGCCGTTCGAACACGGCCTGATCGAATCCGGTCCGTTCGAACAGCTTGCGGACTTCCGCGTAGAACTGCATCCGATGACCGTCGGTCACGACGCCGAGCGAGTGCAGGCTGGCCAGCTGGTTGACGCTGGCTCGCAAGGTCGCGAGCGCATAAGCGACCATCATCGGCACCGTCCCTTCGTTCGCTTCCGGCGTTCGGACTGGCGCGGCCTTCGGTGCCGATGCCATCGTCACGACGTTCGCGGGTGCGGACCGCAGCTCCGGGTACGCGGCGACGAGCTTCCGATCGAGCGGTCGGTCGGGATCGAACGCGCCTTTCCATCGGAAGCGGATGACGTTATCGGTGACCCCGAGTTTTTTCGCGACGGAGCGGGAGCCGTATCGGTCGACATCCCGTTTCGCGAGCTCGCGAAGGCACGTCCAAGGGTTCCTATCCGCATTCGTATCGGATTTCGCCGCAGCTTTCGGCGCGACCTTCGGCACGGCCTTCTTTTCTCGCCGTCCATCCTTGAGCGTGCCGCGACGGTCCGCATGGACCACCTCGAGCATGCCTTTCATGGTCTTGAGCGTCGGAAAGGCCTCGGCTCGGCACGCCAGCTTCAGGCTGTCGTTGGAAGTCAGGCCGACGTGCACGTTGATTTGGTTCATCGTGAACCGTTGTCTCAGTGCGAGGACCGCCGTACCGAGCTTTTGGTGCGTGTCGATGTCAGGCAGGGGGTCCGTCGCCCCCCAGAGCTCGCTTTTGGCGCGAGCGAGGGTGAACGTGTTCGGATCGATCCCTTCCGAGCGCAATGCCGGGCCGCACCGAGGAATCAGGTTCGAAGGAAGGTCGTCTTCGAGCAGGCGTTCCACGAGCCCGTTTTGGCAGAGCTTCTTTTCGAGACGCGGACGGGCGGACGGGTCTTTCTCGAACAGGTCGCGCAGGGCTTGCGCAACGGTCGTGACGGTCATGCTTCCTCCAGCCGAATGGCTTTTTTCTCGTGAATTTTGAATGTTCCTTCCTACCGAAACATTCGATAAGAACCAGAAAAACTAACACGATTTAGGGCTTCCGTCAACCCATGCTTGACACATGGCGTTTTTTGTGTTTTTCTACGGGGTTTTCCGGGGAGTCCGGAAGGGCCCTTTTCCAAACGAGGATTCCAATGACAACACAAGATTACATGCCATCGGTCCGCGAGCCGAAAGTGGCCGTGCTCGAGGCATTTCTCACGTTCGTGCACTTGTTCAAGGATTTGAAGCAGGTCCGTATCGCGACGATGGGCGGCAAAGGTGCCGAAGCCCAGCACTGGAAACAGGCGGGGATTCCCGGTGAAAACGGCTGGCTCATCGAGCGCAATAAAAGCCGTTCGACGCATCTCGTGGGGTCAGACCTGCCGTACCGCGTCCACAGCAGCCTCAAGTCGCTGCCGCGCGTGTTCGCTTCGATCTATGGCCCTGGCGCCGTGCTCGATGCGTTCCACCTGGACCTGTGCGGCATGCTGGAGGCGCAATCGGACGCGTTCCGTCCCGTGCTCCCGCTCGTGCTCGAAGGGGGAGACGCGGCGGGACGATGCCTTGCCGTGACGGTCGCGGACATGCGGCGAAACACCTCCGTCGAGCGTTTCCGCGACGTGTGGTATCGCTCGTTCGCCCTCATCGGCCCGCAGCGCGCGCAGGCTCTCCTGAAGACCATGAAGGCCGAGCAGCGTGCCATGCCGCGTTCGGAACGGGTCGTTCCGCATCAGGAGTCGATGAATCCGGAGAAGGCGGCGCGGCGCGAATTTTCCCTGTTCGTGGAAATCGGGGAACTCTTGCGAGACCTCCCGTTTCTCCCTTCGGGGATGGTGCGGTACGCGTATGTCTCCCGGATGAGCGGATCGCCATTCAGGATGCGGACGTACTTCTTTCACTTCGAGCGCAGAGGGTTGGCTCCGCTCCAGCGTTCCCAGCAGTTGGCAGAGCTCTGGATCGCGTCACCGCTCTCGTTCGTCACGGAGACGGGTATGGTGCCCGTCAACATCGTTCGGGAACCCGTACTCACAAAGGAGACCATCATGCCCATTGATCCGTACCTGAACCTCCGCCAGCTCGTCGAGCATGCAAGCGACGCGGCCAAGGAGCAGTTCGCCAAGCTCGCGTCCGCGACCGGCGATACGTCGAAGGCCCAGGTCGAGCGCGACGCGGCCGTGAAAGAGGTCGGGGAGTTGCGCGGCGAACTCACGGCCTTGAAGCAGCGCCTCTCCGAGATGGCCGCCGGCATCCTTGCCGGGGGCGGCGAGTCCCGTCCCGCAGCGGCCGTCCCGCAAGCGCGTCCGCGACGTCCGGCCAACCTGAACGGGTCGGCCGTCGCCCATGCGGACGCCCTCACGGCGGAGGCGAAGAACATTCGGGTCCAAATGGATCTCTTGCGCGCGCTTGCCACCAAGGACGCGGCCAAGCTCGAGGAAGCCAAGATGGCCGCGCGGCGGACGCTCGGGGTCACCCGCAAGTCGAACGCGGGCAACATCGTCGGCGCGCTCCAGGCGCGCACGGGGGGCAAGTTCAGGGGCAACTTCGTCCGCAGGGCCATGGAGGCCCTTGGAAAGGTCGACACGCTTCTCCCGGAGCTCGTCGAGCTCTACGGCAAGATCGACGGGCTCCCGATCACCCAGAACCAGCTCGAGCGCGAGGCGCTCCAAGCGAAGCGCAAGGACCAGTGAACGAAGACCGCCAGGAATCTCTCCTGGCGGTCGTTTTTATTCCCTACAACGCCACCCCGATCCTCTCCCGCACGGCCTTCATCCGCCTCTCTGCCCTCTCGCGCGCCTTCTGCGCGCCCGCATCGAGGATCTTCACGAGCTCTTCCTCGTGCTCGAGATAGGTCTCGATCTTGGCCTGGAGCGGCTTGAGCCACAGCGTGATGACCTCGGCCAGGTCCGCCTTGAAGTCGCCGTAGCCTTTGCCGAGATAGTCATTTTCGATTTCCTTGATGCTGCGTCGGGTGACCAACGAGTAGATGGTGAGCAGGTTGGTCATGGCCGGACGACCCTCGCCCGCGCGCACGGCGGCTCCGGAGTCCGTGACGGCCGCTTTGACCTTCTTCAAGATCGCGCCTTCGTCATCGAGCAGGCTGATGTAGTTCTTGGCGCTCGCGGCCGACTTGCTCATCTTCTTCGTCGGGTCGTCGAGGCCCATGACGCGCGCCCCTTCGGCGCGGATGCTCGGCTCGGGCACGACGAACGTCTCGCCGTAGTCGCGGTTGAACCTGATGGCGAGGTCGCGCGCGAGTTCCACGTGCTGCTTCTGGTCGGCGCCGACCGGCACCGTCTGCGTGTCGTAGAGCAGGATGTCGGCGGCCATGAGCACGGGGTAGGTGAAGAGCCCGACCGAGACCTTCTCGGCCTTCGCCCCGGCCTTGTCCTTGAACTGCGTCATGCGTTCGAGCTCGCCCATGCGCGCGACGCACTGCAGGATCCATGCGAGCTCGGCATGTTGCGGCACGGCCGATTGCTGGAAGAGCAAAGTCTTCTTCGGATCGATCCCGCAGGCGAGGTACGCGGCCGTCGCGAACAGGATGTTGCGGCGCAGCTCGTCGGGCTTCTGCGGCACGGTGATCGCGTGGTAGTCGACGACGAACATGGTGAGATCGTGCTGGGCCTGTAGGGTGACCGCCGGCTCGATCGCGCCGAAATAGTTGCCGAGGTGGAGCACGCCCGAGGGCTGGAGCGCGGTGAGGACCTTTGCCATACGGCACGCATGGTATCAGCCATCCAAACAAACGAAAAGACGGGTTTGTACCCGCCCTTTCCGGCCTTTCAGCCCTTTCCGCCTTTTCAGTCCTACACCTCAATCACCACCGGCAGGATCATCGGGCGGCGTTCGGTCTTTTGGAACAGGTACTGTCCCATCTCGTCGCGGATCGTCGCCTTGATGGCGTCGGGATCCGCTTCGCCCTTCGATCCCTTCGCCACGAGCACCTCCTTCACTTTGTGGCGGACCTGCTCCACCAGCTCCTGCTGGTCCTTCATGAAGATGAACCCGCGGGAGATGATGTCCGGCATGCCTACGAGCGCGCTCGTGCGCTTGTCGATCTTCGCGATCACCACCATCATGCCGTCCTCGGCGAGCGCCTGGCGGTCGCGCAGCACCACCTGGGAGACGTCGCCAACCCCCAAGCCGTCCACGAACACGTATTCGGTCGGGAGCTTCTCCTGTGTGAGCGCGCCGCCGCCGGGCCAGAACTCCATCACCTGGCCGTTGTCCACCACGAAGACGTTCTCCTCCTTCCAGCCCATGGAGTACGCCACCTCGGCGTTCTCGCGCAGGAGGAAGTGGTTGCCTTCGATCGGGCAGTAGTACTTGGGCTTGAACAGGGCGAGCATGAGCTTGATGTCCTCCTTCATGGCGTGTCCGCCGGCGTGCACGTCCATGATGTCCTTGTGGATCACCCGCGCGCGCTTGCGATAGAAGATGTCCTTGAGCCGCTGCACGCTTTCCTCGTTGCCCGGGATGACCGAGGAGGAGAAGATGACCGTGTCGTTCTTCACGATGCGGACGCTTCGGTGCTCGTCGGAGGCGATGCGGTTGAGCGCCGCGTTCTTTTCGCCTTGCGCGCCCGTGCACACGATCACGATCTTGTCCTGCGGGTAGTTGTCGACCTGGTCGATGGGGATGAGCGTCTTCAGGTTGATCTTGATGAAGCCGAGCTCCTTGGCGATCTCCACGTTGGTCTTCATCGAGAACCCGTCGAGCGCGACTTTCTTGCCGTGCTTCTCGGCGGCCTCGAGGATCTGCTTCACGCGCGAGAGGAGCGACGCGAACGTGCCCACGATCACGCGGCCCGGAGCCTTCTCGATGATGCGTTCGATCTCGTCGCCGATCACGCGCTCGGACACCTGGTGTCCGGGTACGCTCGCGTTGGTCGAGTCGCCCATGAGGAGCAGCACCCCCTTCTTGCCGATCTCGGCGATGCGCTGGAAGTCGGCGTGCTGGGTGCCGGCCGGGTGGAAGTCGAACTTCCAGTCGCCGGTGTGGCACACGGTGCCCGCCGGGGTGTCGATCACGATGCCGGCGGAGTCCGGGATGTTGTGGTTGATGTGGAAGAAGGAGACGCGGAACGCGCCCAGCTGCAGCACGTCGTCGATCTTGGTCACCTTCACGTTGATGGGCGGGGACTCGAAGTCCTCCTGGCGGCGCTTGATGATGCCGGCCGACATGGGGAGCGCGTACACCGGCGGGTTGCCGATCTTGGGCACCGTGTGCGGGATGGCGCCGATGTGGTCGTAGTGCCCGTGGGTGATGATCACCCCGCGCACGTTCTTCTCCTTCCCCTTGAGATAGCTCATGTTGGGGATGATGTAGTCCACCCCGGGCATGTCCTCGTTGGGGAACTGCAGTCCCAGGTCGACGATGATGATGTCATTGCCGTACTCGAGGAGCGTGCAGTTGCGGCCCACCTCTTCGCAGCCGCCAAGGACGGCGACGCGGAGCTTCGGCGTGCCCGACGGGGGCTTGGGAGCGGCCGCGTCGCGGGTCACCGGAGCGGCGACGCCGTCGCGGGTGAACACCTGGCCGCGGAAGCGGTCGAACGGACGCCCGCCGCGTCCGCCGCGGTGTCCACGGCGACCTCCGCCGTCACGGCGGGGTCCGGGGTTGTCTGGTTGTTTGTCAACCATATGTAAAAAAGGCGTTAAGGCCTCAGGCCCGCAGGCCGTGAGGCAAGATTAAGAGTTGACGTAAACACGTGAACTTTCTTCGGAACACATCCGCGATGCGTTCCCTGGAAAATCCAGGTGGTGCCCAGAGAGAGACTCGAACTCTCAAGCCATTGCTGGCACAGGCTTCTGAGACCTGCGCGTATACCAATTCCGCCATCTGGGCGCGGGCTGCGGCTACCGCAGCACTTTTTTCGTTTTGATGTACCACTCGTTCACCCGACCGAACCGATCGGCTGGGGTGACGATGCGCGGGATCTCGACGTTTTTCAGCTTCGAGGCCGGGGCGTACCCGTAGGTCGACTGGTAGAGGAACACGGCCGGGACGTCCTCGGCAAGCAGGGATTGGAACTCCTTGTACCTGTCCGCGCGCGCGAGCTCGTCGGTGGTGTCGCGTGCGGCCTCAAGCGCGGCATCCGCCTTCCGGGAGGCGTACATCGCGAGGTTCAATCCCTTGCCGGTGGCTTGGGAGGAATGCCAGAACGGGAACGGGTCCGGATCGAGCCCGAGCAGGGCGCCGGTGAGCAGCATCTGGTAATCGCGTGGCTCGATGACCGTGGCGTACAGGTCTCCCGGATCCACCACTTCTATCTCCACCTTGATGCCGACGGCTCCGAGTTGCTGCACGAGCCGCTCGGCGGTCCGGATGAGCTCCGGATGTTGGACGGTCTTCAGGATAACAGAAAATTCGTCCGTTGTCGAGTCCGCCGCGTCGCCGGCCGCCTTTTTCTTGGCTTCGAACAGGTCCTTGGGAAGGGTCCGGTAGGTTGCCCCCTCGACCTTCTTGAACCCGGCTTTTTCGAGCAACTCCTGTGCCGCGGCCGGATCGTGCGCCGGCGCGGGCGTGTCGACGGCGTATCCCACCATGCCCGGCAGGATCGGGGAGCTCACCACCGTCCCGTGCCCGAAGAGCGCGTCCTCGAGCACCGCGGCCTTGTCCACGGCCATGGCGATCGCCTTCCTGACCTCGAGTTTCTTGAACGCGGGCTGCCTGTCCTGGTTGAAGTACGCGGCGGTGAGGCGCGGGAGGCTGGGTCGCATGAGCGCGACGTTCCGGTTGCGCGACACCGCTTCCTCCTGGTCCGGCGGGACGAAGGCGATCCCTTCCACGTTCCGGTTCTCGAGCGCCGCGGCCGCGTCATCGGCGTCCGCGTAGAACTTGAAGGTGAGCGTCTCGATGTACGCCGGCGCGCCATAGTAGCCGTCGTAGCGCGTGAGCGAGTACGACAGGACGGATCCCTTCTTGTCCTTGGCGAAGGAAGCGAACCGGTACGGGCCGCTCCCCACCGGTTCGAGGTTGCGGGTGGCGAGCGGGGCGTTGCGGGGCTGGATGTCGGCCCACAGGTCGGAGGGCAGGATCCCCACGGTGAGGGTGGAGAGGAACGGGGCGAACGGGGTCTCGAGCGAGAAGGACACCGTGCGGTCATCCACCTGGCTCACGGCGACCCCGCGGAAGGACACCTCAAGCGGGCTCCGGTACCCCGGGTTCTGGATGGCCGTCACCGTGAACAGCACGTCGCGGGCGCGCACGGCCTCGCCGTTGTGGAACGTGGCGTCCTCCCGGATGGTCACGGTGTAGGTCTTGCCGTCTGGGGAGATCTCCACCTTTTCGGCGAGGTCGTTGACCAGCCCTTCGTTGGGATCGAACTTGAGCAGCCCCGAATACACGAGACGCGCGAGATCGCTGTCCACGTCGCTCGCGGAAGCGTACAGCGGGTTCACGAACTGCGGCTCGCCCACGAGCGCCTCGACGTATTCGCCCCCGACGGCCGGGATTTCGCTCCGGTGCGTGGCCACGTACCAGGTGGCGAGCGCCGCGCCCGACGCGACGAAGAGCCCGGCGCATGCGATGAGGGAGAGGCGTTCGCGCTTCGAGAGCACGCGGGGGAGCTGCCCCCACTGCTTGAGCGTGGGAAGCCCGCGGCGGCGTTTGACCGAAATCACCTGGCGCATCGCCAGGTCCTTCGAACGGTCGGCTTTCGCTCGTCCGAACACAAGGCGTTACACCAGCACGTTGGCCAGGGCGACGCCGAGAAAGAGAATCGACAGGACCACGCTCGCCTGGAACAGGCGCTTCTCGATGCCGCGTTTCGTGCGATACACGTTGCCTTCGCCGCCGAACGCCGAAGAAAGGCCGCTGCCGCGCGACTGCAGCAGGATGGAGGCCGTGAGCAGCACGGCGAGCGCGAGTTGGACCCAGTTCAAGACGGTGTTGATTGGCATAAAAGTCGGCAGAACAGTATCAATTCCGCCCCATTCCGTCAACGCTTGGCTTTCTTCGGGCTCGCGAACCGTTTCATCCCGCGTCCGGACACGTTCATCTTGGGCCGCCGCTTGGTCTCGCGCCGTTTGGCGCGGTCCATGGCGCGTTCTTCCTCACGCATAGGTCCTATAGGTCGGATAGGACCTATGATACACTTTTCGCGGTATGCCCTACGAGCTAGAGCCACCGCAGGGGAAGGCGATCGTCGCGACCGTGCTCACGATCCTGGGCGTCCTGGTGGTCGGGGCGTTCGCCTTGCGCGTGGCGCATTTCGCCGGGCTCATCCGCAGCGGGGAGATCAAGCCCTCCGACGTCGCGTTCCTGTCGCGGTACACCCCGAGCATGCTCGCGCGCGCGATTCCGTTCGACGCGGCCAAGGCGGCATCGGTCGACAGCCCCGACGACCCGTCGCTCGGGGGGACCGCCGCCACGCTCACCATCGTGGAGTTCGCCGACTTCGGCTGCCCGTACTCGCGGGAATCGAGCGCGGTGATGCGTGCGGCGTCGGCGAAATATAGCGACCGCATCCGGTACGTGTACCGCGACTTCCCGATCGTGGAATTGCATCCCGACGCGATCGTCGCCTCGCTCGCTGCGGAGTGCGCGCACCAGCAGGGGAAATTTTGGGAGTACCACGACAAGGTGTATCTCTCGGATGACCTGAGCGAAGCCCGGTTGAAGGCCGTCGCGCGCGAGGTGAACCTCGACGAAGGGGCGTTCGATGCGTGCCTCATGGGCAAGCGCACGCAGTCCGAGGTCGAGGAGGACTACAAGGCCGGCCTCGACGCCGGCGTGCGCGGCACCCCCACCTTCTTCCTGAACGGCACCATGATCCCCGGGTCCATCCCCGAGGACATCCTCATCCGCCTCATCGACCGCGCGCTCGCGTCCTGATATGCCCCGCCGCCTGATCATCGTCTTCGTCCTCGCGTTCGTCGTCATCCCGCTGTCCGTCTCGGCGCAGGAAACCTGCACGTGCTACTGCGCGGGTCCCGACGGCGCGCAGGAGGTGGGATCCACGAAGCCCGAAGCGTGCGCGGGCGCGTGCAAGCAAAAAGGGGAGACGCAGGTGATGTGCGGGTTCGGCACGCAAAGTCCGGCCGCCAGCCCCATATGCTACACGAAGAGCGAATGCGAGGGACAGAAGGACGAGAAAGACCGCCAGGCGGCCCGGTGGGTCGGCCAGGCCCGCGACTGCATCGGCGGCCAGGGATACTGCACGCCCATCCGATACGCGGACATCGAGCTTTCCTTCAAGCTGGGTGAGGTCGAGAAGGTGAGCGATCTCGCCCAGTACATCCAGCTGGGCTACACCCTGCTTCTGGGCGTCGCGACCACGGTCGCGATCGTGATGGTGATGGTGGGAGGAATCCAGTACGTGATCGGCGCCGGTGCCCCCGAGCAGCTCATGAAGGCCAAGAACCGGATCAAGAATGCCGTCATCGGGCTCGCGCTGCTCATGGGCGCGTACGTGATCCTGTTCACCGTGAACCCGCAGCTCGTGAAGCTCGAAGTCCCATCTCTCCCCATGGTAAAGGAGGTGAAGCTCTCCACGATTCATTACTTGTGCGGGGACTATAGGACCAAGGACGAATGTCTCGCTGATGCCAGGCGGGTAGGCGGAGCCGATGGCTGCATTTGGGAAGCTGATGTCGGCGGGCCGGCACTTTGCGGGGCAAAAGCGGCGATTGGGAAAAACGGGTTTCCCTGCGGGCAAGGGTGCGGACCGGGGCTTCAATGCGTCCATTCCATCCCGTTCGGAGGCGGGAGTGCACAGGACGTCTGTTCGGATTATAAGAACGGATCACCGTGCGCGGAATCGATAGAGTGCCTGGAAAATAATTCGGAATGCCGTCAGAGCCGTTGCCAGCCGATGACAGGAGTCGCGGAAGGGAAGCCGTGTCAGGAAGGATCTGAATGCATGAGTGGCATCTGTGACGCCATTACGGACATCTGTCTGAGCGGAAACGAGACGACGCGCTGCGCGCTGGCGAGCGGGGGCGGGGACGATGACAAATGCCTGCCGGATTACTGGTGCCCGGATGACTCAGGGGCGCATTGCGAGCGCGATCTGGACAACGGCGAAGCATGCGAAAGGGACGAACAATGCCTGTCCGAAAACTGTGCCGACAACCCGGGTATCGGCACAGGCGACTCGTGCCAGTAAGCAGGAAAGGACGGCCGGCTCCGGTCGTCTTTTTTTCGTCCCCCCCTCCACACCATTGCTCCGGGAAGATTCTTCTGATAGCATGCGCGCACTCATGCCTTCACGAATCCGTCCGGTGCTATGAAAGAGATGATCTCGGTGCGCGGCGCGCGCGTGCATAACCTGAAGGACGTCTCGGTCGACATCCCCAAGAACAAGCTGGTGGTGGTGACCGGCCTTTCGGGGTCCGGCAAGTCCTCCTTGGCGTTCGACACCATCTACGCCGAGGGCCAGCGCCGGTACATGGAGTCGCTCTCGAGCTATGCGCGGCAGTTCCTGGAGCTCCAGGACAAGCCCGACGTGGACGAGATCACCGGCCTCTCTCCCACCATCGCCATCGACCAAAAGTCCTCGTCGCACAACCCGCGTTCCACCGTTGGGACCGTGACCGAGATCTACGACTTCCTCCGCCTCCTGTTCGCGCGCGCCGGACGGCCGCATTGTCCCAACTGTCGAACGCCCGTTTCGGAGCAGGACATCCCCTCGATCGTCGCGAAGGTGACCGAGCTCGCGAAGGGAGGCACCATCCAGCTGTTCGCGCCGGTCGTGCGCGAGGTGCGCGGCGAGCACAAGCAGGTGCTGGTCGCCGCGGCGAGCGCCGGGTTCGCCCGCGTGAGGTTCGACGGGTTCCTCATGGATCTCGACGAGGCCATCGCCATGCGCAAGGACAAGAAGAAGGCGCACACGATCGAGGTGCTGGTGGCCGAACTCGGGGCGGGCGCCGAATATCCTCCCGCGCAGGTGACCGAGCTCGTGAAGAAGGCGCTCGACTACGGCAACGGCCTGTTGCTCGTGGTGCGCGACGACACCGGCGACGAGACCCTGTTCTCGCAGAGTTACTCCTGCCTCAATTGCGGGCTGAATTTGCCCAAGCCCGAACCTCGGCTGTTCTCCTTCAACTCCCCGTACGGCGCGTGCGGCGAATGCACCGGGCTGGGCGTAAAGCTCGTGCTCGAGCCTGACCTCGTGATCCCGAATCCACGGCTGTCCTTCGCCGAAGGGGCCGTGCGTCCGTGGACGCGTATCGCCGGGAACCAGACCAGCTACCTGCGCCTGCTCGAGGCCGTGGGGAAACGCCACAAGTTCTCGGTGAACGTGCCCATCGAGAAGATCGCCAAGGAGAAGATGAACCTGGTGCTCTACGGCACCGGCGACGACACCTACATGCTGGACGCCTCCGAGGTGACCTTCCCGGGGATCCTGGCGCAACTCGAGGCCAAGTACCGCGAGACCGATTCCGATTACGTGCGCCACGAGCTCGAGGGATACATGCGCACCATGACCTGCCCCTCCTGCGACGGGAAACGGTTGAAGCGCGAGGTGCTCGCGATCACGATCAACGGCCTCTCCATCGCCGACGCGGTCAACAAGTCGATCGAGGAGTCGCTCGCGTTCTTCGAGGGGTTGAAGGGGGATAAGGGTCGGAAGGGTGATACGGGGGAATTGACGAAAGAGGAGAAGATGGTCGCCGAACGCGTGGCGAAGGAAGTCGTCGCGCGCCTCACGCACCTCATCGACGTGGGACTGGGCTACCTCACGCTCGATCGCTCCGCCATGACGCTCTCGGGCGGCGAGGCGCAGCGCGTGCGTCTCGCGACCCAGCTGGGCAGCTCGCTCTCGGGGGTGATCTACATCCTGGACGAGCCGTCCATCGGGCTGCATCCGCGCGACAACGACCAGCTCATCGACACCATCAAGCGGCTGCGCGACGTGGGCAACTCGGTGATCGTGGTGGAGCACGACGAGGCGATGATCCGCTCGGCCGACTACGTGTTCGACGTGGGACCGGGCGCCGGGGAATACGGCGGGGAGATCGTGGC
>Ga0155146_16_pt3 | contig 17708 bp, 16 predicted proteins | sample RifCSPhighO2_01_FD_106114 | JGI IMG/M metagenome (GOLD analysis project Ga0155146, IMG submission 106114) | Candidatus Uhrbacteria bacterium RIFCSPHIGHO2_01_FULL_63_20 | reverse complement strand
GGGGGGGGGAGACGCCCCGTCGCGGCGGGCGCGCATGAAGGTGCCGTAGCCGCTCATGTCCTCCAGCCGCACGGAGGTATCCGGGACGCCCAGCCGGTGCAGCGCGGCAAGGGCCGCCTCGACCATGCCCGTGGGGCCGGCCACGAACCACAGGGCCCCTGGCAGGTTCCCCATGCGGGAAAAGGCGGCATCGTCGAGCGGGCCGGAAACGCGCTCGACGCGCAGTCCCGGCATCCGCGCCGCGATCGCCTCGAGTTCCGCCGCGTACGGGACGCTTGCCGCGTCGCTGTTGGCGTACAAGAGGACGAACCGGTGCGGGAGGGCGCGGTCCGCCGCGTCCGAAAGCAGGCTCATGAACGGGGTGATGCCGATGCCGCCGGCCACCATCGCGACGGGCACGGACGGATCGCCCGGCAGGTCGAGATAGTCGAGCCCGAGCGGGCCGTCGATGATCACCTCGCTGCCGACGGGGAGCTCCTCCAGGGTCCTCTTGAACCCGCTCCCGCTCTTTCGGAACGCGACCGCGAAGGACTTCGCGTCGGAGGGCGCGGAGGCGATCGAGAACTCCCGCGAGGCGCCGCGCTCGTCGGGGTGCAGGAGGTTCGGGACGGTGACGCGCACGTACTGGCCCGCCTTGAACGGGAACGGCACGCCGACGGAGCCGAAGCGCACCTCGAGCGTGTCGCGGGCGACCTCGCGGCGCGAAAGGATGGGCCGGCGCGCGGACGCGGGCGAAGCTGCTGGTTCAGACGGGACGGCGGCTTTCGCTTCCGAGACGATCTTGGGGGTGGATGGCATACCGGAAGATGATATCATAACGAAAAAATCCCGACCGGTTTCCCGGGAGGGATTTCTTGGCAGGGGCTGTGCGAAGGAATTAGAACCGCCGTTCCGGCCGGGAGTGACGCACGGGCGGTTCGGGTTTGAAAACTATTCCTTAGTAAACAACTGGAGATAATCCTTATACTCAAAATCCCGGCCGTATTTCGTTTTACGATCTCGCTGTTCGAGAATGCCGATGTTGACAAGTTCGGCGACGAGCGTGTTTGCCCCCTGACGGCTGAGTCCGGTCCACTCCTCAACCTTGCCAACGTTCACGATTGGCAACTTGTAGAGATTGCGAAGAGCCGCCATACCCGTTTTCGTGCGTCGGCCACCGAGCGCATGAATTCTTGCCATGTCCTTCTCTCGAAGATCATTGATCTTTCTGGAAGTCTCGACAGCTTTTCCTGCGACGTCCGCCACGCCTTCGAGAAAAAAATTCACCCACGGCACGACTTCGCTGCGGTTGTGGTAACCCTCGAGCAAATCGAAATACAACTCTCGGTTTCGTTTGAAAAACTCCGAAAGGTAAAGTGTGGGTCGTTCCAGAATGCCTTGCTGGCACAGGTAAAACGTGACGAGCAATCGGCCAGCACGACCGTTACCGTCCAAAAACGGATGGATCGTTTCAAATTGGGCGTGAAGCAACGCCGTCTTGATCAGCGGCGACATCCCAGCCTTTCCGTGCATGAACTTTTCGAGGTCGCCAAGGGCTCGATCCATCTCTGATACCGGCGGCGGAACGAATCGTGCTGTCTGGAGCGATGCTCCTCCGATCCAATTTTGGGAACGTCGAAATTCGCCCGGCGTCTTTCCGGGCGCATCGCCGGTTCCTTCCAACAGCGTTTTGTGCACTTCCCTAATCAATCGCAGCGAAAGCGGAAACGATTCAAGACGTTTCAAGCCATAGTTCATCGCCTTGATGTAATGCAGGATCCGATCCACGTCTTCGGGAATGTCTTTCGTCATCTCAATTTCCGCGCGGATCGAATCGCTCATGGTCGCCCTCGTCCCTTCGATCTCGCTTGAGAGCGCGGCCTCCTTACGGACATACATGAAGATGAAAAAATCCAAATCCGGCAAAAGCTGGGTGATCCCGTCGAGCTTTCCGACGGCGAGCGTCGCTTTTGCGTCCAGCTGAGCCGTGAGCGGGGTGAATGCCATTGGTTCCGTTGGAGGAAACTTCGCCGGAACGAAGGCCTTATGCCCCATCGGCTGACTGACGAATTTGCCCAAATTCACGGTATCCATAGATGTCAAGATAATACGGTTTTTCTTGACAAGCGTCAAGGAGATGTCAGGTTCGTTCTATTCCCTCCTGGCCTCAACGAAAATACCCGCGGAAACTAGCGGATACTTTCGTGGCAGGGGCGGTGGGAATCGGACCCACGCAAACGGTTTTGGAGACCGTTGTACTACCATTATACGACGCCCCTGTGCGCGGGCATCGTGCCAGATTTCTCCTGAATTGTGAAGGCCGGAGGAAACGAAAATCCCGCCGATGGGCGGGATTTTCTCATTTGGTCTCCTTGTGCGGATGGTGGGCTCGGCAGCCCTTGCAAAACTTCGAAAGCTCCAGGCGCTCCTTGAGCGTCTTCTTGTTCTTGCGGCTCTGGTAATTGACCGTCTTGCACTGCGTGCACTCCAGCTTGATGAGGAAATCTTGGGACATAATTTGCGGGATGATTGGACGGAACCTTACGGAAAAACCCGATTCGTGTCAAGGGCGGTGGAGCCGGCGGTCGGTTTCGAACCGACGACCTGCTGTTTACAAAACAGCTGCTCTACCCCTGAGCTACGCCGGCATGGGGGTTCCACATGGTGGGCAGAGAAGGGTTCGAACCTTCGAAGGCGTGAGCCAGGAGATTTACAGTCTCCCCCGTTTGACCACTTCGGTATCTGCCCATCATCTGGAGCCGTTGACCGGGATTGAACCGGTGACCTCATCCTTACCATGGATGTGCTCTACCAACTGAGCTACAACGGCGTATTCGGTCGAGAAAAGGTGCCGGAAGGATAGCAAAACCTATCCTTCTTGTGAAGGCTCGCCCGTAAGGCTACGCCCGAGGGCCTCGGCCTCCGGCAGCGTTGACAGGCCGGACTCAAACACGGGGATCTTCTGGTTGTCCGGATTGCTCGCCTTGAGGCTCGCGATCCCCTTCTCGGCGTCCTTGCGTTCCTTGGCCGCGAGCGCGGTCTCGATGTACCGGTCGAGGTACTTGGGATTGTTGGGCCGCTTCTCCACGGACTCGCGCAGGTGCGCGAGCGCCGCGTGCGCCTTCCCTTCGGCGAGGTCCAGGTCCGCGAGGCTCATGTGCACCGACGCGTCGCCGGGCGAGAGCCGCAGCGCGAAGGAGAGCGCCTCGCGCGACTGGTCGTAATGCTTGAGGTCGAGATACAGGTTCCCCAGCCCCTCGTACGCCGCGGCGGTCTTGGGGTTGTGGCTGATCACCTCGATGTATTTCTTCTCGGCCTGGATCGGTTCCCCGGCCCGGGCGAACCCCTCGGCCTCCTCAAGCAGCCTCTCCACGGTGGCCGGGTCGGCCGCCTTCCCTCCCGCCTCGGGCGCGCGCTTCACCTTCTGGTAATACTGTTCCAACCGGTACAGGCGTTGGACCGCGCGCCGGCCTATCTTGAGCGCCCCGCTCCCGGCGTCGGTCGCCATCTTCCCGACCTTGCCCAGCTTCTCGCGCTTCAGCCGGTCGAACCGTTGCATGATGATCGTCTCCTTCACGTGCCGCGCGCGCTCCTCGGCGGCCGACGAGGTCTCCATGACCCGCAGCTCGGGGACCTTGCGCAACAAGATCGCTCCAGCGACCACGAGGGATGCGACGAGCAGCACGAGCGGGATGAACCAGACCCACATATCAAACGCCCTGCTTCTCGATCACCTCGCACGCGGCGGACAGGACGTCGCCGAATTCCTTCATCTTCACCGACGCCCCTCCCACGAGGACGCCGTCCACCTCCTTCTCGCGAAGGAACGCGTACGCGTTCGTCCCGTCCACGCTCCCGCCGTAGAGCACCTGCGCGCGTTTCGTAAGCGACGGGAACGATTCCGCGATGAAGCCGCGGATGAACGCGTGCATGGCGACCGCGTCGTTGGGCGTGGCCGGCTCGCCGGTCCCGATCGCCCACACGGGCTCGTACGCGACCAACACGCGATCCTTCCCCTTGGCCTTGAGCGGCGAGAGCGCCGCGACAAGCTGGCGTTTCACCACGACCGCTTGGCTCTCGGCCTTGCGTTCCACCGCCGTTTCTCCGACGCAGATGACGGGCGTGAGTCCGGCCACGAGCGCGGCGGCCGCCTTCTTCCCCGCCATCTCGTCGGTCTCGAAGAGCGCGCGGCGCTCGGAGTGGCCGACGATCACGTGGCTCACGCCGTGTTCGGCAAGCATGCGCGCCGAGATCTCGCCGGTGTACGCGCCGGAATCCTCCCAAAACAGGTCCTGGGCCCCGAGCGCCACGTGCGTGCGCGCCACGATCTTGCGCACCTCGGCAAGCGCCGTGAACGGCGGGCACACCACGGTCTCGGGGATGGCCTTCTTCCCGCGCAGCGCGAGCAGCACGCCGCGCGCGAGCGCCACGCTCTCGCGGGTGCCCACGTTCATCTTCCAATTGCCGATGACGGTTTTCATAAACGATGTTACGAACCTACGAACGTGCTACAAAACTACGAAATATTATCTGTTCGTGGTTTCGTAGCCGTCCGCTGGTTCGTAGCGAATTCATAACCCCGCTCTCTTCTTAAACTCCTTTTCGTCCTTGAACGGCCCGATCGCCGCGACCGTGAGCTTGGACGGATCGAGCAATTCCTTGGCGACCGCCTTCACCTGCGCGGCCGTCACCTTTGACAGCACCGCGAGGTATTCCTCGGGCGACTTCACCTTCGGGTAGAACAGCTCCTGCGTCGCGAACCAATCCGCGCGCTCCGAGGAATCCTCGAGGTTGAGCCGCAGCCGGCCGCGGACGTTCTCCTTGGCCTCGGCGAGTTCGCGCGCCGTGACTCCCTTCCGCGCCTTCGCGAGCTCGGCAAGGATCGTCTTCACCGCCACCTTGAGCCGCGCGGCCTCGAGCCCCGAGTGCACCTGGAACACGCCGGTGTCCTCCATGGGCTGGTGGCTGGCGCGGATGAAATAGCACAATCCCTTGCGTTCGCGCACCGAAATGAACAGCCTCGAGCTCATCGTGCCCCCAAGGATGACCGAGAGCAAGTGCGCGGCGGGGGCGTGCGGGTCGCCGATGGGATAGCCCGGGAACCCGAGCGCCACCTGAATCTGCTTGGTCTTCTTGTTCTCCACGTTCAGGCGGATCTTCTGCGACGATGACGGGATGGCGGCCGGGAGATGCGGAGAGGGTTCCTTCTTCGCCCGCGCGACCTTTCCGAACGTCCTTTCAAGAAGCGGCAGGATCCCTTTGTCCACCTTCCCCGCGATCACGACCACGCCTCGCTCGGGGACGTAATACGCGTCGCGGAACGCGAGGACCGCCTCGCGCGTCATCGTGCGCATGGTCTTCTCGGTCCCGCCGATGTCCCAACCCAAAGGGCTCCCCGCGAACATCTCCTGCTCGAGCAGCTCCTCGACCCGCATCATCGGGTTGTCGCGGTACATGTTGATCTCCTCCACGATCACCCCTCGTTCGCGGTCCATCTCGGCCTTGTCGAACTTCGAGTGGAACAGCATGTCGTGCAGGAGGTCCACCGCCAGGTCGAGGTGCGCGGCGTCCGCCTTCACGTGGTAGCCGGTCCAGCTCTTGGAGGTGAATGCGTTGTAATCGGCACCCACGGCGTCGAGCGCGCGGCTGATGTCGAGCGTGTTCGGGCGGCGCTTCGTCCCCTTGAACATGAGGTGCTCGAGGTAATGCGCCGCGCCGTTGATCGCCGCGTGCTCGTAGCGGCTCCCCACCTTGAACAGCACGAACACCGTCGCGGCGTCGGTGCCTTCGAACGGGATGAGATGCGCGCGCATCCCGTTCTTCAACGTGTGTCGGGTGTGTTTCATGTGTTGAGGGTATTCGCGAGATACGCTTCGAGATCGTCCAGCTTCACGCGCTCTTGTTTCATGGAGTCCCGATCGCGCACGGTGACGGCGTCATCCGTGAGGCTGTCGAAGTCGAGCGTGACGCAGTAGGGCGTGCCCACTTCGTCCGCTCGGCGGTACCGCTTCCCGATGGACTGCGTCTCGTCGTAGTCCACCCGCCAGCGCTTGGCGAGACGCTGCGCGAGCGCCTTGGCCGGTTCGGAAAGTTCGGGCTTCTTGGAAAGCGGCAGCACCGCGACCTTCACGGGAGCCAGGCGCTTCGGGAACCGCAGCACGGTGCGCACTTCGGTCCCGCCCTCCCCCGTCGGCGCTTCCTCTTCGTGGTAGGCCGAGAGCAACACGGCGAGCACGGTGCGATCCACGCCGAACGAAGGCTCGACCACGTGCGGCACGTACTTCTCGTTCGTGACCGGATCCGTATATGAGAGTTCCTTCCCTGAAAACTTCGCGTGATTGGTGAGGTCGAAATCCGTCCGATAGGCGAGCCCATACAACTCTTCCTGTCCGAACGGATATTCGAATTCGATGTCGACGGTCCGTTTCGAATAATGAGCCAATTCATCAGACGGGATCTCGTGATCGTGCACCTTGGACGCCGTGATGCCGCACGCGTCGATGAAGGCGTGCATCCGCGCGAGCCAGGACTCGAAATGCGTTTCCCATTCGGACGGATGGACGAAGTACTCGATTTCCATCTGTTCGAACTCGCGCGTGCGGAAGATGAAGTTCCCGGGCGTGATCTCGTTGCGGAGCGCCTTTCCGATCTGCGCGATGCCGAACGGCACGCGCTTGCGGCTCGCGTTCATGACGAGCGGATAGTCCACGAAGATGGCCTGCGCGGTCTCGGGCCGGAAATACGCCACGGTACTCGAATCCTCCTTGGGGCCGAGGAAGGTCTTGATCATCAGGTTGAACGCGGCCGGATCGGTGAACGTGCCGCTCTTCCCGCACTTCGCGCAGGGCTTAGTGAGGTCGATCTTGTCCGCGCGATACCGCTCGTGGCAATTCTTGCACTCGACGAGCGGATCGGTGAACGTGGCGAGGTGGCCGGACGCTTCCCACACCTTGGGATTCATCACGAGCGCGGCGTCGATCCCCACCATGTCCAGGCGGCTCTGGACGAACATCTCCCACCACAGGGCCTTCACGTTGTTCTTCAATTCGACGCCCAGCGGGCCGTAGTCCCACGAGTTCGCCATCCCGCCATAGATCTCGGAGCCCGGAAAAACAAAACCGCGCGCCTTGCACAGCGTGACGAGTTTCTCCATCGTGACTTCTGCCATACTTTTTCCAGTGAAGGGGTAATCGGGTGACAGGGTGTGGGGACCCCGTTCGGAGGCCCGCAGCGAAGCGAGGACACGACGGACGGGGAAACACCCTGGCAGGACCCGATTACACGGTCATGATTTCCTCTTCCTTTCTCTCTGCCATGGCGTCGGCTTCCGCGACCGCATCCTTGGTGGCCTTGTCGAGCTCGTCGAGGATCTTGAACTTCTCGTCCTCCGAGACGCCGCCCTCCTTGCCCATGCGCATCACTTCCTCGCGCGCCGCCTCGCGCACCTGGCGCAGCGACACGCGCGCGGTCTCGAGGCGTTCCTTCATGAGCTTCACCAGCTGCTTTCGGTTCTCCTCGGTCATGGGCGGCAGGCTGATGCGCACGCGTTCGCCGTCCACGGCCGGGTTCACGCCCATGTCCGCGTCGCGCACCGCCTTCTCGATCGCCTGGATGAGCGACTTGTCCCACGGTTCGATGATGAGCGTCTTGGCGTCCTGCGCCGTGATGGACGCGACCCCTTTCAAGTCCATCGTCGAATCGTAGGCCATCACCTTCACGTCCTCGACCATGGCCGGAGAGGCCCGCCCCGTCCGGAGCGAGCCCAATTCCTTTTGCAGGTGGCCCAAGACGGCCCGGTAGGCCGGTTGCTTGTCACCGACGAATGGATGCATACCTTATTGAGTTGCGGCGGCGACTCCCAGGAACAGCGTGTCAGACGAGTCGGGAGCGAGCTGGAGCACCTGCGGTTCGCGCGCGCTCGGGAGCGGGCGCGTGGACCAGGTGACGCCGGCGTCCGTGCTTTGGTAGAAGGTGCCCGCCGTGGCGTAGAACAGGCGGTCGGCCTTTTTCGGATCGATGGCCACGGCCTTCACCGCGACCTGCCCCGGGGCGGTGAGCAGCGTGAGCGCTTCCCACGTGGCGCCGAAATCGCGGCTCTTCAAGAGCCCGTACCCGGTCGCGGCGATCACCGTGCCGGAGCCCTTGTCGCCCACGAGCGCGGTCACCTTATTCCCGTTGCGAAAATCCTTCAACTCCTTGTCCACCTGCTTCCAGGTGGCCCCGCCGTCGTTCGTGCGGAAAAACCCGCCCTTCTGGGTCCCCACCAGCACCTGGCGGCTGTCGGCGCGGCTCACCAGGATCGCGGACACGTTCGCTTTGGTGGCGTTCACCGTGCGCCAGCTGCGTCCCGCGTCCAGGCTCTTGAGCACGTCGCCGTTGGTGAGCCCAAGCCACACCACGTTCGGGTCGTACCAGTCGACCACGACCGCGGCAACCTCCACTTTCGCGCGCGTGTCCACGTACGCGTCGGTCACGCCGCGCAAACAGTCAGTGGATTTCATCACGCGGGCCCCGCGCGCGGCGTACACGGTGCAGCCGGCCTTTGGATCCACGGCCACGGCGGAAATCGCCCCCTCGCGCAGCGTCGCGGCGCGCGGCTGGCGCCAGGAGGCGGCGGCGTCCTCGCTCACGAACAGCCCGTTCTCGCGCGTGCCCAAATACAGGATGGACGCGTCCGACGGATCCGCTTCGAACGCGAGCACGTTCACGTTGGCAAGCGTGCCGACCCCTTTGGGACCCGGCAGCGTCACGGCCTGCGCCCACGAGCTTCCCGCGTTCGCGCTTTTCCAAAGCCCGCCGTCGGGGCCCTTGGCCGCATCCTTCGGTCCGAGTCCGGGGATGTTGCAGCCCGCACCGACGAGGGAGAGAGCGAGAAGGGGAATGAGGAGACGGGATTTCATACCGAGATTAATACGTGTTCGATAGCTAATTGAGGGCTGGCGTTGTGCAGGATGGCCATCCGTGCCGCGCGCAGTCGCCGCAGCGTCCGGGCGTCTTTTCGGGAAAGCGACGAGAGCATGCGTTCGCGCAGGATCCGCTCCCAGGTCTCGAGCGTGCGCAGCGCGACCGCCCCTTTGTTCGCCTCGTCCTTGGGGAGAAGGTCGCTGGCCGCGCGCAGGCGGCGTGCCACGGGCGAGGAAAACAGCTGCGCGGCCGCGGCGGCGGCCGTTTCCTCTTGCGCGCGGTATTCCCCGTCGGTGAGCAATGACAGCGCCGCGCCAGGCGCGCCGAAGCTCGCCTGCGCGAGCGAAGCCGCCTCCTCGCGGTCCACGCCGCGCTTCACGAACGCCTCGGCGATCGTCGCGGGCGGCACCGGGTGGAATCGCACGATCTGGCAGCGCGAGGCGATGGTCGCGGGAACCGCGTCCACGCTATTGGCGCGCAGGATGATGATCGCGTCCCCGCGCGGTTCCTCGAGGGTCTTCAGGAGCGCGTTTCCGGCCGCCGCGTTCAGCCGATCGGCCTCCTCGATGAACAACGCTTTCCGTCCGCCGGACAACGAGGTCATGGACAGGCGTTCGCACGCGTCGCGCACCTGCTCCACCGAAACGGCCGTCTTTTCTTTCCCGGTCTTCTCATCGGTCTCCCGGCGAATCATCACGATATCAGGATGGGATCCGATGTGCCCAGGGACGGAAAAGAGCGCGTTCAGGAGAGCCAGAGCGACGGCCCTCTTCCCCACCCGAGGCTGGCCGACGAACAGATAGGCATGCGCGAGCGTGCCGTCCTCGAGCATCCGGCCCAAACAGCTGATGGCCGCCTCATGGCCGATGATTCCAGAGAATGGCTTGGAACTCATAGATGGGGCGAGTATACCAGAAAAGAGCTGGTTCGGAAAATTGGCTAACATAAGCCTTTATTTTGGCGTTCCCCCTTGACAAAACCGCCAAAAAATGGTATAAATATGAGCGTCAAAGTGATCATTGGGCGTGCCGGGAAACCGGCCTAGGGAGTTCGAAGGCCCTGGAGTCCATGAATCTAAGAGGAGGGAGAAAGCTTCAGCCAGGCAGAAAGCCGGTTGTTGGCGTACTCCCGTACCCACCAGCCGGCTTTTTGTTTACCGCCGGACATCTGGAGGAGAGAGTCCCCCCGCCGAAGCCCGTAGGGCGAAGGCAGGGTGGCCGCCGAATGCCGCGTTCCGGTCTCGACTGGTCCGCGTCATACGCCAGGCGGCCTTGGGCCATACCAGCTTCGGCAGGTCACTGGCCCCCGACCCTCCAGATGCCCGGTGGCAACCAACCCCCACCGAAGGAGGACGCGATGACGTTCAACGAGAAAGACCTGCTGCGCTTCGGCCTGAACGAAGCCACCCTGATCGAGCTGCGCCAGCCCGCCAAGACCCCGCCGCCGTCCCCGGATGACGACGACATCGAGGCTTGGGAGCACAGCGTCGACGACCAGCTCCCGATCGATGAGAACCAGATCGGCGACTGACCCCCTGCCCCGCCCAGACCGTCGTGAGACGGACTGACCGCGGGGCCCGTCACAGGAACTGATGAGGAGAGAGTCTCGTCATTCCTGCAGCGGGTTCCCCGTTGCCCTGTTCGATAGCGGCGCAAGCCGCTTTTGGAGGATCCATGGCCGCAACCAGCCTGACCGCCCTGTTCCCCGCCCTCGACGCCCCGCTGACGGGGCCGGTGATCTCCAACGAGGAGATCCAGGCCCGCGAGCGGCTCTGGGGCGAAGTGGTCGCCCTGGATCCGGACCTGACCTCGAAGGAGGTGCTCGACCTCCTGCGCACCGACGCCTACTGGTCGGCGCGCGTGCGTCAGCTCGCGGCCGCGATCGTCCTCGACCAGGTCGAGGCGAACGAGCCCGCGAGGCTCGAGGAGGCCAAGAAGGTCGTCGAGACCGTCAAGGCCGAGCGCGCGACGAAGGAGGAGGTCGACTCGTTCGAAGACGAGAAGACCGAGCCCCTGATGCTCGCCTTCGACGCCAACGACGTGAAGACGGTCGAGGCCGGCGAGTGCGTGACCGAGGATCTCGGCGTCGTCACCTTCGAGGTGAATGACGACGGGTTCCACGACATGCGCTTCGACGATGTCGACCTGATTAAGGACGACCTCGTGACCGTGCCCGACGGGCCGCCGGTCATGTCCGAGGAGAAGGTCGAGGCGAAGGCCCCGGCGTTCGTCCTCCCCAAGGGCGCCTCGCCGTGCACGCATCCGGCGTGCGCGAAGGGCAACGGGTTCACCACGAACCCGCATGTCCCCACGCTAAAGGCCTTCGAGGCAGAGCTGGGACGCACGCCCACCGAGGCCGAGGTGCGCTCGCGCATCCTATGCCTCTCGCACCGCCGGGCGGGATCCGTCCCGCTGAACGAGGTGCTCGAGTACCTCGCGGCGATCGTCGTCGCCACCGTCGTCCGCGGCGTGACGGCGAAGGCCGAAGCGCGCGCGATCAACGAGGCCAACCGGCTCAAGAACGAAGAGCGCCGGGCGGCCGAGAAGAAGCAGCGCGAGGCATCGAAGCTCGCCAAGAAGAACCCGCCGCCGGCCAGGGAGGAGAAGAAGAACGCCGGCAAGGGCAAGAAGCGGAAGTAGTTCCTCAAACCAAAACAAACGGCCCCGCACTCGTCGTCAACGAGACGAGTGCGGGCCATCAACCAGCCTGTCATCCGAAGCTCATCAGAGCGAAGGATGGCCGATTGATTGATGGGCACGTCCGACCACCAAGCCCAGACCAGGAGCAAATCGTGAACATTCAGATTCACAACACCCGCCGCGTCACCATCCGTGACGTACACCGTGCCTTCCACGTGGGCGGCATGGACGACAAGGACAAGCTGGCCCTCGCGCAATCGCGCATGGACCAGTTGCAGCGCCTGCAAGCGCACGACGAGCACTGCCGATGGCAGCCGCTGTCGTCGGTGCTCGTGCGTTGGGCTGACGATCTCTCGACGCACCCGCAGCTCGTGCTCGCGCCCAAGCCGCCGGAGTTCCCCGAGGCGGGGTTCGAGTGGTTCCACGCGAGCGTGACGAGGTTCGTAAGGATCGCGCTCGAGACCGACGAGGCCAAGGCAATGCTGATCCTCAAGGAGGCGGTCGCGGTCAGCGACGCGTTCGAAAAGAAGGTCGGCAAGCGGATGTTGAACGACGAGAGCGTCGGCTACATCATGCTCCTGATCGACCCGCCGCGCTCAAGTGCCGCGGCGTAGACAAACACGCGACCCCGCCTCTTGTCCGACGACTGTCGGCAAGGGGCGGGGCTCGGAAACCTTGGGGTGATGGCTCCCTCCTTCATCCCAAGATTTCCGGGTACGATGATTCCACCCCATCCCGGATGTCCTTTCACCCAAGGAGGATCGCATGTCATGGAAGAAGTTCGATGGTTCCGTCACGGGCACCAAGGTCGACGGCGATCCGTCGGTACCGGCCACCAAGTGGTACAACATCTGGTGGCTGTGGCTGTTCGGATGGAAGAAGGTCGTGGTGCTCAAGGTCGACGCCGAACTGGTTCTGAAGCCCGGCGGCGCCCTGATGGATCCCCTGTACTTCGGCTACCAGAACATCTGGGGCAAGGCGGAGGTGAACGACACGCCGCTCACCGACATCACGTTCCTTGCCCGACGCGGACGCGAGAAGTGCATCTTCTTCGTCGTCGACGGCGACGGCAAGGAGGTTCCGCTCCGAGTCGTTACCCTCACGACCAAGAACGATCCCCTATTCAAGAAGTTCCCGCTCATTTGATCCAAAGGAGTCTCTGGCGCAGATACGCTGCGCCTCTCCCCTAAGCGGAGCAGCTCTGAAAAGAGTTCGTCCGCCTGGGCCGAGAGTGTCTCGACCTGAACCCGCTCTGTAGAGAGCCAAGCAATAAGGAGAAGACAGATGAACAAGTCCATCGCGTTCGTGTCCGTCCTGCTCACCATCAGCTGTGCCGGCCGCGCGCCGGAAGGCTCGAATGGCACGGTCATCCTGCAGTGCCCCGACGTGGTCGAAGCGCCGCAGCCCGACGTGACCGTCACCTGCCCGGAGCAGGACGATACGGCTCTCGTCAGCTGCCTCGGCGACCTCGATGAGGCACTCGACCTCTGCGAAGTCGACGACGTCGAGCCGGAGCCCGCGGCCGAGCACGTGCTCACCGTGACGTTCACCACCGCGTTCCACGCGGCCGAACCGTTCGAGGTGCTGCCGGGGGCGTCCGAGGTGATCCTCGGCACGATCCTCCTGCGATCGATGGACGAGAGCCCGATCGTCATCGACGAGCAGCGTCTCACGCTCCTCGTCGCCGACAACGTCGGTCTCAACTACCAACCGGGCATCTCGGGCGACGTGCGCGTTGACGAATCCGTCGACGCCTGCCGTCTCGTGCGTTGGCCGGGGGTCACTTCCTACAGCGACGAGATCGCCCCCCAGGGCGACGGGACGCTGCGGTTCTGGGAAGACCTCACGGTCGTCGGCGAGGACGCCCTTGCGCTCGACGTCGTGTGCGACTTCGCTCCCGTACTGCCGCACAACAACGATGCCGACGGGTTCGCGGTGGACATCCTGTCCGCGGCGGACGTGACGGCCCATGCGCCCGACGGCGTCGCCGTGCGCGTCGATCTCACTGCCCGGAACGGGGATTCCCCGACCGTCGCGGCGCTGATCGTTCCGGACTGTTACACCTTCTACAACGAATACGGCAACATGCGCGTCCTCACCTCGGCCCTGTTCGCGGAAATCACCTCCCCGAGCGAGGAGAGCGCGAGCGCGGTGGACCAGTCGGAGATGATCCGCGTCAGGTTCACGGCCTCCATGTGCGGCGACGTGCACCTGCTCGGCCTCTACGACCTCAACGTACGTGCCACGGACCGCGAAGGTAGCGGCTGGCGCGACGGGCTCCGCGATACCGACGGCAACGGCATCGCTGCCAGGTTCCGCGTGGTGGACCATCTGGACCAGTCGGTCGCGCTGGGCCGCCCCTTCCTCGGCGGACCGCCGGACCAACAGACGACCGAGTTCGGCGTGGGATTCTACAACAACAGCGTCTTCATCCCCGCCGGAACGTCGCGCGAGCTCTCGTTCCGGATGGATGCGACCGGCGCTTCGGCAAACCTCGATGACAACGCGCAGCTCTGGACGCGCATGCAGGCCCACTTCTGCACCAACGGCCAGTGCGTGAATACCTCCCTCACGTACGGCATGCCCCAGTTCGGCCCACGAAACATCTACTGATCCATTCCTTCGCGGCAAAAGCCGCTACGACGAGGGCGGAGGCAAGGTTCACTCCCTGCCTCCGCCTCTCCCCCAAGCGGATGAGCGCCACGCGCGTTCGTCCGCCTAGGCCGAGAAACGAACCCGTATCCCCTCTGGCAATCCCGCCGGAGGTGACAATTGAACCAAGGAGTAAGAATGAACAAGCACATCCTGTTCGCGACCATGATCCTCGCCGGCTGCGCTGGGAGGACGGTCGTCGAGAAGACCGTGACCGTCACCGAGACGATTGAGATCGGTCTGCAAGTGCGACGGCGTCGAAGTCGCCTGCGACGACCCGTGCGAGCCGGAGACGGTCACCGAAACGGTGTACGTCTGCGCGCTCGACGGCGAAGAGGTCAGCGACCCGAGCGAGTGCCCGGATCCGCTGGCCCTCGTATGCCCCGAAGGCACGACGCCGTTCACCAACACCGCAACAGGCGAGACCGGGTGCCAAGAGAACGTCGGAGAAGGCGAAGGTGAGGGTGAAATTCCGGAAAATGCCGGACACCTGGCCATCGCCGTCGCCGGTAGCTCGCCGCGATCCTCGATCGTGTTGGGCAATTCCGCCGGCGTAGAGATCCTGACACTGCGACTGCATGCGGAGGGAGAATCCTTCGTGGTCAATACGTTGAACTTCGACCTGTGCGAACGCGTGGACTTCGATGGCAACTGTGATGGGTTCGGACCCAGAGCAGCTATCGGCGCCCTCGTGGTCATCTATCCCTCGACGAGCGGAACCGTGACGAGAACGATCAATGACCCGTCGCTGTTCGATCTCGGACATGAGACGATTCGCGATCTGGGCATCTTCGTCCCGAACGGCCAAGACACGCTTGTGCACTTCGCTGTGACGCTCAACAGTGTGGACGGGGACGAAGTGCGTTCTGGAGACCGTATCCAGCTCAAGTTCACTATCAACGGCGGCGTGGACTTCGAGGCGGAAGGCCAGTGGTCCGGACTGCTGATCGATGGACCGATCACCGGAGGAGTTCCTTCGATGAACGGTCATCCGAACCTGACTGTCTGCAACGGCGACAACTTCTGTGCCGGTCAGCAGATGACGATCCGCAAGACCAAGCCCACGATCTCACTCGCGTCTGGCTCCCCCTCGGGAGCGGGCGTGCCGGGATTGAGCGAGGTCATGCGCTTCAATGTCGCGGCGGATAGCCGTGGATACGTGACGCTCCATCACATTGCCTTCAAAATGACGGCGACGGACACGGACGGAACGTGGACCACATGCGATCAACTGGCGGATCCGACCAAATGGGAGCTGTTCGACATCGACGACCCGAGCGTGAAGCTTGACGGTGACGACGGCTGGGAATTCTTCGGAGCAGACGGGAATGTCTGCGCTGGAGACACCCCGCTGAAGTACGCGGTGTTCAGCTATTACATCGACGTCGGACAGAACAGCGTGGAAATCGGTGCCGGCGAGACCGATACGTACGTGCTCCGCGTTGACACCACTGGTGCCAGCGCGGCGAACGACGACTCGATCCGCATCAGCATCCCGGATGAAACCGAAATGTTCGCTGCGACGAATCAAGTCGCGATCCTGTGGGAAGATGATGTTACCGGCGCCCTCGCATTCGGCAATCTGATCAACGACCTCCCGGTGACCGGCGGCACGATCGTGTACTAGCTCCTTCGCGTCGTGAGACGCTCTAACGCGCCCCTGCTCTGGGGGCGCGTTTTCTTTTTTCGTGGGAGGCGTAAAATGAGTTGTGGATAAGCCGTAACCCCCCACGCTATGGCTACGCGCCGCAAGTAAGCGTTTGGACGCCCCCGCTACGCCGAGGGCGTCTTTTTTTGGTATGATGGCGGCATGAAGCTGTGGAGGATTCGCAAGGAGGAGCGCTGGCCGGCCCTGCGGCTGTGGGCCGGGTTGTTCTTGTCGGCCTGCGCCAACCTGCTCGCCTGGAGCGTGCTCACGGCGGCGTTCCTCAAGGCGTACGGGATCGGGTCGTTCCCACTCGTGTTCCTGTTGAGCTCGGCGGCATCCATGCTCGGGTCCGCGCTCTACGCGCGCCTCGCCTCGCGCGCGGGCGCGGGAACGTCGGCACGGGTGTTTTCGCTCGCGGCCTCGGCGCTGCTCGCGCTCGCGGCCGTGCGCGCGGGCGAAGGCGGGATCCCGTTCTTCGCGCTCCTCTTGCTGGGCAACTCGGCGTTCGTGTCGTTCGTGGGGTCGCAGCTCATGGTGGTGGCCAACGACCGGTTCACCCCCTCCCAGGGGAAGCGCCTGTTCCCGCTCCTCAACACGGCCAACGTGGTGAGCGGCGTGGTGGCCGGATTGTTCCTCGACCGGTTCGTCGAGGCGATCGGCATCGGCGGGATGCTCATGGCCGCGGCGGCGCTCGCGCTATGCGCCCTTCCCTGCGCCCTTCGCACGAACGCCCCCTCGCGCGCGGAGGGCGAGGAGGACGCCGCCAGCCTGTTTGCGTACGTGCGCGGCAACCGCTACGTGCTGGTGCTCGCGGGCATCGTGGCCATCTCCTGGGTGCTCACCCGCGCGTTCGACGTGGCGTTCGCCGCCGTGGCCGACGCGCGCTTCCCCACGGCCGAGGCGTACGTGCGCTTCAGCGGCCTCTACCTGGTGGTGACGAGCCTGGCGGCGGTGCTGTTCGACGCCCTGCTGCTCAACCGCCTGCTCGAGCGCATCGGGCTCACCCGCGGGATGGCGTTCGTGAGCAACGCGGTCACCGCGGCCGTGGCGGCGGTGCTGATCGTCCCCACCTTCTGGCCCGTAATCGCGGCCAACGCCGTGCGAAGCGTGCTCATCGACCTGCAGGCCACCTCGATGCAGGTGATGCAAGGGGCGCTCCCGGCCTCGCGGCGCGCCGGGGTGAACGCCTTCCTCGACGGCTACCTCGCCACGGTCGCGGGCGCGCTGGGAGCGCTCATGATGCTCGCCTTCGACGCCCTCGTGCCAGACGCGTTCGCGCCGTCGGACTCGATGCGCCTGCTCGCCGCGCTCATGCTCCTCTTGCTCGCCGCGCGCGCCTGGTTGAACGCCCGGCTGCGCGCGCGGTTCTTCGAGACGCTGCACGCGCAGGTGAGGCAGGGCGACGACGACGCCCGGCTGCGGGCGCTCGAAACCCTCGTCGAGCACAAGTTCTACCGCCAAGAAGGGATCGGCCTGGTGATCGACGTGGCCAAGGACCCGCGCGCCGGCGTCGCGCTCAAGGAAACCGCGCTCGCCACCTTGGGCGCCGTCGCCGACCCCACCACCTTGCGCGTGATCTACAACCTCCTCGCCTCCCCCGAGCGCGCCGTGCGCCTTGCCTGCGCGCGCGCCATCGCGGCGTTCCCGGCCGTGAAGGATTCCTTCTTCGACGACGCCTTCTCCCGCCACCACGCGGTGGGGAGGCTGCGCGCGCTCTTCCGCGGCGAGAGCGACCAGGAGGTGCGCGCCGCCGCGCTCGACGCGCTCGTGAAGCTCGAGGACCCTGGCATCGTCCCCTTCCTCGTGGACCTGCTGCGCGCGGGCGACGCGGGTGCCAAGGCCGACTGCCTGTATTCCCTCCTGCGGTTTGCCGACCCGGGCGTGAT
>Ga0155146_14_pt7 | contig 18748 bp, 17 predicted proteins | sample RifCSPhighO2_01_FD_106114 | JGI IMG/M metagenome (GOLD analysis project Ga0155146, IMG submission 106114) | Candidatus Uhrbacteria bacterium RIFCSPHIGHO2_01_FULL_63_20 | reverse complement strand
TCGGCCCGCCCCCGCCGGTCGGCTGCCCGGTCACGGTCGCGGTGACGCCGATCGAATCGTCCCCTCCGATCGGAAGGGCGATGGAGCCGGAGTCCCCGAACGTGCCGGCGATGGACGCGTAGTAGGTCCCCTCTCCGCTCGGGTTGGCGATTTGGTTCGCGCCCGTGCCGGAGGAGACCGCGTTGGCGCCTATGCGCACCCGCACCTCGCTCGCGGCAGCGATAGCGCCGAGGTCGCCTGGGCAGATCGTGATGGTGAACGTGTCTGCGGCAAGGACGACCGACGCTTTCTCCGCCCCCGCGCACGTCGCTGCCGTCGTGAGCTCCGCGCCGTCGTCAGCCACGTCCACGTCGTCTTCCGTGAGGCCGGCGGTGTCGAAGTCCGCGTCGAACTCGATGGTGACCGTGTCCCCTTCCGAGACGCCAGAGGGGGTCACGAACGCGATCTCATGGTTCGCGAGCGCGCCGGCCTCGAGCGTGGTCGCCGCGTCGCTCGCGGAGGTCACAGTCGCGGCCAGCGCGATGAGCGATGACAACGTCATCGCGAGGATGGTCGCGACGGCGGTGAAGTACCGGATGTTCCTCCTTATATAGGACATATCAGCCACGACGGCGAACGGCTCCGCGTAAGAGCATGACCGCCATGACGCAGACGAAGCCGGCGGCGATCACGAACGGCCACGGGAACACCCAGTAGGAATCGGAAGAGAACAGCGCCGGCTGATCAGACGCGTATGTGACCTTGAGGGTGGCCGTGACCGGGCCTACGGCCATCTCGTCTTCCACAAGGGCGACCTCGAAGGTCCGCGTGAGGCCGGGGGTGACGCGGCTCCCTTCCGCGTTCACGTCGGCGGACGCGACGACGCGTCCGAAGACGTCCGTCGCGACGATCGTCCCGGCTGGCGCGAGCACGACATTGCCTTGGTTCTGGATCCGCAAACGGAACGTGCGCGTGACGTTCTCCTGGATCGCCGCGGGCGAGACCGGAAGGAAATCGAGCAGCTCGGCGCGCGCGTCCGTTTCTCCCTCGACCGTGAAGAACACGAGCACCGCGACCCGGGCCTGGATCGGAGCGCCCTGGGAGGCGACCAGGTCGTACGGCGCGTCGGACACGAGCACGGCCGCATACGACGTCCCCGAAGCGGCGTCATCGGGGACCGCGATCCGCACGGGCACCTCGAGCTTCCCTTCCGCTGGCACGCGCACGCGATCGTCCGCGAACGAGATCCACTCCGGAAGCCCCGCGTGATCCTCGGCGTACGGGATGAACCTGGGCGACGAAGAATCCTCGCGTGGTTCGAACTTCACGGCCAGCAGGTAAAAATTCTTGTCGCGATCATCCGTATTGATCACCGTGATCGTCGACCCCGCGACCTGCCCGCGCTCTCCGGAAAGATCGAGGATCGCCGGCGACACCGAAAACGCACGAGCCGCCATGGGGAGCATGGCGAGCGTAAGCGTCACGATGGAAGCGAGGCGGCGCATATCAGTAGTTCCCCGACACGATGAAGCTCAACGCGTTCGCGTAGCTGCCGTCGTTGGTCGAGCCGGAAATGGACGCCTTCAGGGTCACGAAATCGCGTGACTCGAACGACACGACCGAACGCGTCGCGACCTCCTGGAACGAGGTGGTGATCGCGGAATCGGCGGTATCGAACGAGGATCCGACGAGCGTCGTGTCGGACGAGCGGCCGCCGAACTCCTCGCTGCCGGCGGTCACGGTCCCGTCCGCGACGTCGTTGATGTCGCTCGCGCCGTCACGCAGGTTCCCGTCATCCGCGATCTGAACGGTGTATCCGCCATCTACCTCCGCCGTCACGTCGAACCCGACCAATGCGGTCGAGACGACGGCATTGTCGAGCGTCGACAAGGCTGCGGTCGTCGCATCTAGCAGATAGACGAAGTCAGCCGTCCCATCGATGACCGGGGCGCTCCCGCCGTCGCGCAACTCGTCGACCGTGATCGTGCCTGCGCCGATCGAGATGATCCGTCCGACCGCTGATACCTGCGAGGCTCCCTCGTCCTGTACGAGTGCCACGAAATCTCCCTCGGCAAGCCCGGCCGTACTGCAGGTGATGGTGGTTCCCACGGCGGCGGTCGCCGCGCGTTGTGAGCCGTTGTTCTGCGCGAACACTTCGAACGTGATTACCTGATCGAATACTCCACCGCGGTATCCCGCGTTCATCTCAAACGACGAGCTACTCGATCCCCCAATGGCTGCGTTTCCAGTCGTGTCACGCAACAAAAAGGAGGCGGACGAACTGGTGTCGTCGCCTCCCTGACCGATGGTATCCCAACGAATTTCGAAATTCGTGGAGGACATATCCGCCAAAGCCAAAGGCGCATATGTAAAAACCCCCACAATTGCCAGAGCGATCAATGCGATACGCATATCTCATGGCTTCGAGGAGTATTATACCGTGAATACAGATTGTAGTCAACGATTATCTATGCTAAGATTAGCTAAGAAATAGCTATCCACACCGCCAGGATTTCGATAATTTCCTTAAACGCGAATTTTACTCACTCATTCATACGAACATATCCACACAATTCACAGTTTGTCTACAATATTGTAGAATAAAGCAGTCAGCCATAAGCAGCGAACTCATCCGCGCTACATTCCATTCTCGAGCCTAGGTCCGACGACTGATGCGGACGGACACGTCTATCGCTGAGATCTTGTATGGAACGTGGGCTTACTAAACAAAAACATCCGGATTGTCCGGATATCTTTGGTGGACCGATGGGGAATCGAACCCCAGACCTCTGCAATGCGAATGCAGCGCTCTACCAGCTGAGCTATCGGCCCATACTTCCCTGTTTCATGTGAAACACTCTGGTGCCCCCAGAGGGAATTGAACCCCCATCTTATCCTTAGGACGGATCTGCTCTATCCGTTGAGCTATAGGGGCATATCCTCTCTCGGATGTTTCACGTGAAACACATAATGGTCTGATCTACTGACCATTTGGAATCGTCGACTTGTGAATGGACCATGCTATACTTAGCAGCCAGTGACGATATTCTAGGGCAAAATCAGGCTCGCGTCAACCATATGAATACAGCGGAAATCGTACTGATTGCAGCAGTCTTGGTCCTTTTCGGCTACGTTTTCTATTCACGACGCATCGCCTCTGGTCGGCCTACGGATTCGTCGGTCGTTCAGTTACTTAATGACATCCGTCGCGACCTGGACGAGGTGTCAGCGAAGAACCGCACCGAGCTGCAGACACGCATTGATCGCATTGACGACCGCATTGCGAAGAGCATGAACGACTCGCTACAGCTGATCCAGAAGCAGTCCACCCATACCTCTGGCATCGTCCGAGACGTTACCGAGAAGCTCACCAAGCTGGATGAGACCAACAAACAGGTCCTGGATTTCTCCAAGCAGCTGCAGAGCCTGGAGAACATCCTGAAGAACCCAAAGCAGCGAGGCATCCTTGGTGAATACTGGCTTGAAACGTTGCTGGGCCAGGTTCTTCAACCGATGCAGTACAAGATGCAGTACGATCTCGGGGTAGACGAGAATGGTTCCAAGCTGATTCCGGATGCGGTTATCTTCGTGAAGGAAATGTTGATACCTATTGACGCAAAGTTTTCGTTAGAGAACTACAACAAAATATCCCTCGAGATTGATTTGACACGTAAAGACGCACTCGAACGCGAGTTTAAGGGGGACGTGAAAAAGCGCATTGATGAGACCTCCAAGTACATCCGGCCCGAGCGGGGAACCACCAATTTCGCGTTCATGTTCGTCCCGGCTGAAGGGGTATACCACAACCTCATCACCTCTAATGTCGGCGCCGTGAACGTGAATACGCGCAACCTGATCGAGTACGCGTTCGAAAAGGGGGTGATGATTGTGTCCCCGACCTCCTTCTTCGCCTATCTCCAGACCGTCCTGCTTGGCCTCAGGGCGCTTCAGATCGAAGATTCGGTCAAAGAGATTCAACAACATGCTGAACATCTCAACCGCCACCTGAAGGCCTACGAGGAATATCACGGCAAGGTAGGCAAGCATCTCGAGACGACGGTGCGTGCCTACAACGAATCGAACAACGAGCTCAAAAAAATCGATAAGGACATCTTCAAGGTGACGGCCGGCACGGCCGGGAGGACGCTAATTCCACCGCAGATTGACAAGGGGAACGAGGTAGCCTAATATCGGCCCACTATGCCTAACAAAGCCAATGCGGCGAAAGCCATGCGCCAGGCGGCCAAGGCTACCCAGCGCAACAAGGTCGCCAAGGCCGAGATCGAGTCCATGCTCGTGAAACTGCGCAAGCAGCTCGATGCGAAGAAGACCAAGGAGGCCGCCGAACTCGCCCGAGCGATCGGCAAGCACCTCGACAAGGCCGTGGCGCGCGGGATCGTGAAACTCAATACCGCCGCGCGCACCAAGTCCCGCCTCATGAAGCGCGTGAACGCCGCCACGAAAGCGTAAGATGACAAAAATGATCCGACCGGATCATTTTTGTTATGCAGAGAGTTCGGCTGCCATGAGATCCACCGCGGCGGCCGGGTCCATTCCGGATTTCACCCCGACCTCGCGCTCGAAGATCGCGTCATGCGCGCGCATGAGCTCGGGCAGCGTGAACCGTTTCGCGGCGGCCATGGATTTTTGCGCGACGAACGGGTGCAAGGCGAGTTCATTCGCGATCTCGTCCTTCGTCACGCGCGGGTTTTCGTCCATCATCGCGCGAACCCCAAGCAGGATCCGGATCTGCCGGGCGAGCATGGCGAGCAGGTAATGGTCTTCTGACCCGGCGGAACGCTCCTGCGACAACAATCGGAACGCCTCTTTGCCGTTGCGCTGCGACACGGCGTCGATGAACGCGAAGATCTCGCCTTCGAACGATGGCCGAACGAGTTCGCGCACGTGCGCGACATCTATTTGCGACTGATTTGCAAATGCAACGAGCTTGCAAATCTCCGCATCCGCATGCCACAGGTCGCCTCCGACGCGTTCGGAAAGCTCGAACGCGGCCGCCGGAGCGATCTTCCCGCCGCGCGAAACGACGCGCTCGGTGACCCATTTGGTAAGCGCCGACCCTTCGAGCGCGGGGAAGGGGTACAGGTGCAGGTCCGCCGCGTCCTTAAGCGCCTTGAACAGCGGCTTCTTCTCGATCGTCTTCGCCTCATCGCTTTCCCACAACACGGCGATGGTGGAGTCCGGAACTTCCTTCAGCGCGGCCCACGTTTCCTCGTCGCCCTTTTTCGACTTTGAAATGAGATCGCGCACCACCACCATGCGTTTCTCTCCCATGAACGGCATGGACCGCGCGGACTGCATCACCTCTCCGATTTCAATATGCCCTGATCCTGTCGAAGGGCTTCCGAACGTCGCGAGGTTCATCCCGGACGGATCGAACTTCTTGCGAAACGCCTCGGTGAGCGTCCGCACCTTTTCCTGCACCCGGAAGGAGTCCTCGCCGTAGACGATGATGAGCATAGCTGCGGCATCGTACCGCCCTCAGATAAAAACACAAACCCCGCCGGGCAGGCGGGGTTTTTCTATTCCTTATGTCCGTCCTATTCATCCAAAAGCGCGTCCATCTTTCCCCAGCTCCTGCCGGTTTCCACGTTCACCGCAAGCGGCACTTCGAATGAAGCGACGCTTTCCATGAGCTCCTTCACGCCTTTCGAGACGGCCTCGACCGCGTCGGTATCGCATTCGATCACCAGCTCGTCGTGCACTTGCAGCAGGATCTTCGCCGGCCATTTGCTCGTCTTGAGCCAGCGGTCGACCGCGATCATGGACATCTTCATGAGGTCCGCGGCCGTGCCTTGCACCGGCATGTTGATGGCCATGCGCTCCGCCATCGCGACGAGCATCGGGACGCCCGAGGAAATCTCGGGAAGATACCGGCGGCGGCCGAACAGGGTCTCCACGTACCCCATCGCGTGCGCTTGCGCCTTGGTCGCGTCGAGATACTCGCGGATCTCGTGGTGGATGTCGAAATACTTGTCGATGAACAGCTGCGCCTCTTCGAATTTCATGCCCGTGGAACGCGCCAGCGAACGCGGCCCCATGCCGTAGAGCAGGCCGAAGTTGATCGCCTTGGCCGCGCGGCGCTGCTCGGAGGTGACCGCGTTCTCATCAACGCCCCACACTTCGGAGGCGGTTCGCGTGTGGATGTCCGCGCCCTCGTTGAACGCGCGGATGAACGCCTGGTCCTTCGCGATCACGGACACGAGACGCAGCTCGATCTGGCTGTAATCGGCGGCGATGAGCGTTTTCCCGCGCGCGGCCACGAACGCCTCGCGGATCCTGTTGCCGAGTTCGGTCTTGATCGGGATGTTCTGCAAATTCGGGTCGGACGAGGAGAGGCGTCCGGTCGCGGCCACGGTCTGGTTGAACGTGGTATGCACGCGACCGTCCTTGCCTACGAGGGAAGGGAGCGTCTCGACGTAGGTCGATTGCAATTTCGCGACTTCGCGGTATTCGCTGACCAGCGGGACGACGGGATGCGCGTCCGCGAGTTTCTCGAGTTCGCTCGCGGCCGTGGAGAACCCGCTCTGCGTCTTCTTGATCCCCTTGGTCGGGAGCTTGAGCTTGTCAAAGAGGATTCCGGCGAGCTGGCCGGGCGCGTTCACGTTGAACTCCTCGCCCGCCTCTTTGACGATCCGCTTGGTGAGCCGCTCGATGTCGGCGTCAAACGATTTCTTGAGCTTGGCGAGCGCCTTCACGTCGAGTTCGATCCCCGCGACCTCGGCGTCGAACAGCACCGGGATGAGCGGCATCTCGATGTCCAAGAACACCTTCTTCATCCCCGCTTCCTCAAGCCGACGGAACAGCGCGGTCGCGGCGAGAGGGAAGGCGCTCACCGCGCGGCCCACCAGATCAAGCTCGGCGATGGTCGAAAACCCGATGAGTTCGGGCAATTTCGCGTCCGCGAGGTCATTCAGCGCGGACGGGAGATCGTGCGCGCGGGACCCGGGATTCAACAGGTACGACCCGATCATGAGATCGCTCCAGCGCTCATCGGGCCTCCATCCGGTCGCGTGCATGAGCCGTTTCAGGTCGTGCGTGATCACCCGCTTCGCCCGCTCAAGCGCTTCGAAGATCCCCGCGAGCTGCGCCTTCGACGGATTCGCGAACGCCACGGTCGTCTCCCCGTCGGACACGGCGCACGCCGCGACCGATGCGCCGAACAGGTCCTGCTGGCCAAGCCCCGCGAACACGCCGACCTCGTGGCCGAGTCCGGCAAGCATCTTGCTTGCGTCCGCATCACCCTTCGCGATGGTCACGCCATCGTCTTTCTTCTTTTTCGTGACCGGTCCGATCGGCGGAGCAGGGGTGTCTGTCGCGTGCTTTTTGATGAGCGTGCGGAAATCCAGGTCGCGGTACAGCGCGAGGAGTTTCTCCCTGTCCGGCGCGCGACGCTTGGCGGACTCCATCGAGAATCCCGGGAGCGGCACGTCCTGTCGGATGGTGACCAGTTCCTTCATGTGGATCGCGGTTTTCTCGTGCCCCTCGAGCTTTTTCGCGAATTTTTCGGGGACTTTGCCGGCCTTATGCGCCTCGAAAATCCCGTCCACGGTCTTGAATTGCTTGAGCAACTCCACCGCGGTCTTCTCGCCGATGCCGGGCACGCCCGGCAGGTTGTCACTGGGGTCCCCGCGCAGCGTCTTGTAGTCGATGAGCTGCTCGGGATACAACCCGAACTTCGCCTTCACCGCGTCGGCGTCGTACAACTTCGTCTCGCTGATCCCTTTCACGAACGCGACCACGGACGTGGAGTCGCCCACGAGCTGGAGCGCGTCCTGGTCGCCGGTCACGATGAGCGTGCGCATCCCCTTGCCCCACGCGCGGCGCGAGAGCGTCCCCAGGATGTCGTCCGCCTCGAACCCGGGGGCGGAGAGCGACGGGATGCCGTAGATTCCCAAGATCTCCTGGATGAGCGGGATCTGGTCGTACAGCTCCTGCTCCTTCTCCTTGCGCTGCGCCTTGTAGGGCTCGTACGACTCGTGGCGGAAGGTCTTGCCCGGAAGGTCCCAGGCGACCGCCGCGTAATCCGGCTTGAACTGCTCGAGCATCTTCTCGAGCATCATGGAAAACCCGTACGCCGCGTTCACCACGCGTCCGTCGCGGGTGGTAAGCGGCGGGATGGCGTGCCAGGCGCGATGGAGCAGGGCGTTCCCGTCCAGCACGAGCAGGGTTTCTTTCGCGGATTTCATTGGGCCAGGTTAGCGAAAAAACAATGGATTGTCCAGCCAAAACGAAAGAAAAGAGCCCAAGTGAACCTCGGGCTCCGGAGGAGGTCGGTCCCTAGCGAAGCGCTCCGAGCCGCTCGCACAGGGCGAACAGCTCTGGGGCTTCGGCGGGCGTGAAGGAGTCGGGAATCGGCAGCGTACGCCTGTCCTCCGCTTCCATCGGGTAGAACAGGAGGCGGGGGGCGCCGTCGAGGTCATAGCCGGCGGGGCCGACGAAGACGATGGGTTTGCCGTCGCGCTGCGGGAGCGCGACGGGCTTGTCGACCTGTTCCATCGCGATCTCGCCGTCGTGCAGGAACGCGCGGAACGGTTGCGCGACGACCTGGCGCGCGACGATGGCGGCCTTGCTGGCGGCGAAGCTCGCGAGGAGCAGCTTCCCGTCCGCGAACGCTCGGGAGAAGTGGGAGATGGGCGAGGGCGACCGGAAGAGCTGCTTCCAGGCCACCTTGCCGTCACCCTTGAGCGCGGTCGCGATCTGCGTGTGCGAGCAGCCCAGCACCGAGAACTGGCCGGCGCGCGCATAGAGCACCGCGTCGGGGGTGAAACACGCCTGGTCGTCGCGCGCGTCGCCTTTCTCGTCGCTCGGGAGCTCGACGAACCCGCCCAGCTCGTTCGACCCGGAAAAGCAGGCGAACAGCATCTGCTTGGGCCGCCCCGAGAGCCGGTAGCTCATGCGCCGCAGCGGGTCGCCGCGCACGCACCCGTCGTGATTCACACCCGCGGCCATGAACCGCAGGAAATCGCGGACCGCTTCGGGCTTGCCGCGAGAGGCCGCATGCACGGTGCCCAGCACGAGCCCTGGCACCGTGGCCGAGATGGCGATCTGCTGCAGGCTCGCGCCGTTCTTGTTCGGGGTGAAGGCGGCGGCGAGATAGCCCTCATCGCCTTCGCACGAGGGAGCGTGCTTCTTGTACGCCACCCCCTTCGCCATCCCGACCGCGTCGAACAGCAGGCGGTAGGAGCGTTCGCGGTTCACCATCATCTCGGCGAACACGAGCGCGTCTGGAGCGGTGCGCTCGGACAGGGCCTTGGTGGCGAGTGGCAGGTTGGCGGTGTCGACTTCGCAGTAGGCGACGGGAACATCGTTTTGCACGGAACCTCCTGGCGCTGTGTTGTCACCCGGATGGCACGCCGACCATCCGAGGGTTGCGCGAGTATACGGCGGCGAAAGACGAGCGTCAACCCCGACGCAAGGTCGGGGGACCGGGAAAAGAAAAGACCCCGCCCGGCGCCTCCTCGGGGGTAAGCCCTTGGAGGACGCCGGACGGGGGTCGTCACGCCGCTAGGAGCCGCCGCCCTGAAGATGAGGCGGCGATGGGTGGCGCGTCATGACGACGAGGGGGACGGGGCGTTCAGGCCGCGGCCTGGGGCTGATACAGCCCGTCGACCATCGAGCGCATCTGCGGCGGCATGTAGGCCACCGGGAGGCGCGTGATGGCGGCGTCGGAGTTGCTCGCGACCATGGTCGCGCCGCGCTCCGAGATTCGGCCGACCCAGCCGAGGTTCTTGGTCACGTCGGCGGGGACCGCCAGGGTCATGAGCGGCTTGAGGGCGATCTGGTTGCCCGACAGGTCGATGGCGAGCGGCACGTAGCCGTTCTTCCCGCCTTCGATCGCGGCGACGGCGACGTAGCCGTAGCCCTTGGTCTGCGTGACGACGGAGAGGTGCGACACCTTGCCGTCGATCTTGTCGCACAGGACGTCGACCGCCTCGGGCGCGAACCCCTCGTGCGCCGCGTTCCACATCTGCGACGCGATGAGGCCCTTGTGGCGGGTCCCGTCCGTCTCGATGATGAAGTCGGGGCCGACGGTGAAGTCGGTCACCTTCTGCGGGAACGCGCTGGGCACGAACGTGAAGTTCTCGCCGGTCCACTGGAAGCCGTGGCGCGCGCCCTGGTCGCCGAGGAAGAAGACCGTGTTGGTCTGCTCCGCGTCGTGGGTGCCGATCACGTTCCAGCCGGTGCCGAAGATCGCCTTCTGCAGCGACCCGAGGAAGCGCCGCACGCACGGCGTGCCCTTGAGGGACGCCGAGGTGTTGACGTAGCTCAGGCCGTTGCTGAACTTCGAGATGAAGTTCAGGAGCGCGACCTTGCCCATCACCGACTTCCCGTTGAGGGTGTCGATGATGCCCTTCACGAACTGGCGCGGCAGCGTCTGCTTGGTGTTCTCGAAGTTGCCCTCGAAGCCGTCGACGTAGAGCGCCGCGGCCCACGGGTACTTCCCGTCGGCGTAGGTCTTCACCGCGTCGATGGCGACCGCCGCGATCGCGGTCTTGTTCTCGAGCGTGCCGAGGTGGCTCGCCACCTGCTGGCCGTTGCCGTACACCAGCTTGAGCGGGAGGCCGTTCAGGCTGTAGTCGGAGATCTTCATCTCCGGCTTCACCGTGCCGCTGCCGGCCTGCGAGACCGCCTGCGTGCCGCTGCCCTTGCGGGTGCGCTGCCGCAGACGGATCTTGCCCGACTGCGCCGGCGCGACCTGGATGCCCTGCAGCTGCAGCGCTTGCTGGCGGCTGAGGCTGCTGCCCGGAATCTGGATCGGCGTGTTCCCGCTGACCTGCTGCGCCGTCTTGCCGAGCTTCTTCGCCACGTACGCCTGCTGGCCAGGCGTGAGGGCGGAGAAGAGCAGGGTGACGGTGCGGGGGGTCGGGATCTTCGTGGAACGCTTCATGGTTCTGCCTCATCTGTCGTTGGGGTGTGCGAACCCGATCCCTGAACTTGTTGTTTCAGAGAAAAACTCTTGGCGACGTTTCAAGGAACGGACCTTCTCGGAAACGGACGACCCGTTTTTTGAGACGGCAGCGCGGAGTCTACGTGAGCGGCGAAACCCCGTCAAGGAATTCATGCACACCAAAAAGAAAATCCGCTTAACAAAGCGGATTTCTTTCTACGGTTGCAAGGCGGTCTCGGCATCGCCGTCCACCGAGATGATGACGCTGGTCACGCTCGGGAACTGCTTGAGCGTCTGCTCGATCTGGGAGCGGATCGAGGTGGCTCGGCAGGAACCGGCGGCGTTGAGATAGCTGTTGAAATCCGCCATGGCCACCCCGTCGTTGATGGCGAGCGACTGGAGCTCGGTGCCCGCATTCACGCTCGTGAAATATCCCTGGTTGCGCTCCGCTTGCGTCGGCCCGGCGAGCAACCCCGTGAGGGCCGCGCGTCCCACCGCCGAGGTCTTGGCCACCGTGCGGGACACGGGGAACACGAGCGCGCAATCCTGCGCGGAACCCTTCAGGCGGTTGGGATAGTACAGATCGAACGTGCTGACGTCGGTCGTGAGCAGCGTGAGCGGTACCGTGACCAGGTCCTGCACGCTCCCATCCTTCGCGGAATAGGTGAACACTTCGAGCGTGAACGCCTTCTCGGTCATGGCCGGGAGGATCACTTCCACGCGGAACGGGCCGTACATGCCGACGTCGGGCGCGCTCGTCGTGGCGTGCCCCGACGCCACGACCTTGTCCGCGCCGTCCTTGATGCGCCAGGCAAAGGACTGCTCGAACGTGCGGCCGAACCCGAACACCACCAGCGGCGAGGTCACGACGGAGCCCGCCGTGGGCGATGTCACCACCAGGTTGGGGCGGTCCTCGACCACGAGCGACGTCGCCGTGACCGATCGCGTGGAGAGATCTCGTTCGCCAGAAAGCGTGACCAACTGACCGACCACCGTCTCAGAAACGTCCACCAAAGGCACCACGACCACCTCGTCGAGTCCGTAGTCTGGGGAACGCAGGGTGATGGTGCGCGTGGCCTCGTCATACGCCTCGACCGCCCCGAACAGCTCCGAAATCGGCTCGATGGACGGCACGGCGGGCTCGCCGCCGTCCGGGAACGAAAAACAACCGGCTCCGACGAGCAGCAGGGAAGCGATCAGGGCGGGAAACAGGCGTTTCATGAGATCAGGTCCGTTCGGCGCGAGCAGCGTACCATCGGGCGCGCGGATGTAAAGGAACGGGCACGCCCGGGGGTTGATTCATCGCCTGTTTGCTGCTATTATTCGCTCGCTCCACGAAAACGTGGTGCCTATAGCACAACGGCTAGTGCACCGGGTTGTGGTCCCGGCTATGAGGGTTCGATTCCCTCTAGGCACCCCACGTAAATACCTCCCTTACCGGGAGGTATTTACGTACTCCTGAATCAAGCCATGAGGTACGATACAAAAAATATGTCTCTGTTTTGGTTAAAGCATGCTGCTGCAATGGATGTGCCACGAGACCATCTAAAACTTTTCTATAGAGAGATTGAGAGCATGATTAAACGGGTGCCCCCAGAGACCAACGAGCAGTATGAAATGTATGTCGATGAAACATGTGATTTCATCGAAGAAAGCCTCGCGATAAGTTTCCTTATTTGCCAGAGAGCGATCACTTCAATAATTTCCGAGGCAATGCGCATTCCAGATTCTCAATTCTCGACTAAATCTAAAAAACTGCGTGGCAAACAAAATCTGCGCGATTTTCTTTTAAACCTAAAAGATGAAATTCCTAACGAGCCAGCGTATAGCGTGGCTGTGTGCATCAATGCAATGGCGAACTATTACAAGCACAAATCTGAGTGGGGTCATAAATTAAACAAACAGCAAGCTGAAACGGCCAATATCGTTACAGACTTAGTGGGAGATTCAATGAACAGCACTGGCGTTTTTCGTGCGGCTGCAAGACGTCTTGGTTGTGGTGATAATTATGATCCACGAGTATTAGGAACTCACTTAGTAAATTGGCACAAAAATATTTTGAAACTACTTGAAGGATCAACCTAAAATTCTGATCCCCGGCAAACCGCAGTTCTAACGATTTCGCATAGCGCACCCAACGATAAGGATCCGCTCAACCGAGCGGGTTTTTTCGTGGGGTCCAAAAGAAAAAAATAAGTGACTTTAGTGAACGAAAAATGTAGACTTGAAACAATATGTTCATATTTTTTTCGGTCCCAGTAAAATTTATTGAGAAGCATTACGACACCATTAAAAAAATTGGATTGGTAATGCTCGGGCTTGTCATGTTTGCGATTATTTCAGCAGGCTCACAAATTTTTCTCCCAAAAAAATCTAGCACTGAAATTGCTCAACAAGATGCCGTAACGAAGCAACCGAATAGCACAGTTACTCAACAAACACCGGAACTAACTAACAAAGAGCTATATCAAATCGGCAGCTCGGCGACAGGTTTAATCTTTGGATTAAAATATCAAGATTTTGTGGGTCTCGGGGAATCGCGTCCATTCCTTGCAAGCGGAGTGCTGATATCTGAGGATGGAATCGTTGCAACAAATTACCATGTGATCAAGAACGCTGGTTTGGACGACATCGTTTTTGAGGGGGGAATTTATGCTGGGCAAGTTTTTGATAAAATTATTGCCGTTTCCCCTCTCCATGATTTAGCCTTACTGCATCTAGCTTATGGAGCTGAAAACGGCCTTCACTTTGTTCCGGTAGTAAGTTCGGATGATGTTAGTGTTGGCGACGACGTTTTTGCTATTGGAAATCCGGAGGGTTACATAAATAGTTTTTCGAACGGTGTCGTTAGCGGTATCCGCTATGACGAGGACAGTGGTTCTGAATATATTGGTACCTGTTTTCAAATTTCCGCGGCAATTTCGCACGGAAGCAGCGGTGGTGCCCTTTTAAATAAAAGGGGGGAATTGATCGGAATAACATTTGGCGGACTTTCTGATGGGCAGAACATTAACTTTGCGATACCTTCACGTCATCTTCTTGAGTTAATCTCCAAGAGTGGCGTGAGGACTTCCTACACAACTCCTGAATCAAACTCAACTACTTTGAGATGTCAGGAGATTGTTAATAATCTCCAAGCAATTTATTCGAATATCGATGGTGATTTTGTTGTAAGTATTACTGAAGGGGAGGAATGCGGAATCATTTTGACCAAAGGTGCAGATCCGACAGACACAAACATTTTTAGTCCAGAATTATATTGGTACAACAAACGAACAGGCGAACGATACATTGTCATGGAAAATGATCTTTCAAACGTGGTGTTCCTGCCGGCATGGTCAGAGTAGCCCCTGACGAAACAACCGAAACGTGCTAAGAACCTAACTGAGGCAAATCTATAGCTCGCATCTCATTCGACCACATCATCGAGGATGAACTCCAGCTCCGTGATCGTACGGATGTGAAGGAGTACCTCAAGACGATTCCGCCAGAGACGTGGCAACGAATCGCAGACAAGATCAATGCGTTCGCAAAAGAGGCCATGGCCGAAAAGAAGGAGCAAGATCCTAAGTGAAGCAACGCGACAAAGACCCCCTCCACAGGGGTTTTTCTTTTCCCCATAGGAATCCGAAATGGTTCCTATTCTAATTGTGCCGTATGGTAGGCTCTGGAAACTATATGGCTTCGATAAAAATCAACGCCCCGAACGGGACGCAGCTCCACAATCAATTCGCCCCCGTATTCCAAGCCCTGAAACAGGGGCCGATTTCTTCTGAAACTGAATTTGATCTCTCCGCGCTCTCGTTTCTCTCACCATTAACCACGCTGCCGCTCGTGTCACTTATTCACGAGATTGGTTGTAGTTTCAAAATGCCGACAAATTCCCAAGTGAGCAGTTATCTCGATACGGTTTCCTTTCCAACCGGAATTTCATCGGATTTTGTTGCACGAGGAATGACTTACATTCCTATTGGCCGTTTGTCTGCAGGTGATACGGCGGCCAATGAGCGTCTGATCTCTGAATTTGGGCAGCTGATTCTCAACAAACTGGCTCCACTCCCACTAGGAGCTGCAAACGCAATCCACTATCCGATTGGTGAGATGACAACCAACATTTTCGATCACAGCAAAAAGGATACGGGATGGATGTTTGGACAATATTTCCCAAAGAAGAAATATTTGGATGTTTGTATCCTTGATCGTGGACGAGGTTTCCGCCGTTGTTACGAAGAGGAACTAAATCTTGTGGTAGATGACGCTCAGGCCGTTGATTTGGCTCTACGGGGCAAGTCCTCTAAAAAATCCGACGAGCGGGGGTTTGGCATCTGGACCACAAAGAGAATGATCGTTGAGGGTCTGGGCGGACAGTGCTTCATCTTGTCTGGTTCTGCCGGTTACATCGCAATGCCGGGGAATGAGCAGCCGTTCACCCTTAAAGATGTTTCGTGGAACGGAGTAATTGTAGCTTTTCGAATCCCGGACATCACGCAACCCTTTGACCACACACGATATTTAGAGTAGAGTGCTACCTTCACTTTTCCGTGATACGATGTATCTAAGAAATGCTGATATGACCAATAAAATCCAAACAATTAGGGTGGATTTGGCGGAGAAATTGGCCCCTTGTATCAGCACAAGGGTGGCTATTCAGGTACTTCGAAATGAACTCGTGGCATCTTCGGCTAAAAATATTGTCTTGGATTTCCAACACGTCGAGTCAGTTTCTCGATCTGCCGCCCACGAACTTATACTAACGCTTTTTGACCTGACGAACTTGTTTCATAAAAAAGTCGCGATCGAGAATCCAAATGATGGGGTCCAAGCGGTGCTTTCCGCGGTTACCGACCGTTCAATTAAATCGAAGCCGGAGGAACGGTATGTGAGTCAGAAGACGATTGATTTTGAAGAACTTTGTCAGTTGGCATAAGCTCTTCAACGACTTGGATCGTTTTCAAACCCGAACCGCCAGTGTGCCATTCCCGGCCAGAACGGCAGTTCTAACGATTTCGCACAGCGCACCCCACGAGAACACCTGCCTCCGGGCAGGTGTTTTTGTCTCCCAAAGAAAAACCGACCCTAGGGGGCCGGGGAAGAGGAATCGACCTGGATGGACACGGGGAGCCCGTACTCGTCGGCGACGATCTGGAACTCCGTGAGCGCGCTCGTGACCACGTTTCGCGTCTGGGCGAGCTCGGCATCCGTTTTCGCGACCACCTCGCGGCAGGACGACCGGACGTCGTCCCCGGCGAACGGGTCGTCCGCGTGCGAGGCGATGTCGAGGAGGTGGTCGTGTTCGGCCAACAGGATGCCGCGCACCCCGCGCAGCCTCCCGTCCGCCTGCATCGTCTGCTCCGCGGTGAGCGGGCGCTGCGACGCGTTCTTCGCGTTGAGGCCCTGCGTGACGAGACGGTCGACCTTCTCGGCGATCCGCGCCACGTCCCTGGCCGAGAGCTCGAACGTGCGTCGTCGGTCCGCCTTCGCGCGCTCGAGATCGGCCTGCGCGTCCGCGTGCGCGCACCGCGGGTCCGGTCGCGGGACTTCCGGCGCGTGGGAACATCCGGTCAGGATGAGGGAAAGGGCGAAGATGAGTCGCATGCCGCCTCCTTGGCCTGGCTCTTGTAAAACAAAAACGGCCGTCTGTCAACGGTCGCCTTTGTGGTACCCGGAGAGGGACTCGAACCCCCAACCAAGAGCTTAGAACGCTCCTGCTCTATCCAATTGAGCTATCCGGGCGAACGAGAAAGGATGCCTCATTTTCGCATGTCCGTCAATCCTCGGCAAAGGAAAAAGCGCGCCTGTGTGGCGCGCCAATGCGCACGGTTCAGTCCTGGACGACCGGGTCGTCGAAGGCCGCGGCGAACGCGGCATACGGCCCGCTGAGGCCGAACGCCTCGACCATGAGGCCAAGGAAGGTTTCCGGGTCGCACCCGAGGATGACCGGTGAGATGAAATCTCGAGGGTGAGGAGCGATGGGGGTGACCGGGGCATCCTGGTCGGGATGCTTCTTGTCGGGAAGGTTCATGCGGACTCCTGCGAAGGAAGCTGGCTGATCCTACCTGGTGCGCGAACGCGCGTCAATCCGCACGCGTCTTGCCGTGGAACTTCTTGTGCACGTCCCGCAGCGTCTTGTTGGTGACGTGGGTGTACACCTGCGTGGTGGTGATGGAGGAGTGGCCGAGGAGCGACTGCACCGCGCGGATGTCGGCGCCGCCGAGCAGGAGATCGGTCGCGAAGGTGTGGCGCAGGGTGTGCGGGGTGATTTTTTTCGTGACCCCCGCGGCCTTGGCGTACCGCTCCACCAAACGTTGGATGGACCTGGGCGTGAGCGGGCCGGTTTCCTCGCGGCCGCCTTTCGCACGGTCGTGGCTCACGAAGAGATAGGGCGACGGATCACGGCGCGCGCCAAGATACGCCTTGAGCGCTTCCTTCGCGTCCGGAGACAGGAACACCACGCGCAGCTTGTCGCCTTTCCCACGCACCGTGAACTCGTCGCGATGGAGATTCACCTGATCGATCTTAAGGCCGGAGAGTTCTGACACGCGGCAGCCGGTCGAGAACAACGTCTCGAGGATCGCGGTATCGCGCAGCGCGACCAGTCCTTCCGCGTCGCGTCGCGGGATCGCGAGCATGCGCGCAAGCTCATCGCCTTCCAAGAACGCCACCTCACGCATCGGTTGCTTGGCCAGTTCGATCTGTTCTGGCGCGAGGGAAGGGATGTCACGCTTGGCCAGATATTTTAAAAACGCTCTCAAGGCGATGAGGTGGTAGTTCTGCGTGTTCTTCTTGAGCGCGCCGCCTTCTCGTCCGACCAATTCACGGTTGAGCCACAGCCGGTACTGGCGCACCGTCTCTTTGGTGATCTTCTCGGGGGAAGGATCCTTGGCCCAGTCGCAAAATCGGCGCAGATAAAAATGGTAGTTGCGCGTGGTTTTGTCGCTCCGGTTGCGCTCGATCTCCAAGTATTCCAGGAACTCGGTCACGTGGCGCGACAGCTTGGCCATACCGACGATATTATACGACGCAAAACCGCTCCCGACCATTGACCGAACGGGAAGGGTGATGTGATACCATGCTGGCGTTATGCGAAGGTCGCGCATCGCCATGCTCGTCATTACCGCCGTCGCCGTGGGGGTGTTTATGTCCGGCCAAATTTCGGGATGCGGCACGGTGTTCGCGAGCGCGACGGCCGCCTGCAGCGCCGAGAAGCTCGCCGCCCCTTCGACCGCGTTCGCCGACCTCGCCGAAGTGGCCATCCCAGAGCCGTTCGTTCTCCTGATCGGCCTGCTCCTCCTTCTCGCGCTCGCTTCGGACGAGATCGTCATCGTCGCTCCCGAACGGACGACGGCCATCTTCCGGACGACGCGGTTCAGAACCGCACGCCCATCGCTCAAATTCGTCCCCGTCCTTTCCGCCACGCGAGATTTCTGACCCTTCATCCCTTCAAACCCTTCCCGCCCTTATCTCCCTTACAACCCTTTCCTTATGGACGGTCAACAATCCTTCTTCGATAACCTCCAACCCAAGACCGCGTTCATCTTCGGCATCGTCCTCGCGGTGTTGGGCATCGGCACCCTCGGCTTCCTCATGCTCGGCGGCTGCATACTCAAGGGCGATTGTCCGCTCCCCTCCGCGTCCGGCGACAAGCTCGACGCCCAAGCCGCGCCTTCGCCTTCGGTCCCGACCGCGGCCGCCGACGTGCCCGCAGTCACCGACGAGGATTGGATCCGCGGGGACAAGAACGCCGCGCTCACCGTGATCGAGTACTCCGACTTCCAGTGCCCGTTCTGCAGCCGCTTCCATCCCACCATGCAGCAGGTCATGAAGGAGTACGCGGGCAAGGTGCGTTGGGTGTACCGCCAC
>Ga0155146_17_pt11 | contig 18793 bp, 22 predicted proteins | sample RifCSPhighO2_01_FD_106114 | JGI IMG/M metagenome (GOLD analysis project Ga0155146, IMG submission 106114) | Candidatus Uhrbacteria bacterium RIFCSPHIGHO2_01_FULL_63_20 | reverse complement strand
CGGGCGGCCGGGTGATGAACTGCGGGTTGCGCGACCGCGGGGCGCTCACGCCGCTTACGTCCCGCCTGCCGCTCATCAGCGGCGAGCGCGCCATGCCGCGCGACGTGATCGAGCGCATCCCGCCGCATTTGTTGCGCGGGTTCCGCCTTGAGGCCGCGCTCAACTATTTCTGCCGGATGAACGGCCTGCCGTACGGAGCGATCCCCATGCCCGGGCTCACCATGCGGCGCAAATACCAAAAGGTGGGCTGGAAGAAAGGTCTGGTACAATACGCCCGCATGACCGGGCAGGTGGTCTCCGCCATGGTTTCGGTGCGGCTGGCCCATGCCCGGGGTGAATTCTGAGTATGGCATTGGGTCTCACGAAGATCGAGAACCTGCAGGACGCGGTGGTGACCGTGATGGGATTGGGACGCTTCAAGCAGGGAAGCGGGGTGGGCGCGGCCAAGTGGCTCATGCGCCACGGCGCGCAGATCGTGGTCACGGACGTGAAGGGCGAGAAGGAGCTCAAGTCCTCGGTGGACCTCATCATGGAGTGGTACGCCAGCTCCCGGAAGGAATTCCCGGAGCGTGAGATTTATTCGCCCGTGTTCGTGTTGGGCAAGCACGATCCCGACGATTTCGTGAACGTGGACCTGGTGGTGAAGAACCCCGACGTCCCCAAGGACCACGCCTACGTGAAGCTGGCGCATGACGCGGGGATCATGGTGGAGAGCGACGTGTCGCTGTTCTTGCGGTTCTATCCGCATCCCGTCTACGCCGTGACCGGCACGCGCGGGAAATCCACCACCACGGCGCTGCTCGGGGAGATGCTGAAGCACCTGCACCCCAAGACCGTGGTGGCCGGCAACATCATGCACAGCCCGCTCGAGGACTTGGACTGGATGCTTGAGGAGCCAGGGCCGGTCCCCGTGGCGCTCGAGCTGTCCTCGTGGCTCCTTGAAGGGATCGACCATGTCGGTCGCTGCCCGGAAATCGCGGTGCTCACGAACGTGTCGGTGGACCACCTGGACCGGTACGAGAATTTCGACGTCTATTTCGAAGCGAAGATGCTCCTGTTCAAGCGCCAGACGCCCGAGCAGAAGGCCGTGCTCAATTACGACCACGAGCTCGTCCGAAAAGCGGGCGACCGGGTGAGATCGAAGAAATACTGGTTCTCGAAGACGAAGTTGCCGGAGGGAATGGAGGGAACCTACATCGAGGGCGACGGCGACCTGGTGTTGCGTCTCGGTGGCCCGGATCGCGTGATCTGCAACACCAAGAACTGGCCGTCGCTTCAAGGCGAACACAACGTGGAGAACGCGCTTGCGGCGACGCTCGCCTCCGCGCTCGCGGGCGTCCCTGACGAGGGGCTGTGCGGGGCCTTGCGTACGTTCCAAGGGCTCGAAGGTCGCCAACAGACCGTCCGAGAGGTGAATGGCGTGACTTACGTGAACGATACGACCGCGACCAGCCCCGAGGGGGTGATCGCCGCGCTCAAGCGGTTCCGAAATGGTCAGCGTAAGAACCTGGTCATCATCCTGGGCGGCAAGGCCAAGGGATTCTCGTTCGACGAAATGGCAAAACTGGTTCGAGAAACGTGCAAGCACGTAGTGTACATCGAGGGATCTTCAACCGAGGAAATTGAGAAAGCGGTCGGGCCGGAAGTGCCTTCGACCTTCGTCTCTGATATGGAATCCGCCGTCGAGGCGTGCCAAAAGGCCGCTGCAGCCGGCGACGTGGTGCTGCTTTCGCCCGGCACCGCCAGCTTCGGATTGTTCAAGAACGCCTACGACCGCGGCGGCCAGTTCGTGGAGGCGGTGAAGAATTTGAAGTAAGAAGCGAATGGACGGGTTCGTCGTGCGACCGACACGTGTCGGGGAAGGCGTCTTTGCCGCCAGGACACATGCGTCAGGGGACCGGCTCATGCTGGTTCGAGGGGAGCGGCTTCACCGGAGTCAGCTGCCGCCGATTGGCGTTCCTGAAGACGACCGGTTCGTGCAGGTCGGCCGGGAAGAGTACCTCGGCCCATCCGGCGACCTTGATGACCTTGTAAACCATTCCTGCGACCCGAACGCGGGCCTCGCGTTTTGCGACGACGGCATCTGGGTCGTCGCCATTCGGGACATCCCGGCCGGGGCAGAGGTCGCCTGGGACTATTCGACGACCATGGACGAGGACGATTGGGAGATCGACTGCGCCTGCGGGGCGTCGGCCTGCCGCGGCCGCATCCGGGACTTCAAACATTTGCCGGACGAGACGCAAGCGCGGTACGTCGCGCTCGGGATCGTGCCGGAATACGTCAGAGCTTCGTCGCCTTGATCGCGAGGAACATCGGGATCTCCTTTCGTGACACGTTCTCGGCCGCCGAACGCGCTCCTGGTTTGCTCACGCGGTTGCTCACCCACTCCTCGAGGCCTGTGACGGCAAGGTCCGCGGCCGCGAGCGCGTTCACGTAAAACGACAGCGGCCGGTGGTAGGAAACGGTCTTCACACTGGGATTCGATCCCGGATGCGCCTGGATCGGAATTTCGAGCGTGGAAAGGTATTTGTCCACGCGTCGGTACATCTTCGCATTGCCTTCATACCCCCAGCTGCTCGCCCCGGGGATGCGGAACGCCGGGTGGTTCAAAACCACGACGAACGTCCCTTCGGGCCTGAGGGCCTTCGACGCCTCTTGAAAGGCTTTTTCGGGTTCGTCGATATTTTGGATCGCAAGCAAGCAGGTCGCGCCGTCGAAGGAATTGAGCGGGTACAGCTTCGAGAACGCGCGCGCATCGGCGATGGCGTACGCCGTGTGCTTGGGCGCGAGCTTCTTGGCTTTCGCGATGAGCGCCGGCGACGCGTCGAACCCGCTCACGTGGCTCGTCGTCTTCGTCGCGAGCAATCGCATGAACGCCCCCTCGCCGCAGGCGATGTCCAGGTACGCCCCCTTCGTCTTGGGCGCGAGCAGCTTCATCACTCCCGGATACACGACGCTCGCGAGCAGCGTCCCGGCCTCATCCAGATGCTTCCCGTACCAATCGGCGACCTCTTCCCAACTCGTCGGAGCTGCAGGCTTTGGCATAACGACCGAAGTGTAGCATAATTTGGGGACAATCCATGCTCAAATCCTTCGTCCGTAAACTGGTGCCCGAACCGGTGATTTCCTTGTATCACCTTGGCTTGGCGCACGCCTCCGCGGCGTGGTACGGAGACCCGTCCGAGCGGATGGTGGTGATCGGGGTCACGGGGACCAACGGGAAGTCCTCTACGGTGCAGTTCCTGGGCCGCCTGCTCGAACATATGGGCGAGACGGTGGGATGGACCACCACGGCGAGTTTCAAGGTGGCGGGGAAGGAGTGGACGAACGACAAGAAGATGACGATGCTCGGCCGGTTCGCCCTTCAGCGGCTGCTGCACGAGATGGCCGAAGCCGGTTGTCGGTACGCGATCGTCGAGACGTCGTCGCAGGGAATCGAGCAGTTCCGCCACGTCGGCATCAACTACGACGTGGTGGTGTTCACGAACCTCACGCCCGAGCATCTGGAGGCGCACGGCGGGTTTGAGAATTACAAGAAGGCGAAAGGAAAATTGTTCGCGGCGGCCGATGACGCGCGCGAGAAGACGCTGCGCGGCCGTGCGATCCCCAAGACGGCCATCGTGAACGCCGACGACGAGCATGCGGCCTATTTCCTGTCGTTCCATCTGGACCAGCAGTACGGGTTCGGTCTGGAGGGGAAACCCAAGCCGGGTTCGGCGCGGTTCACGCCGGTCATCGCGCGAAACGTGCGCTCCGGGGCGAGCTGCTCGACCTGGTCGCTCGACCACCTGGCGTTCCACCTGGAACCGGTCGGCCTGTTCAACGTGTACAACGCGCTGTCCGCCGCCACCGCCTGCCACGCGCTCGGGTTCCGCTGGAGGGAGATCGCCGAGGCCGTGGGGCAGCTCGAACCGGTGCCTGGCCGGATCGAGGCGATCGACGAGGGGCAGCCGTTCACCGTGATCGTGGATTACGCGTACGAGCCCTACGCGCTCGCCGCGTTGTACGAGGCGATCGCGCCGATGGCGAGGAAACGGGTGATCCACGTCACCGGCTCGGCCGGCGGCGGGCGGGACGAGTGGCGCCGCGCGGAGATCGGGCGGTTCGTGGGCGAGCGCGCCGACGTGGTGATCGTCACCAACGAGGATCCGTACGACGACGATCCCGCGGACATCATCGATCAGGTGGCCGACGGGGCTGCGGCGGCGGGAAAGCGCGATCGGCATGACCTGTACCGCGTGCTCGACCGGCAGGAGGCGATCGACGCGGCCGTGGCGCTCGCGCTCCCGGGCGACCTGGTGCTCGTCACGGGGAAGGGATGCGAGCCGGTGATGGCGGTCGCGGGCGGGAGGAAGGTGCCGTGGGACGACCGCGCGGCCGTGCGCAAGGCGCTGCATCATCACCGGGCGAAACGGAACGCCTGAACCCGTTTGATTGTGAATCTCGAGAAGATCATCCAACTGAGGCCCGAGGAAGAGATCCTGCTCGCCGTCCGCCAGGTGGTGTTGCCGCACCTGCCGAAGTTCTTCTTGCTCTCCGTTTGGTTCCTGCTCCCGTTCTTCCTCCTGTTCCCCCTGTTCCGCCTCGGCGGGAGCGGGGTCGTCCTGTTCTTCGCGCTGCTCATCCCGGCGATCGCGCTCACCTGGCGCGCGTACCGCCGGTGGTCGGACACGATGCTCGTGATCACCGACCGCCGCGTGATCGACATCGAGCGGCGCGGGCTGTTCGACACCGAGGTGTGCGAGGCCGCGTACGGCGACATCGACGAGGTGACCTTCCGCATCAAGGGGCTGGTCCCCACCCTGTGCCGCTACGGCGACGTGGAAGTGAAGATCGCCGGCGCCGCGGCCGACATCGAGTTCAAGCGCTGCGACCGGCCGGGGAAGGTGCATGACCTCATCGCCGACCTGCGTCGCGCGTCCCGCGACCCCGATTCCGACCCGCGCGAACGCCGGATCCGCCGGCTCGCCAGGACCGTGTCCATGGATGAGATCGAAGGGATGGAGCGCGCGGACGAACGTCGCACCCGACAGGAGGCAGCGGAGGAATTCTTTACCGATGAGCCGGGCAAGGGGTAGCTATGCCCATCACACCTGCCAATCCCATCACCCGCGTGCTCAAGTGGCGCTACCTGTTCGTGGTGAACCTGTTGGCGCTCGCGCTTCTCGGGGTCGCGTTCGGGAGGGAATGGGTGAGGAGCCGGGAGATCCGCACCCAGATCGCGGACTTGCGGGCGCAGTCCGAATCCCTCCAGGCACGCAACATCGAGATCGCGCAGCTCGCCACCATGCTGCAGACCGAGTCCGCGATCGAACGCGAGGCGCGGCTGAAACTGGGGTACAAGAAGCCGGGGGAGACGGCGGTGGTGGTGAAGCGGGACGCGGAAGCGACGCGACGGCGCGCGAACGCGCCCGACGCGATCACGGACCCAGACGGGGTGCCGAATCCGAACAAATGGTGGTTCTACTTCTTCGACCATCCGCGATACGCGGCGGTCACGAGGACCGAGACCGACGGGTCTTGATGGACGGCTTTCGTCCTGGTACCATACCGCCGCTCACGCCACCTTAGCTCAGCCGGTAGAGCAATGCTTTCGTAAAGCAGAGGTCCCGGGTTCGAATCCCGGAGGTGGCTCCAGTGAAATATGGAAGCTGCGGGTATAGTTTAGTGGTAAAACGAGTGCTTCCCAAGCATTAGTCGCGGGTCCGATTCCCGCTACCCGCTCCAAAACTCCCTGGCTTCGGCCGGGGCGTTTTGTTGTGGTAAACTATCTCGCGCATGATCGAACTCCATAACGTCTCCAAGGTGTATCCGCCCAACGTCGTTGGGTTGCGTGACGTGAGCCTGCACGTGAAGCCGGGGGAGTTCGTGTCCATCGTCGGGCAAAGCGGCACCGGCAAGACCACGCTCGCCAAGATGCTGTTCGCCGAGGAACGTCCCACCCACGGCCGCGTGACGATCGGCGGTTGGGACATCACCGCCATCCGCGACCGCGACGTGCCGCTCCTGCGTCGCCAGATCGGGGTGGTGTTCCAGGATTTCAAGCTGCTGCCCAGGAAAACCGTGTTCGAGAACGTGGCGTTCGCGCTCGAAGTGTCGGGCGCGCCGAGCCGGCGCATCAAGGAAGTGGTCCCGCAGGTGCTCAAGATCGTGAACCTGCACGAAAAGGGCCGGCGGTACCCCGGCCAGTTGTCGGGCGGCGAGCAGCAGCGCGTGGTGATCGCGAGAAGCCTCGTCCACCGGCCCAAGATCCTGGTGGCGGACGAGCCGACCGGGAACCTGGACCTGGTGAACACGCAGGAGATCGTGGATCTCTTGAAGACCATCAACCAGTTCGGCACCACCGTGGTGCTGGTCACCCACAACCGTGACGTCGTGAACGCGCTCAAGAAGCGCGTGATCACGCTCTCGGGCGGCGAAGTGTCCTCCGATGAGGAAGAAGGGAGATACAAGGTATGACCACCCTCTTGCGCGTCTTCCGCTTCGCCTTCCAAAACATCATGCGGAACTTCTGGCTCTCCCTCATCACGGTGAGCATGATGATGTTCACGCTGCTCTCGGTGAACGTGCTCGTGGCGCTCAACCTGGTGGCCGATCGCGCGATCGCGTACGTGCAGGACAAGGTGGAGGTGTCGGTGTATTTCGACTCCGACGTGCCGGAACCGCGCGTCGTGGACGCCGCCGGGTTCCTGCGCGGGCTCGAGCAGGTCCGCGACGTGTCGGTGATCACGCCCGATGAGGCGTTGGAGCGGTTCAAGGAGCGCCATGCCCGCGACGAGACCGTGCTTCGCTCGCTCGAGGAGATCGGGAAGAACCCGTTCGGTCCCACGCTCGTGGTGAAGGCGCGCCACCCGGGCGATTTCCCGTTCATCTTGGAGGCGCTCGACCATCCGCAGTTCGCCAATGACATCCGCGACAAGGACTTCACCGACTACCAGGGGGTGATCGACCGCATCAGGGAGACCTCGGACCGCGCCCGCGCGTTCGGGATCGGGCTTTCGGTCGTGTTCCTCATGATCGCGATGCTGGTCGTGTTCAACACCGTGCGGATGGGCATCATCATCCACCGCGAGGAGATCTCCATCATGAAGCTCGTGGGGGCGAGCAGTGCCTTCGTGCGCGCGCCGTTCCTGATCGAGGCGATCCTGCTGAGCCTGATCGCGTCCGCGCTCGCGGTCCTCGTCGTGGTGCCGCTCGTCGCGCTCATCGACCCGGGGATCGGCGCGTTCTTCGACGGCGCGTCCACCATCGACCTTCTCGGGTATTACCAGGTAAACGGGGTCGCGTTGTTCCTGGCGCAGTTCGTGGTGCTCGCCGGCGTCTCGATGCTCGCCACCGGATTCGCCATGCGCAAGTACCTGCGGGTGTGAGATCTTTCGATCTCGATGGTCTCAAGATAAACGGCCCCTCTGCGGGGCCGTTTATTTCTTCTCCGGATGATGTTGGTGGCGCAGGTCTTCGATGATCTCGTCCTCCAGCTCGTTGAGGTCGAGCGCCTGCTTCATGTCGTCGAGTTCGGGATCGTCATGGCCGCGCGAAACGCGGAGGCGATGCTGGATGCGGTCGAGCATGGTCAGGATCTTCACCACCTCCCTCTCGGACTGGACGTTCACCTGCAGGTCGATCTGTTCGCGCACATCGGCCACCTTGGACGCGCGGTTCTGGCTGATGAGCACGACGATGGACAGGAAGATGGCCTCAAGCGACACCGTCATGGTGAGCAGGTTGAACGGGAACGGGTCGAACGCGGGGAGGCCGGGGATGATGCCGGCGTTGAGCGTGATCCACCCAACGAACAGCGCCGCGTTCACCTTGAGGAACCCCATCGTCCCGAACAGCTCGGTCATCAAATCCGCCCGCCGTCCATCGGAGTCCTCGGCGCGGCTCATCTTGGAATGATAAATCTCCGAAGCGCCTGGATAGGCGGTCGATTGAGGGCGCCGGAGAGGTCGGGCCTTCTTCTTCCTCCTTGGCATAACGGCAAAAGTATAGCATAGTCCCTGCGTTCGCGCCGCGCGTTCGGGGGTCGTCTAATGGCAGGACAGCAGCCTTTGGAGCTGTGAATGAAGGTTCGATTCCTTCCCCCCGAACGTGATGCGTGAACCCTATGTCGCAAGTCTCAATCATCCACGGCGAGCACCGGCGCGAGAACGTCCGTCGGGCCATCGAGGCGTTGCCGGCGGAGGCGTTCGCGAAACTGGCATCCGCACGGTCCGTCCTCGTGAAGCCCAACCTGGTCCACCACTTGAACCAGCTCGCCTCGACGCACGTCGACGCGGTGCGAGGGGTGATTGATTTCGTCCGGACGAAGACGGCCGCGCCGATCACGGTCGCCGACGCTTCCTATCACGGCACCAAGGCGGCGTTCCGCCATTTCGGGTACGAGAACCTGTCGGACGAGTACGCGGATGTCCGCCTGTTCGATTTGAACGACGACGAAACGGTGCCGGGGACGTACGTGAAACGCGACGGGTCGCTCGGCCCCATGGGGATCGCGAAGACGGTCGCGGACGCCGGCTTCACGGTGGACCTGACCGTGATGAAGACGCACCGCGACGTGGGCGTGTCGCTGGCGGTGAAGAACTGGACCATCGGCGTCTGGGTGGCGAAATCGAGGATCGGGGTGACCGGACGCTATTGGCCGCGGTTCCCGTATTTGCACGCGCAAGGGAACGACGCGCACCACGAGACGATCGCCGAACTCCTCCGACAGACCAAGCCGGACCTCGCCGTCATCGACGCGTTCCTGGCCATGGAAGGGGACGGACCGACGCGAGGCACGCCGGTGGAGATGGGCCTCGCGCTCGCCGGCCCCGACCCGGTCGCCGTGGACGCCACCGCCTGCCGGCTGATGGGGATCGATCCGAGCGGCATCCGCTATCTTGATTTGGCGGCGGAGCGGGGATACGGTGTATCGGTTGAGGCGCAGATCGACGTGGTCGGCGAAACGGACTGGAAGCGGCACATCAAGACATTCGTAAGACCATGATTATGGCCAACAAGTTCACCTGCCTGTTTCCCGGACGCTTCCAGCCGTTCCACAATGGCCACATGCTGGTCGTGAAGGGGATGGCCAAGCTGTGCGGCAAGCTCGTGGTGGCGATCGGCAGCTCCGACAAGAGCGGCACGCCCGAGAACCCTTTCACGGCCGAGGAGCGCCGCGACATGATCCAGCGCGCGCTGCAGGGGGAGGACATCATCCCGGCGTTCGACGTCACCTTCATCATGGTCCCGGACATGGACAGCGACGAGGCGTGGGCCAAGGCGGTCCTCGAAGCGGCAGGAGGGGAGGTGCACCAGGTGTGGACCGGCAACCCGGCCACCAAGGCGCCGTTTCTCGCGCTCGGCAAGGAAGTGAAGGACATCAAGGAGGTGCCGGGCGTGAGCGCGACCGGCGTGCGTGCGAAGATGAAGGAAGGCGGCGACTGGAAGGCGAAGGTGCCTGATGAGGTCGCGGCCACCATCTCGGCGCTAAACGGCGTGGAGCGGGTGAAGGGAAACGGGTGACGGCACGAATTCCGGTTTCTTGTTATACTTGGGCTACTCCTATCCAAAATGGGATTCCCTATGCGTACGTCCATCGTCGTCTTCGCCGTCCTTATTTCATCGTCATTGTTCACTTCCGCGGCCCATGCCCAGATGATGGGGAATTACACGGTGACGGACGACGGACACACGGCCCGGGAGGAAGCGGAAGGCAAGGCGATCGCCGAGAAGCTTGCGGCCGGATCGGTCGACTGCGCGACGCTTACCGCGGACGATTTCGAACGGCTCGGCGAGTATTACATGGGGCTCATGGCCGGGGACGCGCACGTGGCGATGAACGCGATGATGACGCGACAGCTCGGGGCATCCGGGGAAGAGCGGATGCACGCGCTCATGGGGAAGCGGCTCTCCGGATGCGATCCGACGGCCGGGGACAGCGATGCCGTTCCCGGTTCCAGCTGGTTCCCGATGATGAGCATGATGAGCGGATTCGCCGGTTCGGGATGGGGCACGGGCATGATGGGCTTCGGCTCGCAGGGCTGGAACGCCGTTTCGCTCATCAACGTGCTGTTGCTTTGGACGATCGGCGTCCTCACGATCGCCCTGCTCGTGCGGGCGATCACGAGACCTCGGACCGCGCCGGGGACGAAAGGGAAATAATCCAACTCATCCTTAACTCCTTAGGAGTATGCAAAAGGCCCAGTCGTCACACGCGCTCCGCGTTGCCGGGTTCTTCGTCATCCTGTACGCGCTTTGCCTCATCTGGCAGATGTGGAGCACGGACCCGGCGGTCCAGGAATTCCACCTCACCTCGTTGAAGTTCTTGTTCCCGGGGTTCACGGGTTTCACCTTGCCCAGCATCATCGTGGGCGCCCTCTGGAGTTTCGCGTATGGGTTCGTGGGTTCGACCGTTTTCCACGCGTTCCACGGGAATGGCTGCGTCCCGAAGAAATAACGTGCTGGCAATATGATGAAACAGAACCTCGGCAAGCTCGATCGCATCCTCCGTTTCGTTCTCGCGTTCTGGTGGCTCAGCCCTTCGGCGCCGCACTATGCGTCTGACGCGGTGAATTGGGCGATATTCATCGTCGCTTGGATTGCCTTGTTCGAAAGTTTCACGGCTTGGTGCTGGCTCCATACGCTGTTCAAGATCGACAACAAGAACCAATAGACGTATGGACGTTCGGAAGCTTGAATGGGTGTTGCGCCTCGCCGTGTTCGGGGAATTCCTGGGTCACGGGGTGTTCGCGGTGCAGGGGAAGGCCCAATGGATCGGGTGGATCGAGGAGATCCTCGGCGTGGATCCATCCGCCGCCGCGACCCTCCTCATGATCGTCGGGGTCGTGGACATCGCCGTCGCGTTCGCGGTCTTGCTGTGGCGCCGGCTCCCGCCCGTCATCCTCTTGTGGGCCGCCGCGTGGGGGTTGTGGACCGCGCTCGTGCGTCCCATCGTGGGCGAGCCCGTGTGGGATTTCGTGGAGCGCTCCGCCAACTGGGGGGCGCCGCTCGCGCTCCTGCTCGCGTATGGCTGGCCGAAGAAGGCGGCAGATTGGTTGAGATCATGATCATCGATAAACAAGGATATCCATCCTATGGCAAAAAAGATGAAACTTGAGGAACCATTGTTCATCGGCCTTGGCGTGGCTGCCCTCGCCAAGGAACGGGCGCAGGATTTCCTGGATTATCTCGTGAAAGAAGGGAAGCTGGCCGCCAAGGATCAGGCCAAGATGCGCAAGGAACTGGCTGCCCGGGGGAAAAAGGAATACCGGACGATGTCGGGCGGATACGACAAGGCCGTCCGTGAGACGCTGAAGATGCTCGACATCCCGACGCGGTCGGAATTCGAGGCGCTGAAGCGCCAGGTCGCGGGGAAAAAGAAGAAGCGGAGCTGATCAAGAAGGTTTTTGCCTGATTTTCGACAGGACGAGCAGGCCAAGCACGGTTCCGATTACCAGGCCGGCAGCCCCGAACGGGATGCCGGCGACGCGTTCCACGCCTTCCAGATGGAGCAGGACGGCGGTCGCGAGCAGGTCGGCCACGAGGAAAAGCGTGAGGAACTTGATATCCGCCTGACGGTCGATCTCCTCCTTGATCGCGTCGAAATCCATCGCGTCGACCTTGATCCCGATTTCTTCGCTTTGCGCGAGCTTCATGAGCTTGCGCGCCGCCTCGGGAGCGTCTTCAAGGAGATTCGCGGCGTCGAGCAGCACGTCACGGCCGCGTTTTGCGAGGCGTTCCGGCTTCAGGTCCAATGTCATGATCCGTTGCAGGTACGGGCGGAGCTTTTCCGCCACGTCGAATTTCGGATCCAGCAGGAGCGCCATGCCCTCCATGGTGACGATGGCTTTCGCGAGCAGGACGACGCTTGAGGGGAATGTCACCCCGTGCGACGCGCCGTTCACCACCATGCGATAGAAGGCCATGGACAGGCGTTCTCCGGCCGTCGGGGAATAAAACCAGCGCTCCAGGATGACCGTGACGTCTCGCCGGAACCCGTCCATGTCCGACCGGTTGTCCGTGCGCGCCATGTGGAGCACGTGGTTGATGGCGCCGTCCGCGTCTTTCTCGAGGAAGTCCACGAAACACCCGATCAGCTCCCGCCGCGTCTTCTCGTCGATATGCCCGACGATGCCGAAGTCGTGCAGGCAGACGACGTTGTCCGGAAGGACGAAAAAGTTTCCCGGATGCGGGTCGCCGTGGAAAAAGCCATGTTCGAAAAACTGGCTATAGACGAGTTTGGCGCCGATCTCGGCCACGACCTTCCGCGAACAACGGATCTTCCCATACGACGCGAAATCGTCCATGTGGATCCCGTGGCTGAAATCGATCGTCAACACGCGGGCCGTCGTATGGTCCCAATGGACTCCCGGGATGAACACCTGTTCGTCGTCCTTGTACAAAGTGCGGAAATGCTCGACGTTGACCCCTTCGTTGACGAGATTGAGCTCTCGCAGGGTCCATTCTCGGAACTCTTCGATGGTCCTTCGCGGTTGGTACGGTCGCGTGGCAGGAATACGGTCTTCCAGGAGTTTCGCGAACCATTGGAGCAAGGCGATGTCTTCCCGGGCGAGCGCCTCGATGTCCGGACGCAACACTTTCACTGCCACGGTCTTTCCGTTCGGCAATACGGCCCGGTGCACCTGGGCGAGCGAAGCGGCGCCGACGGGTTTCTTGTCGAAAGACCTGAACAGCTTCGTTAGCGGCTTCCCGAGCTCCTTCTCGATCGAGGCCTTGACCTGCTCGAACGGGAACGGCGGGACCCTGTCTTGCAGCTTGCGGAGCTCGTCGGCGACCGGCTGCGTCACGAGATCGGCGCGCAGACTCAACATCTGTCCAAGCTTCACGTACGTGCCGCCGAGACGCTCGAACGCGAGCCGGAGGTTTTGCGGAAGGTCCGCGCATTCGGCCATCGCTTCCGCCTCGATCGGACAGGCAAGATCGTTCCCGCGACGGACCATCCGCATCCACCGTTTATGGATCGGGACGGCATAGTGGAGCTTCATCCGGCTGATCCATGCGCCGAACCCGAAATCATAAAAGACCCCGATGACTTCCCGGGCGCGTTTCAGACGAGGACGGTGCGGGACGGCCATATCGATTTCATGGTAGATTGTACCATAATGCCAACTTTTACCTGGCGGCCGGCTGGACAGGACCGGGGACGCATGGCATAAATGTGGTGATGTTCTGGGCCCAGGCGATCCTCGCGTACGTCTGGCTCTCGATGATCACGGCAAAGACGAAGGCATGAATCGAAGACTGACCATTCTGACGATCGCCGCGGCCGCCCTGTGCGGCCTGTTCGCGTTCGCGCAGGCGTCCTCGCAACTCTCGATGATGCCGGAGATGGACCTCGGCTGCCTTTCGACCTGCCTCGACCAGGCTACCCCGGACACGGTCGTACCGATCCTGACCGTCCTCATGGCCGTCGTCGTCGCGGCCGCCGGACAGGCGTTCGTCTCGCCGGCGCTCGCGTCCCGTTTCGAGACGTCCGCCGTCGCGTCCGCCGACAATCGCATACGGAGATACCTGTCGCAACGGCGGGAATGAAGCGAAGGGACGGCGTCTCGTTTCTTCGTTTTTGATTTCATCCTATGTCTGAACAGCATCTTCCCGACTGCTGCGCGCCGGACGCGCCGCGCACGACCGATTGGAAACGCGTCGGCGCATTCGCGCTCGCCATCCTCGGCACGTACCTGATCCTCGACCGCACCGGTCTCGCGCGGTTCTCGCCGCAGGTCGGCGCCGCCGTGGGGTTGGGCTCCGTGCTCGTCATCGGGCTCGCGTCCACGCTTTCCTCGTGCGGGGCGCTGGTCACGGGACTCGTCGCCGCTTCGGCGAAGCCCATCTCCTTCCACCTGCGGTTCCACGTCGGACGCGTCCTGACGTTCGCCGCGCTGGGCGCCGCGCTCGGATGGATCGGCGGCTCCCTGTCGTTCTCCCCGACCGTGTCGGGCGCGTTGGTGCTCGCCGTGGCCGCCCTGATGCTCGCCTATGGCGCGAAGATGCTCGGGCTCGTCCCGGCGCGCCTGCTCTCGTTCCGTCCGCCGTCGTTCGTCGCGAAGTTCTCGAGCGAACCGTTCCTGTTGGGCGGCGCCACGTTCTTCCTCCCGTGCGGGTTCACGCAGTCCATGCAGCTGTACGCCGCGTCCACGGGAAGTCCCGCGCAAGGCGCCCTCGTGATGGCGTTGTTCGCGCTCGGGTCCGCCCCGCCGCTCATCGCCGTGGGCATGGCCGCGGCTTCCGGAAGGAAACGGTCGAAGCATTTCTCGACGGCGGCCGGCATCCTCATCGCGACGCTCGGCATCTTCAACGCGCAGAACGGGCTCGCGCTTCTTGGGATCGCACCGGTGGCGGCCTCAAGCTCCTCAAGCCCATCACGCTCCTCAAGCCCTCTCGTGGACGGCGGACAGCTCATCCAGATGGAAGTCACGCCGTACGGGACGTACGAACCGGACGTGCTCACGGTGAAAGCCGGGATCCCGGTGCGCTGGGAAGTGTATGGCGGGAAGGACATGGGATGCGGAAGCGCCCTCGTGTTCAAGGAAGGAGGGGTCCGCACGCAGCTGAAACCGGGGGAGAACGTGCTCGCGTTCACGCCGCAACGCCCCGGACGGTATCCCTTCACCTGTTCGATGGGGATGTTCCGCGGGACGATGATCATCGAACCGAACGGCTGATATGCATACGAAAACGTCCTTCGACATCAAGGGGATGCACTGCGCGAGCTGCGCCGTGAAGATCGAGAACGCCATCGCGAAGACGCCGGGCGTGTCTTCCGCGTCGGTGAATTACGCGTTGTCGCGGGCCGCGGTCGAATACGACGACGAGAAGGTGAAGGAACCCGCCATCCACGAAGCGGTGACCAAGCAGGGATACAGGGTGGCAGCGGCTCGTGTCCCCCTTACCAAGGGGGACGATAGGGGGTCTGCGCCTGGCCAGGGCAGCCACGTGATGCCCGACGGCACCGTGATGAGCGGGGAGGACCACATGGCGCACGGGACGGACGCGAAGGCCGCCGGAGGAAAGGCCGCGCTCGCGCTCACCCTCGCTGCGATCCCGCTCCTGCTCGTCATGACGGGGATCGAGATCCCGGGCGAGGTCGTGGGCATCAGCCCGTCCGTCTGGGTGCAGGCGATCATCTCGACGATCGTGGTGCTCGGGCCGGGCATGGAATTCCACCGCGTGGCCGCGAAGCAGGCGATCCGCCTGGGCTTCGGCATGGACGCGCTCATCTCCATGGGGACGCTCACGGCGCTCCTGTTCAGCTGGTGGCAGCTGTTCGCGGGCGGCCACCTGTATTTCGAGGTCGCGGCGATCATCACCGCCTTCATCCTGCTCGGCCGCTATTTCGAGGCCAAGAGCAAGGGACGCGCCTCCGCCGCGATCGCGAAGCTGGTCGAGCTCGGGGCGAAGACGGCGCACAAGGTTTCGGACGGCGGGACCGAAGAAGTGCCGGTGGAGTCTCTCAACGTGGGCGATCGCGTCCTGGTGAAGCCGGGCGAGAAGGTGCCGGTGGACGGCGTCATCCTGGACGGCGCCTCGTCGCTCGACGAGTCCATGCTCACGGGCGAATCGTTGCCCGTGTCGAAGAAGGTCGGCGACCTCGTGTTCGGCGCGACCGTGAACCAGCAGGGAGCCTTGACCGTCGAGGTGAAGAAGGCGGCGGGGGACACCGTGCTCGCGCAGATCGTGCGGCTGGTGGAGGACGCGCAGATGAAGAAGGCGCCGATCCAGAAGCTGGTGGACCGGATTTCGAGCGTCTTCGTGCCCATCGTCATCGCGGTCGCGGTCCTGACCTTCGTCGTCTGGTTCCTCGTGACGCGCGACGTCACGGCGTCGTTCGTCCCGGCCGTGGCCGTGCTCATCATCGCCTGCCCGTGCGCGCTCGGGCTCGCCACGCCCACGGCCATCATGGTCGGCACCGGCCGCGGCGCCGGCATGGGGATCCTCATCAAGAGCGGGGAGGCGCTCGAGCGCAGCTCGGCGTTCGACGTGGTGATGTTCGATAAGACCGGGACGCTCACGGAAGGACGACCGGTCGTTATGGATGCGAAGGTGATTGAAGGGGTTGAGGTTGTTGAGGTGATGGGAATCGCGTCTGGGTTGGAGGCGAATTCGGAGCATCCGCTCGCGCGCGCCATCGTCGCGTACGCGAAGGAGAAGGGGATCGCGCCCGCGAAGGTCTCGGGCTTCGAGGCTGTGGCGGGACGCGGCGTGTCGGGTTCCGTCGATGGACAAGCGGTGCTCCTCGGCAACCTCCGTCTGATGGAAGAACGCGGGATCGAACCAGGGTCACTCAGTGACCAGGTCGCCCGCATGCAGGCGAAGGCTCAGAGCGTGATGGTCCTCGCGCGAGGGAACAAGGCCGTTGCCGCGATCTCGGTCGCGGACAAGGCGAAAGCGACGGCGGCGGAAGCCGTGAAGGACTTGAAGGCGATGGGCGTGGAAGTCGTCATGATCACCGGCGACCATCGGGCGACGGCGGAAGCGGTCGCGAAGGAACTCGGGATCGACCGCGTGGAGGCCGAGGTGCTGCCCGCGCGCAAGCTGGAGATCGTGAAGGAGTGGCAGGCGAAGGGAAAGAAGGTGGCGTTCGTGGGCGACGGGATCAACGACGCGCCCGCGCTCACCCAGGCGGACCTCGGCATCGCGGTGGGGAGCGGGACGGACATCGCCATCGAAGCGGGCCAAATCGTATTGGTCGGCGGCGGGCCGGAGAAGGTGGTGGATGCGATCCGCCTGTCGCGGCGCACCTACGCCGGCATCCGGCAGAACCTGTTTTGGGCCTTCTTCTACAACGTGGCCGCCATCCCGCTCGCGGCACTCGGGTTGTTGAACCCGATCATCGCCTCCGCCGCCATGGCTTTCTCGTCGGTCTCGGTGGTACTAAACGCGTTGCGGATCCGTAACGCCAAACTGTGAAGAGCATCGTGAACGCCCTCAAGACGTCGCTCGATTCGCCACGCGCCCGGTTCCAAGCCGCGGCGGTGGCGCTGGGCGTGTTCGCGCTGCTGGTGCTCGTGCCGGTGTACACCACGCCAGGAAACGACATCGCGTTCCAGCTCTCCATCACCCCCTGGGAAGTGCTCGTGCTGATGGCGCTCCTCTCCGCGCTCAACGGGCTGCTGTTCACCATGTATCGCCGGGCGAAGCTGGCCGAGAAGAAGCGGCCGAGCACGAAAGAGGCGACCACGCTGCTTGGGATCGCCGGCGCGTCGGTGCTTTCCACGCTCGCGTGCGCCGCCTGCTACTCCTCCGTGCTCGCCGTGTTCGGGGTGGGCGGCACCGCGTTCATCGTCACCAACCGCTGGTGGTTTTCCGCCGCCGCCATCGGCCTCACCCTGTTCGCCATGCACGCCACGGCGAAAAAGGTAAATGGCACCTGCGGCGACGCGTGCGGGGTCGTTGAAAAGAAGCCATAAACCAAACTCCGCCCAAACGGGCGGAGCGGTTGGTCCCGGACGTGGTGGACCCAGCGGGAATCGAACCCGCGATTCCCGGTGTCAATCCAAGTGAGGTTGCCATTACCTCCATGGGCCCACAAGCTGCCCGGGATACGAACGAAAAACGGCCCCGTTGTTGGGGTCGTTTTTCGTGACACCGAGATTGGAGGATATCCTCACCAGTATATAAACAGATTATCAGAGAAAGTGTCAGAAGCCAACATCAGATTGTGGACAAGCTGCTGAATCATTGATATCGTCCCCCCACAACTCGCTGATCCCTCCCCTAGAGGCCTGCCTCTTGGGGCGTTTGACGTATATCATATGAAATTCACGCTTAAAGCGCCGTACAAACCGGCCGGAGACCAGCCCGAAGCCATCAAGAAATTGACGGCCGGATTGAAGTCCGGGGAGAAGATGCAGACGCTTTTGGGGGTCACCGGGTCTGGAAAGACCTACACGATGGCGAACGTGATCGAGGACGTGCAGCGGCCGACCCTCGTGCTCGCGCATAACAAGACGCTGGCGGCGCAGCTGCGCAACGAGTTCCGGGAGTTCTTTCCGGAGAACGCGGTGGAGTATTTCGTTTCCTACTACGACTACTACCAGCCGGAGGCGTACCTGCCGCGCACGGACACGTATATCGAGAAGGAGGCGATGATCAACGACGAGATCGACCGCCTGCGCCACGCGGCCACCTCGGCCATCCTGTCGCGCCGCGACACGATCATCGTGGCGTCCGTGTCGTGCATCTACGGCCTCGGGTCTCCCACCGAATACAAGCGCGAGGTGCTGCATCTCAAGGTGGGGGAATCCGAGCGCGACGCCACGCTGCGTCGGCTCACGGACATGCAGTTCGAACGTACCACCGCGGATCTCAAGCGCGGGAGCTACCGCGTGCGCGGCGACGTGATGGAGGTGATGCCCATGAACGAGGAGGTGGTGTACCGCATCGCGTTCGAGGGGGAGATCGCCGCGCACATCGACGAGCTCGACCCGATCACGCGCGCGATGAAAGGGAGTCGTCAGGACGAATGGCTGTTCCCGGCCAAGCATTACGTGATGCCCGAGGGGCAAAAGGACCGCGCGCTGCGCCAGATCCGGTTCGAGCTCGATGAGCGGCTCAAGGAATTGGAAGAGGAGGGGAAGGCGCTCGAAGCGGAACGGTTGAAGCGCCGCACGCGCTACGACATCGAGATGCTCACGAACATCGGGTACTGCAACGGGATCGAGAACTACTCGCGGCATTTCGACGGCCGGAGCCCTGGCGAGCCGCCGTACACGCTCATGGATTATTTCCCGGAGGATTTCCTGCTCGTGGTGGACGAGTCGCACGTCACGGTCCCGCAGGTGGGCGGCAT
>Ga0155146_17_pt14 | contig 21680 bp, 21 predicted proteins | sample RifCSPhighO2_01_FD_106114 | JGI IMG/M metagenome (GOLD analysis project Ga0155146, IMG submission 106114) | Candidatus Uhrbacteria bacterium RIFCSPHIGHO2_01_FULL_63_20 | reverse complement strand
CAACGCCTCCACCATGAAGGCCGACGCCTCGGGGCTCGGGCTCTACATCTCCAAGCACCTCATCGAGGCGCACGGCGGCACGGTCGGGTTCGATTCCAAGGAAGGGGAAGGGAGCACGTTCTGGTTCGAGTTGCCGGTGAAATCCTGAACGGATATGGCGTACGTCTTCGTCATCCTCAAGTCGGCCGAGATGCCGGGAAAGCGTAACAAGGTTGCCGGCCGCGGCGGCCACGGATTGCGCCGGAGGACTGATCAGCGATACGGAGTACCTGGAGTATTAGGCAGTCACGGACCGCCGGTCATCTGACCGGCGGGTTTGTGCTAAGATGAAAGTATTTCGTCCGTAGTGTCCGCCGTACCCGTATGTCCATCAGGAGGAAACTGATGCTGGTGCTCCTTGCCACGGCGCTTTTGCCGTTGGCGGCGGGATCGTGGTATGCCGTCGACCGCTCGCGCGGGTACGCAGAAGCCCAGCTGATCCAAAACCTGACGTTCGCCGCGGAACAGACCGAGGGACAGGTCATCTATTTCTTCGAGACGCAGAAGGCGCGCGCGGCGGATTGGTCGAGCGACGGCCATATCCGGGAAGAAGCGGAAGCCATCGCGATCCTGCTCGCCGACCCGGCGCAGCTCCCGGCGGCGCAGGAGCGCGCGGACCGGCTCGCGACATACGTGCGAGAGAACAAGATGGTCCTCGAGGCCGACATCGAGTCGGTGGAGATCATCGGCCTCGACGGAAACTACGTGGTTTCCACCGAGGGGATGCCGATCGGCTCCGCGGTGGCCCCAACCGTCCTTCAGGAAACTTTCCTTCTTGAGAAGGCCGCGACCGTCGGCTACGGCAAGGCGTTCGTGTCGCCCATCATCGCGGATCTGACGCACGGCCATGATGAGCGTGTGGTCCATTTCCGCGCGAACGTCCCGCTCTACCCGGCTTCGAACGAGAAACCCATTGCGATCCTCTCGTTACACGTTGAGACGGTCGAGCTCTCCGACCTGCTGTCCGGCGAGTTTCAGATGAGGCTCGGCGCTTCCTCGGGCGGAGGCGGCCTCGGGGAGACGCTCGACGTCTACCTGGTGAGCGACCGTCAGGTCCTGCTCACCCCGTCGCGGCTGGCGGAAGGGCTGACGCTGCGCCAACGCGTGAACACGGAACCCATACGGGCCTGTTTCGGGGAGAAACGCGAGGTCTCCGGACGGTATGCCAACTACCTCGGTCAGGAGGTGTTCGGCGCCTCCATGTGCGAGCGGGACGCTTCGTGGATGCTGCTCGTGGAGATCGGCGTGGCGGAGGCCATGTCCCCGTTCGACCGCGTCTCCTGGTTTCTTGCGGCGTTCACGCTCGTCAGCGCCGCGGCCATCATCCTGGTCTCGTTTTTCGTGAGCGGCCGATATGCGAGGCGCATCGGCGAGAACAAGCGGGTCATCGAGGAAATCGGTACCGGTAACTTCGCGGCGCGGTCGCGCGCGGCCGGCAGGGACGAGATCGGCGCGGTCGCGCGCGGCATCGACGCGATGGCCGAGAAACTGCATGACAAGTTCGCGCAGGCGAGCAAGCTGTCGGCCATCGTCGAATCCGGGCTCGAGAGCATCCTCGTGACCGGCACGGACGGCACGATCCAGTACGTGAACGCCGCCTGGGAGCGGATGACCGGTTGGAAGCGCGAGGAGGTCGTCGGCAAGGCGATGCCGGGCATCCTCAAGTCAGGTACGAAATCCGCCGCGGATTACGGCGAGTTATGGGCGACCCTGAAGGAGGGGAAGTCGTTGCGGACGGCGTTCGTCAACAAGCGAAAGGACGGGTCGACGTATGACGCCGAATCCGTGATCTTCCCCGTCGCGCTTTTGGGTGAGGAAACCATCTACGTCAACGTCAGCCTGGACGTCACCGACCGGAAGACGGAACAGGAGGCGGCATGGAAGAGCGCCGCCCGGTACCAGACGCTGTTCGAGATGCTGATGAACGGATTCGCCTACTGTAGGATGATCTATGGAGCGGACGGCAAGGCGGTCGACTTCGAATATGTGAACGTGAACAAGGCGTTCGAGACGCAGACCGGCCTGAAGGATGTCGAAGGGAAGAAGGTGTCCGAAGTCGTTCCCGGCATCTTAGAATCCGACCCTGCGCTGATCGAGCGGTACGGCCGCGTCGCGAGCACGGGAACGCCAGAGAAATTCGAGATCTTCGTGAAGGCGCTTGGCCAGTGGTTCGACATCTCGGTGTACAGGCCGGAGAAAGGCTATTTCGTCGCCGTGTTCGACGTGGTCACGGAACGCAAGAAGGCCGAGGCGCGGATCAAGGAGCTCGACGCGCTCAAGAACAAGTTCATCACCATCGTCAGCCACCAGTTCCGCACGCCGCTCAACGCCATCCGCTGGAACATCGAGGCGTTGCTCGCCGAGCAGCTTGGCGCTCTCAAGCCGGAACAGAAGGAGTTCCTGCGCGTCACGTATGACGCCAACACCGACGTGATCAACCGCATCCATGACCTGCTCACGGCCATGGACATCGAGGAGGACCGCGTGATGATCCAGCGCGAGGAAGTGTCGGTCGAGACCATCTGGAACGGCGTGATCGCCGACTGGAAGAAGCGCTGCGCGCTCAAGCAGCTCGCGTGCGCTTACGCGCCGCCCAAGACGGCGATCCCTGCGGTGATCGGTGACGGCGAGAAGATCCGCGAGGTGTTCGAGAAGCTCGTGGACAACGCGGTCACGTATACGCCTGAAAAAGGGAAACTGGAAGCCTCCCTCGAGATGGTCGACCACTGCGTGAGGTTCGTGATGAAGGACACAGGCGTCGGCATCCCGGTCATCGAGCAGCCCCGCGTGTTCACCAGGTTCTTCCGAGCTTCCAACGCCTCGTCCATGAAGGCGGATTCCTCCGGCCTCGGGCTGTACATCTCGAAGCATTTCGTCGAACTGCACAGCGGGAAGATCGGGTTCGAGAGCGTCGAAGGGAAGGGGAGCACGTTCTGGTTCGAGTTGCCGGTGAAATCCTGAACGGATATGGCGTACGTCTTCGTCATCCTCAAGTCGGCCGAGATCGTCGCGATCCTCGCGCTCGTCCTGTATGCGCGCCGCCGCCTCGGTTCGCGGCGCCTCACGACGGCATTCGCCCTCACGCTCGCGCTCCTGTTCGCGTCCACGGCGTTCTTCGGGGCCGAGCAGGGGCTTTTGTGGCAGGAATGGGCCAAGCACCTGGTGTTCTTCGCGAGCCAGGCGGCCTTTTACGCCTTCGTCCGGATGCTTATCGCGCATCGGCGCGCGATGGCGGACGAGCGCCGGGACCGCCCGTCTGCCGCCGCCCTGGCGCCCGCGTTCGCGGCCAGGCCGCTCCTCGAGTTCGTCACGCGGGAAGGGCTGCAGCATTTCGCCTCCCTCCCCCTGTTCTTCGTCATCCTCGCGTTCGTCCAGGCGGAAAAAGGCGTCGTCCCGGCCGGGGCGTTCCGCCGGTCGCTCGACCTCCTACTCTCGGGAGCCTTCGCGCTCGCGCTCGTCCATGTCGCGGAATTCCTTGTGGAAAGCCAGGGAGCGTTCCCATGGCTTTCCGGGGAGCCGATCGAGATGCTGGAGTTCGCCCTGGTGTTCTGCGGATTAGGCCTGTTCGCCCTCGCCCTGCGACGGCTGCCGTCGCGCGTATGACCTTTCTCGCGCGCAGTTTCCGTTTCCGCCTGGCCCTGTCGTTTTTCACGCTCATGGCCGTCTCCACGGCGTTTTTCCTGTACCTGTTCTTTTCGCTCCAGGCCGTCGGGATCGCCTTGGACGCGGGGGGCGGCCGCGTCATCGCCGCCGGCGCCATCGAGGAACTGCTCCACGTCTCGTTCCTCTTCGTGGTCGCGCTCGTCCTGACGGCCTCGTATGCCGTCTCGACGGTCATCGCGACCGTCCGGGTGTCCCTTTCCGAGATCCTCAAGGGGATCGCCGCGTTCGGCCGCGGGGACCTGCGCCATCGCGTCTGCCTCGCCTCCGCGGACGAGTTCGGGCGCATCGCCAAGCATCTCAACGCCGCGACGCGGGAGGTGGAGCGTTCGCGGGCCGAGACGGAACGCCTCCGGCGGGAATACGCGGCCATGCTCGTGCACGAGCTTCGCTCGCCGCTCACCAACGTCCGCTGGGCGGCGGAATCGCTCGGGGATGGGGTCAAGGGGGAAGCCAAGGAGACGGCGGCGACGATCGGCGCGTCCGTCTCGGCCCTGCTCGAGACGGTCAACGACTTCCTGGACGCGTCCAAGATCGAGGCGGGAAAGTTCGAAGTCGTCCTGAAGCCCGCGGACCTCGCGGCGCTCGTGCGGGAACGGGTCCGCGAGTTCGCCCCGTCCGCGAAGGGGAAAGGGCTCGCGCTGCGCCTCGGGAGCCTGCCCAAGGCGCTCGTCCTGCCCATGGACGAGAAACGGATCGGCCAGGTCGTCAACAATTTCCTGTCCAACGCGGTGAAGTTCACGGAACGGGGGTCCGTCAGCCTTTCGGTCGGACGCGTGAGGAACGGGAAGGCCGTGCGCGTGTCCGTGACCGACACCGGCCCCGGCATCCCGGAGGAGGCGCGCGGAAAGCTGTTCCGGAAGTTTTCCCAGCTGGAGGCCGGTACGGCGCAGGGGCGCAAAGGCACCGGGCTCGGGCTTTCCGTCGTCGCCGGCATCATGGAGGCGCACCGGGGCGGATACGGGGTGGATTCCGAGGAGGGCAAGGGGAGCGCCTTCTGGTTCGAGCTGCCGGTGAAGGTGTAGAATGGCGCGCGTATGAATACCACCCTCCCCTTTTCCCGCGAACGCGCCCTGGAGTGGGCGTTGCGCGTCGCGGTCGCCGGTGAATTCCTGGGACACGGCGTCTTCGCTGTCCAGGGGAAAGCGCAGTGGATCGGCTGGATCCAGGAGATCCTTTCGGTCGATGCCCCGACGGCGACGACGTTGCTCACCCTCGTGGGGTTGTCGGACATCGCGGTCGCCGCCGCCGTCCTCATGTGGCGGAAGGTTCCGCGAGCGGTGCTCCTGTGGGCCGCGGCGTGGGGATTCTGGACCGCGCTCGTGCGTCCGCTCGTGGGCGAGCCGATCTGGGACTTCATCGAGCGCTTCGCCAACTGGGGCGCCCCGCTCGCGCTGTTGCTCGTCTACGGCTGGCCCAAGGCCCTTCGGGAGTGGTTCAGGTCGTGATCGCGCGCGGGTTCGTCCGCGGGAAGGGCTGCTATACTGGTCCGGTATGATGTTTGAGGATCGCGCCGACGCCGCGCGGCAGCTCGTCGAGAAGCTCCGTCCGTACGCCGGCAAGGACGTCGTGGTGTACGCCTTGCCGCGCGGGGGCGTGGTGCTCGGCGTGGCCGTCGCGAAGGCCCTCAAGGCCCCGCTCGACCTGCTCATCCCGAGGAAGATCGGCCATCCGGACAACCCCGAATACGCCATCGCCTCCGTGACGGAAAGGGGCGCCGTCGTGCGCCAGGAGGACGAAGTCCGGTCCGTGGATCCGAAATGGTTCGACGAGGAAGTCCGACGGCAACGCGAGGAAGCCCGCCGACGGCGCGAGCGGTACCTCTCGGGGAGACCGGCCGTCCCCGCGAAGGGAAAGGCCGCGATCGTGGTCGACGACGGGATCGCGACCGGGCTCACCATGAAGGCGGCGTTGTCGGAGCTTCGGACGCGCGAACCGTCTTCCGTCGTGGTCGCGGTCCCGGTGGCGGCGCGCGATGCGCTGCGCGAGCTTGGGAAGGAGGTTGACGAAGTCGTCGTCTTGCACGAGCCGGCGATGTTCCTCGGGTCCATCGGCAATTATTACGAGGCGTTCGACCAGGTGAGCGACGAGGAGGTGGTCGCCATGATGAAACGGGTATGAGGACGCTTGCCTTCCGCCGCTATGAGAACGGGGAGCTGTCCGTTTCGGGATGCCCGGCGCTCTCCGGCACGGCCGCCCTGTTCGGATCCTTTTCTCCTCCGGACGAGAACCTGTTCAAGACGCTTCTTGCCGCGCATACGCTCAAGAAGGAAGGGGCTGGTCGGGTGGTGGCCGTGGTCCCGTTTTTGGCATACATGCGCCAGGACAAGGCGAAGCCCGGGCTTAGCCTCACGACCGCCTGGCTGGGGGAGCTCATCCGCGCCTCCGGCATCGGTCGGATCGTCACCGTGGATCTGCATAGCCGGCGGGATCAGGATCTGGTTCCCGTGCCGATCGTTTCCGTCTCGCCGGCGTCGGTTTTCGCAAAGGAAATCCGGGCTCGCGGGTGGGAGGATGCCACGCTCGTGGCTCCGGACAACGGCGCCGTCGCGCGGTGCGAGGCGGTTGCCAGGGCGCTCACGGACGCGCGTCCCGTCACGCGTTTCGAGAAGGCGCGGACCGCGCGCGGCGTCCGGGTCGGCGCGCCCGTCGGCGCGGTGGGGAACCGGTGCGTGCTCGTGGACGACCAGCTCGACACGGGCTCCACGCTCGTCGCGGCCTGCGAACGCCTGCGCCGCGCCGGCGCCAAGGAACTCCTGATCTGCGTCACGCACGGGCTGTTCGCCGGAGAGGCCTGGAAGAGGCTGCGCGGCCTGGGCGTGCGCGAGATCGTCGTGACGGATACGGTCGCGACGCGTCCGCCCGCCGCGTGGATATCCCAGATTTCGGTCGCGCCGCTCATCGAGAAGGCGATCGCCTCGATCCCGCCGTCCCGGAGGGTGCGCGTCCATCCGATCTCGTAACGTCCGTGCACACAGCGAACGGCTTGTTCACCTTGGTGGCGAGCGAGAGGAACTCGGTCGTGGCCGGGAGCGGGAGGTCCCGGAAGTCGAAGTCGAGTCCGGCGGCGATCACCAGCTTGCCCTGGCGAAGCAGCAGGCGCAGGCATGCCCCGATGCCGGGCCCGAGGAACTGCGCGTCGTCGAACGCCACCACCGCGGCGGCACCTTGCGCGCGGGGGCCGAGGCGCTGCGCGCGGCGGGGGCCGTCCGCGTGGACGCGTCCGTCACGCACGCGCTCGACCTCTCCCGCGCCCGCGCGTCCCTCAATGGCCTCGTGCACCTGACCGCCGCCTACGACCACCGCGCCCGCCCGCTTTCCCGCGAAGCGCTCATAGCGCTCGCCGACGCCGTTTGAGGAATGACGAACCGGCCAGGCGGCGAAGTGGTGGGGTGCGGGCGAATACGGTATACTCGAAGCCATGCCAAAGGAGGAGCAGCGCCATCCGCGTTTTTTTCGATTCGCATCCCTGCGCGCCCGGGTGGTCTTGGCGCTCCTCATCGTGTTCGTGCCGGCCGGAGCCATCCTGGTCGGGGTCGGGCTGACGGAACGCTCCCACCGCATCGAGGTCGTGTACGCGCAGTCCCGCCAACTGTTGACGGCGTTCGTCGCGCAGCAGGACGCCCTGTTCGATTCCGCGCGGCAGAACCTGGTCGTCCTCGCCCAGGATCCGGTCGCCATGGGCGACGACCAGGAGGCGTGCGGCCTCGCGATGGCGCGCATCAGGATCGAGGCTCCGAGTTACGCGAACATCGGGGTCATCGGCGCGGACGGAACCGTCATCTGCAGCGCGCTTCCGCTTACCGGGCAGGTCAGCGTTGCGGATCGCGATTGGTTCAAGGAGGCCGTGGCCACGAAGCGGTTCGCCGTCGGCTCCTACCAGATCGGCCGCATCACGGGACGCCGGACCGTGAACGCCGCCTATCCGGCGCTCGACGCGTCCGGGAACGTCCTGCGGGTCGCGTTCGTCGCGCTCGATCTCGACTGGCTCAACGAGCTGGCCGCCGACATCCGGTTGCCGGACGGGATGGCGTTCCTCGAGGTCGACCGCGACGGCACGGTCGTGACGCGGTACCCGGAGCCGGAGCGTTACGTCGGCATGGACGCGTCAGCTACGGCGCTCGCGCAGGCCATGCGCGGCGCGACGCAGGACGCCGTACGCGCGACCGGTCTCGACGGGAAGCGGAGGACGTTCCAGTTCGCCCCGGTCGGCGAGGCCTACGACGCGCGGCTGTACGCCGCGGTCGGCATAGACGAGGAGAGGGCGCTCGCGGACATCGACCGGACGTTCTCGTTCGCGTTCCTCTTTTTCGTCACGCTCGGGATCGGCGGGCTCTTGCTTTCCCTCTACGCGTTCCGCCGCCTGCTCATCGACCCGATCCGCGCCCTCGCGTACGGGTTTTCCCGCCTGCGAGGCGGCGACTACCGCGCGCGCATAGGCGTGCCGAAGGCGCACAACGAGATGTGCGCGCTCGCCGAGGCGTTCAACGCGACCGCCAAGGCGATGGAAGGCCATGTCGACGAATTGACGGAACGCGACCGGCTCATCCGACAGCTCGCGCGCCGGCGCGAGATGGCGGCGCGCATCAACCGGGCGCTGTTCCGCATGGAGGACGTCCAGGACCTCTTCGAGGAGGCGTGCCGCGTGTCCGTGGACGTCGCCGGGTTCCTGGGCGCGTGGATCGTGGTCGCCGCGCGCCGCGCGCCGCGCGTGGCCGCCGCCGCCGGCATCGACGTCGCCTCCTCCGTCTTGCTCCCGCCAGGGAAGGCCGTCGCGGCGCATCCGGTCGCGCGCGCCATGCGCGCCGGCGCGAGCGCGGTCGCGCATGCCGGAGGCCGGGCCTCCGGATTCCCGCCGGAGCTCGCGGTCGCCGGCGCCGCGTCGCTCGCCGCCTTCCCGCTCAAGATGGACGGCAAGCCGTTCGGGGCGTTCGTCCTCGCCTCGGAGGCCGCCGCCGCGTTCCACGCGGAGGACCTGAAGCTGTTCGAGGAGCTTGCCGACGACATCGCGGTCGGGTACGCCGTCTCCCTCCATAAGGCGGCGCGCGCGCACGCCGAGACCGCGCTTGACCGCGCGCGGCAGCGGTTCCAGCTGTTCATGGACATGCATCCGTCCCCCGCATGGATGACGGACGCCGCCGGGCGCTACGTGTACGGCAATGCCGCGCTGCGGCGCACGCTCGGACGCCCGTGGAAGGAGATCCAGGGACGCACGGTCGCGAAGCTCTTGGGGAAGAAGGCCGCGGAGACCTCGCTCCAAGGCGACCGGAAGGTGCTGGAGGGCGGGGCGCCGTTCAACGCGATCGAGCAGGTGACGGTCGCCGGCAAGTCCCGCACCTTCCAGGTGATGAAGTTCCCCATCGCCGACGACGCGGGCATGCGGCTGGTGGGGGGCATGGCGTTCGACGTCACCGAGCAGCGGCAGACGCAGGAACGGCTCACGGAGAGCGAGAAGCGGTACCGCTCCTACATCGAGCAGTCCATCGACGGGGTGTTCGTGATGGCGGACAACGGGCGCATCGTGGACGCCAACCCGGCCGCCTGCTCGATGCTCGGATACGAGGCGGAGGACCTGCGCGGCATGTCCTTGCGCGACCTCATGGACCATCGCCTGAACGAGGAGGAGAAGCTCGAGTTCCTGCTGACCCTCATCCGCGAGGGGCGCAACGGCATGGACGCCTCGATCGTGCGCAAGGACGGCACCGAGCTGATCGCCGACGTGCGCATCATCAACCTGGGCGGCAACCGCAACCTGGGGATCTTCCGCGACGTCACGGAGCGGTTCCGTTCCGAGGAGAAGCTCCGCGAACTCAACGACCTCAAGAACAGCTTCATCCGCATCGTCTCCCACCAGCTGCGCACGCCGCTCAACGCGGTGCGGTGGAACCTCGAGGCGCTCATGGAGGGACGCGCGGGGAAGCTGCACGCGCGGCAGCGGCAGCTCCTGGAGGTCACGCACGGCGCGGAGGTCGAAGTGATCCGACGCATCGGCGACCTGCTCGTGGCCACCGACATCGGGGAAGGGCGCGTGACCTTCGCGCACGAACGCCTTTCGCTCACGAGCGTCGTGTCCGGAGTGCTTGCCGATTGGAAGCCGCGATGCCGGGCGAAGGGCATCGAGTGCTCGTACGCGGCCGCCGAGGAGGCCGCCGAGGCCGTGGAGGCGGATCCGGAGAAGATTCGGGAGGCCGCGGCGAAGCTCGTGGAGAACGCGGTCGCGTACTCCAAGAAAGGCGGACGCGTCGCCGTGCGCCTTTCCGCGGTCGGGAACCGCGTCCGGTTCGAGGTCGAGGACGAGGGCATCGGCATCCCGGAGGCGGAACAGCCGCGCGTCTTCACCCGGTTCTTCCGCGCGAGCAACGCCTCCTCCGTGCTGCCGGACGCCTCGGGGCTGGGGTTGTCCATCGCCAAGTATTTCGTGGAGCAGCACGGGGGGGCCATCGGGTTCAGTTCGACGGAGGGGAAGGGCAGCCTGTTCTGGTTCGAGATCCCGACCGCGAAAGGGCCGATCCGGCGCAAGCGGACGGCCTCGTGATATGATGGCCTCGATCCTGTGCCCAAACGATTCGTGAAGAACGCGCGCGCCCTCTCGTCCACCCCCTTGCGGCGGGACGCCTTGGCGATCCTCGAAGCGGGTCTCAAAGCCGTCGAGACCTCCGCGGCCGTGCGCCGCGCGGTGCGCCGCGACGGCGACCGGCTGAAGATCGGCTCGCGCGCCTATCGGCTCTCGCGGTTCAAGAACGTCTACCTCGTCGCGATCGGCAAGGCCGCGTTCGACGCGTCCATGGAGCTTGAGAAGATCCTGGGAAAACGTCTCATCGACGGCTTGGCGCTTGACGTGAAGGGCGGCGCGCTCGCGCGAGTCGCCTCCAGGGTGGGGACGCATCCGTACCCGTCGCTCCAAAACATGAAGGCGACCGGCGAGATCATGGCGCTCTTGAAGCACGCCGAAGCGGACGACCTGGTGATCGCGGTCGTCTCCGGCGGGGGATCGGCGATGCTGTGCTGGCCCACGCAGCTCACCTGCAAGGAGCTCTCCTCCCTCACCGAGATGCTTATGCGCAAAGGCGCGGCCATCCAGGAGATGAACACGGTGCGCAAGCACACCTCGGACATCCAGGGCGGGCAGCTCGCGCAGCTCGCGTATCCGGCACGGGTCGCGGGACTCATCTTTTCCGACGTGCCCGGCGACGATTTGTCCACGGTCGCGTCGGGGCCGACGTTCCTCGACCCCACCACCAAGGCGGATGCCGCGCGCGTGCTTGCGAAATACGACCTGCTCAAGGCGTGCCGCCTGCCGCGGTGCGAACTGAAGGAGACGCCGAAGGAGGCCAAGCTCTTCGATCACGTCGCCAACACCCAGGTGGTGTCAGGCGCGCAGGCGGTCGAAGCCATGAAGGAGGAGGCGCGACGCCTGGGGTACCGCCCGCGCGTCTTCTCGGCCGCGGTGACGGGAGAGGCGCGCGAGGTCGGCGAGAGGTTTGCGAGATCGGTCAAGCCCGGGGAGGCGCTCATCGCCGCGGGGGAGACCACGGTCACGATTTCGGGCAAAGGCGGGGAAGGCGGGCGCAACCAGGCGCTCGCGCTTTCCGCGCTCCCGCTCGTCCACGACGACGCCCTCGTGCTCTCCTGCGCCACCGACGGGATCGACCACACCCCGGCCGCCGGCGCGATTGCCGACCTCGTCACGCGCGAGGCGGCGAAGCGCAAGGGGCTCGATCCGGAGCGTTCGCTCTCGCGCCACGACGAGTTCCCCTTTTTCTCGGCCGCCGGCGCGCATATCCTGACCGGCGTGACCGGCATGAACGTGTCCGATGTCATGCTCGGCCTGCGGAGGAAGTGACGACGATCAGGTTAAGAAACATGCCGTCCGCGTATGATCGCGTCCTGGGTCGGATTGATCCTGCTCACGTTCGTCTCGAGCGTCGCGGGGACCATGGCCGGATTCGGGCTGTCCACGATCATGGTCCCGACGCTGCTCCTGTTCTTCCCGCCGGTCGAGACGCTCATGTTCGTGGGGATCATCCACGTCTTCGGGGACGCGTGGAAGATCCTCTTGTTCCGCAGCGGGATCCGATGGCGATTGCTCGCCGGTTTCGCGATCCCCGCCGTCCTCACCAGCTTCCTGGGCGCGCGCCTGTCGCTCGCCTTCGATGAGACGCTCGTTTCCAGGCTGATCGCGCTGGTCCTGATCGCGTATGCCGCTTCGACGTTATTCCGGATCCGCACGCGCGTCCCGCAGACGCCGCTTACCCTTGGCATCGGCGGGGCCGCGTCGGGGTTCTTCACCGGCGCGTTCGGCATCGTCGGCGGCGCGATCCGCGGCGCGTTCTTGAGCGCGTATGACCTGCCGAAGGCGGCCTATATCGCTTCGGCCGGCGCGATCGCTGCGTTCGTCGACACGGTGCGCCTGATCACATATGCGGCGGGAGGGGCTCGCCTGGAGACCTCCCTGGCCTGGATCCTCGTCGCGTGCGTCCCGGCCTCCTTCGCCGGGGCGGTCCTCGCGCGGGGCCTGCTCGCGCGCGTGCCGCAACGCCGGTTTCGCCAGCTGATCGCCGGGTTCCTTACCCTCGTTTCCCTGAAATTGTTGTTTTCCCCGTGAGAGGGTCGAGACCGATGCCGTCCATTGCCATTTCCCGCGGCGCGTGCCTAAGCTGGGGCATATGCCACGTACGACAACCACGAAGACCTGTTACCAGGCATTTGACGCGGGGATTCAGAACAGGACACCCGTTGGTCATCTTACTCATCCAAAGTTGTAGTACGGGGTATGCGGGTGCGCGACGTAATGGCCACCGACATCCTGCGCGTGTCCCCGGGGCTTTCCTGGCGGGAGGCGGCCCGGCTGTTCCTCGCGCACCGCGTGAGCGCGGCCCCGGTGGTGGATTCCGCCGGAGCGCTGGTCGGGATCCTGTCCGAAAAGGACCTGTTCCGCGGGTTGTTCCCGAGCTACGCCGAGTGGATGGCCGCTCCGCACGCCTTCCGTGATTTCGAGGAGATGGAACGGCCGGACGTTTCCGAGAAGACGGCGTCCGAGGTGATGGCGCGGCGTCTCATCACGGCCTCGCCTGACACGCCGGTGCTGAAGGTCGGCGCGCTCATGGCCGCCTCCGGCATCCACCACGTGCCGGTGGTCGAGGGGACGAAAGTAATCGGGATGGTGAACCGCGGATCCATCTACCGGGCGATCCTGCAAACGTATTTCCTTTGATGAGGACGGCGGGACGTCCACGACCGGCATGGTGGAATATGTCTTCGTCAGGGCGAAGAAATAAAACAGCAGGTAATTCGTTCGTCGGCGGGAACAGCTCACCATCAGTGAGATGCGCCGAAGGCGCCGCCGGGAACATGTTACCCGCTGTTTGTTTTGTCTAGAACGCCGGGCGCTTTTTCCCGAACCGCTTGTGCGACGCGGGCGGCGTCCAGCGGTCGGGATGGTTCTCGACCGGGTCGGTGGCGCGGCGCGAGCGCTCCTTGAATTTCTCACGCTTGCCTCCGCGATGCGGGGCGCCACCGGCCGCCTGGCTCGGGCCGTGGGCCTGGCCCTCGCGGCGAGGTCCGCGTCCGCCGCCTTCGCGGCGTTGTCCGCCCCAGCCGCGGCCCTGGTCGGCTCGACGGCCGCCGCCGTGGAAGGGACGGCCGCCGCCGTGGCGCGGCCGCTCTTCGAAACGCGGACCGGTGTCCGCGGCCACCTGCGGCAGCCCTTCGGGGGTCTTCGAGATGGGGAGCTGGACGCGCACCAGCTTCTCGATGGCGCGCACGTCCGCGCCCTGGTCTGGCATGGCGAAGGAGACGGCGCGGCCGGCATGGCCCGCGCGCGCGGTGCGGCCGATGCGGTGCACGTAGTCCTCGGCCTGGTCGGGGAGGTCGAAGTTCACCACGAGCTCGATGCCGGTCACGTCGATGCCGCGCGCGGCGATGTCGGTGGCCACCAGCACGCGGTACTTGCCGCTCTTGAACCCCTCGAGCGCCTCGCGGCGCTGGGCGAGCGAGCGGTCGGAGTGGATCTCGGCGGCGTTATGCTTGGCGGCCTTCAGGACGCGGGCGAGCTTGCGCGCGCCGAACTTGGTGCGGGTGAACACGAGCGTGCTCCCGCGCCCCTCGCGCAAGAGGTGCTCGAGCAGGCGGGGCTTGTCTTCCTTGCGCACGACGTAGAGCTCCTGCGTCACGCGCTCCGCGGCCGTGCCCTGGGGCGCGACCTCGATGCGGACCGGGAGCTTCATGTACTCGGCGGCGATGCGCGCGATCTCCGCGGGCATGGTGGCCGAGAACAGCATGGTCTGGCGGTCCTTGGGGACGACGCGCAGGATGCGGTTGATCTGCGGCGCGAATCCCATGTCGAGCATGCGGTCGGCCTCGTCGAGCACGAGCGTGTTCACGCGGTCGAGCTTCACGGTCTTCTGCTCGAGATGGTCGATGAGGCGCCCCGGGGTGGCCACGATCACGTGCGGGACCTTGCGCAGCCATTCGTTCTGGCGGTGCATGGAGGCGCCGCCGATGAGCACGGCCGTGCGCAGGCCGAACCCGCGCGCGAGCTTCATGAGGTTCTCCTCCACCTGCAGCGCGAGCTCGCGGGTGGGGAGCAGCACCAATCCCTGCCCCTTGGTGCGGGACAGGCGCTGGAGCATGGGGATGCCGAACGCGAAGGTCTTGCCGGTGCCCGTCTGGGCGATGCCCACGACGTCGGACCCTTCGATCGCGACCGGGATGGCCTTGCTTTGGATCGGGGTGGGCTGGGTGATCTTGAGGCGATCGAGCGCCTCAAGCAGGCGCGGCGAGATGCCAAGCCCGTCGAAGCCGGAGGTGACCGGCGGGGGGGTGGGGGACATAGTTCCTTGGAGGGAATTGAAAACGCGACTCGAGTCATCCCGAGTCGCGCGTCAAGCATCCGCACTCCGAGGTCGAGTCCTGTCCGCGTTAGCGCGGACGACGTTGGGTTGAAGATACCTTGCCCGGATGGTTTTGTCAATCCGCGTGCCGTTCTGCTAGGATGCCGCCACCCGTGAGGAAGGAGGGCTCGATGGAAGCTCATGTGAGGTTTTACGCCGCTCTGGCGGTCGGGAGCGTGGTGTGGGCGTTGAGCGTCCTGCACGGGAGGATCATCCTCCTCGGGACGGATCCGGGTCCGTTCAGGCGAGCGCGGCTGTCCCGCTGGCGGGCGTCCTGGGCCACGGCCCTCCTGCGCGTGCTGCGTTCCTTCATGCGCCTGAAGGTGGCTTACCGGCTTCCGTCGTCGCACGCGCTCGGCCTGGTCCGAGACGGTCGCTGCCTGATCATCTCCAACCACCAGCATTCGCTCATCGAACCGTTCGTCCTTCCGGGGTTGCTCGAGGCGATGGGCCTTGGCAACGTCCGGTGGGTCGCGAAGGAGGAGATGCGGCGCGCCTGGGGCTGGGGACCGATGTTCGACGCCTCGGGCTTCGCCTGGGTGCGCCGCGGCGGGCATGCGAGCGACATCCGCGCCGTGGAAGCGGCCGCGGCCGCGGCCGCGGGCGAGGGGGCGTCCTTCGCCCTCTTTCCGGAAGGGACGCGCGCCCCGCTCGGGCAGCTGGTGCGTCCGAAGGCCGGCGGGTTCCTGGCGGCCGTCCGGAACATGCCCGAGGCGCCGATCGTGTCCGTCACGTTCGGGTGGGACGTCCCGCCGCAGGGGGGAAACACCATGTTGGACGGGGCTCCGCTGTTGGGCCGCACGGTCATCGTGACGGTCGGGATCGGGGATCCGGTCCGCGAGGAATCGGCGAAATCCTGGCTCAAGGCCGAATGGGAACGCAAACGCGACATTCTCTCGACGGGCGCCTCGTAGGGCCCGTTTTTTCTTCGGAAAAGAAAAGGACGCACCAGGCGGTGCGTCGAGGGACGGGTTCATGCGTTGAGCGCGTGCTCGGGCGGGATCTCGCGATCGAGCGGGAACATGTCCAGCTCGTTCACGGGCGTCGCCGGCTCCCCCATCGGGACCGAGCGGATGATCGCCGGCGCGGTCACGGTTTTCTTCGCGACGGGCGCCTCGACCGGCACGGGTTCGGTCAGGGTCACCTTCACGCAGGACGGGTAGGTGACTTCTTGCGCTCGACGGGCGTCTTGGACCATGAGGATGACCGTCGGGATCGCCGGGACCGTCCAAACGGCGACCACCGCCATGAGCGTGCCGTAGTTGGTCGCGAGACCGGCGGCGACGCTCGTCGCGGCGGCGATCCACAGGTAGAGGGAGAAGCGGTCCTTGGGCATCGATACCTCCGAAAAAGGGCAGGAGAAAGACAAGCGAGCCGAAAGTATGCCAGCATCCGTTCGTCTCGTCAACGGTCGCGAGTTGTGGAAAAGCAAAACGCCCCAGATCGGGGCGTTCGTTCGGGTATGCGCGCGGTTCAGGCCAGCTGGTCTACCTTCTTCTGCAGCTCGTCCGCTTCGCGCTGCACCCGATCGGCTTCGGCGAGCAGCCGATCGGCCTCGGCCTTCTTGGCCGAGAGCTCGGCGATCATGGCTTCGCACCGTCCGTCGAGGATCTTCTTGACCTGCTCGGCAGCTTCGGCAGCGGCCGCGGAGCGCTCGAGCTCCTTGTTCGCACGGTCCCGGGCGTCCGCCTCCTCGCGCAACAGCCGTTGCAGCAGGGGCTTCAGCCCGGTCGGTGCCGTCGCGGCGATCTGCTCGCTCGTCGGGATGGCGAACGGGGGCGGCGTCGGGGCGGACGGGGCGCGGACCGCGAGCGGGCCGGTCTGCTCGTCGAAGGCGTCGCCTTCGCGCGACTGCATCTGTTCCTTCGCCTTCTCGCGAAGCATCTCGATACGGTCCGCGTTCGTGCCGGATGGCGTATACGGCTGGCGGCCGTTTTCGCAGCAGTCCTCGACATGGGCGCTGCGCGCCTCGTCGAAGAAGAACAGGTCGTCGTCGCTTGGGTCGGCGACGAGCGCGCCGGTGTTCTCGAGGAAGCGCACGAGGTCATCGGAACGGCCGGGGAGGTCGTACTCGCGGTCCGTGTGCTTCGCGATCACGCGCACCTCGTCTTTCGACAGGCCGACGAGCTCTCCGCGACCCTTGCGTCGCACCTGCTTCCCGATCGCCTTCAGGACCTTCGAGAGGCCAGGGGGCGGGTTGGACGTGGTGCGGTATCGGCTGATGCGGGGATCGACTACGGATGTGGTTGCCACCATCGTTTCCTCCGCTCGCGCGGGGTAAAGAGCGGACGTGCGCGAGCCGCCCAACCTAGCACGCCGGAGCATCTCCGTCAAGGGAAAAAGAACACCGCCCCAGGGCATGGGGCGGGTCAGGGCCGGCGTCCGCGGCGCGCCGTTCACTCGGTCTCGCGCTTGCGCGGCGAGAGGGTCTCGAGGCGCTTCTTGCGCGCCTTGATGCGCTCCTCGTCCTCCTGGAGCTGTCTGCGTTCGTCCTCCACCCGCTGTTCCTTCTCGACCTGGATGCGCTTCAGGTACTCCTCGGTGTCCGCGATGAGCTCGCGCAGCGTCTCGAGGAAGGTGTCCGCACGCACCCCTTCCGACACGAGCTGGTCATCCGAAGCGCTCGGGATGTCGATGTTGGGCATCACCTCGATCTTGAGCACCCGCGGCTTCCACGAAGCCGGGCCTTTCTCTTCCGCCGGCGTCTCGGACGCCGGGCTTCCGCTCTCGTCGTTCATGGTCTCCTCCTCTCGCCGAAGCGAGGGATGAACGTACTCCGTTCCCGGCCGGTCGTCAAGGTCAGGGCTTGGGCACGAGCGTCTTCTCGGCAATGGCCGAGAGGTCCGCGTCGGTGATGCCCAGCGAGTGCGCGCGCATCACCTCGTACGCCGCCGGGCCGTCCTTGAGGTAATACGTCGACCCGTCGGGGTGCAAGTAGTACGCCTCGCCGCGGAGCTGCACGCGCAGCACGATGCGGCCCCTGAGGCGCGACTTCAGCTCGGCGTTGCCCGCGGCGATCTTCGCGTAGTCGGCCTCGGTGACCCCCAGCCCGAAGGTGCGCATCATCTCGTAGGCGGTCGGCCCGTCCTTCATGTAGTAGCGGGCGCTGGTGAGCGGGTCCACGTACCAGGCCTCGCCGTGCTGTTCCACCTGGAGCAGGATGTAGCCGCGCACGCGGGAGAGGAGGGAGGAAGAGGGACTTGGTATTTGGGAGTTGGGAGTTGGGGTTGGAGTCGAGGTGGTGGGGCCGGAGGGAGGGAATTTGGATTCGACCGTCGCGCGGTCGGAGTCGGACAGGGAAATCGCCCCGAGGTTGAGGAAGGTGTGCCACACCCAGCCGGTCGCCCCGTTCGAGAGCCGGATGAGGTACCACGCGTGGTCTTCGGCGAGCACCGAAACGGTGGCGCCCGTCGGGGCCGTGGCGAGCACGGCGGTGTTTTCCTGGCACGGGCCGTCGTGCATGAACACGGCCGAGCGGACCGTGGCCGAGCCGGACGCCTCGTGGTACGGCTCGCTCCAGCATTCGCCGGCCATCACCGGGGACGTGGGAAGGGTAAGAAGGGTCGTAAGGGTGAGAAGGGTGATCAGTCGTTTCATATTTCCGTACCTTACCCATCGCCCGCCCGCCTGTCACTTGGACAAAGAAAAAACCCTCCGTTTTACGGGAGGGTCCGTGCAGCCTGACGGAGGGATCATCAGGTCTTGTTGATCTCGGCGATCTCGGCGTCGATCTTGGCGATCTTCCCCTCGATCTCCTTGATCGGCTTATCGCGCTGCGCCTTCAGCTCGTCCCACTTCTCCTTGAGCGGGCGGGCTTTCTCGATGACCTCTTTCATCTTCTTGTTCTCCGCTTCGGATTTGGCCAGCGCTTCGAGCTCTTCCATCTTGGCAGCCTCGAGATTGAGGCTGGCCGGACCGAGCGCTTTCGAGCCCTCCGCGACCTGATCGAAGTTCTTGGCCTGGAAGATGGCCACCACCGCCATGCCCAGCCGCAGCTTCGCTTCCGCGAATTTCTCCGTGGCTTTCTTGGCGACGGCGTCGTTTCTCATGGCTGCCTCGATCGCGGTCTTCTTTTCCGCGTTCGCCGGCTTCAACACCTTCTCGAGGTCGTTCATCTCCTCGCGAAGCTTGCGGATCGGCTCGCTCTCCGAGAGCTTCTTGCGCTGCTCGCGAAGCTCGGTCCGCTGGATCCGGAGATCGTACGTGCGAGTGATGCGCTCCTTGTCCTTTCGCAGCTCCTCGATCGTCTTCTGATACCTTCCGGTCTTATCCAGGAAGGAATCCTTCCGGACCAGGCCGGTCCTCACGACGGCTTCGACGTCCACCTCGCCGGTCTTCACGTCCTCCCAGTCGTCGCGGATCGCCTTCGACTCATCGTCCGTGACGGGAGCCCCTTCGATCGAGATCGAAGCGGTGCCGAATGCCGGCGTCTTCGTCCTGTCGACGATCGCGCTTGCGTCGGCCGTGGAGGGCAACGGGCGGAAGGCCTCTTCGCCTGCCGCGATCGCGTCGCCCAGACCCTCGGCCTTGATCGTGCCGGTCCTGGGCAGCGGGTCCTCCGGCGGCGGGGCAGGGGGAGCCGGCCGTTCCTCGACGACCTCGGTCATCTCGATCGCCATCACGTCCTGGGACTCGAGGTTGAGCTCCTTGATCGGCGTGGTCTCGGTGATCGGGGCCTTTTCCGCGTTCGCTTCCATCATGACGAACCCCTCTCCTTGTACGGCGGCCGTGCCGTCGTGTTGGTTGCGAGCCGCCTTGAAGCGTTGCTCGACGTCGTTGAGCGCATCGTCCAGGATGTCCGTCCCGGCGTTCGGTCTCGACGACGGCGTCTGTGACGGCGGCCGGTCGAAATCCTCTTCGTTCTCTTCCTCGTTGCCGGCATTCGTGTCCGGCGCGGGATTGCCCTGATTCTGGGTCATGGCTGTCTCCTTTTTTCGCTTTTGTACCGCCGGACGGCGGGGGAATGAGCGACGGGGAATGTTAGCCCAAAAAACGGCTTTCGTCAAGAGGAACGGGCTGAATCCAAAGGAAAAGATCGGGACATGCCCGATCTCGAGAGGTGGCCTACAGGCCGCGGAACAGGCGGCGAGTGAGGGTGTCGCGGCGGCGGATGCCTTGGCGCCTGATGCGTTCGATGCTGCGGGCCCGGTAATAGGCCTTGGCCCGGCGCGTGAGGTCGCCTGCCGTGAGTGCCACCGGCACGCCTACGGCGAGGCCGAGCACCGTGGCGACGGCAAGCGCGTTGGTGGCGACGATGAACGCTTGGGCGCGGCGAGAGGGCGTTCGCTTCATTGATCCTCCTGGGAGCGTGGAGCCGGATGGTACGTGTCCGCCGACATGCTGTCAACCCGCCATCCGCGATCAAGGCGTTTTTCCTTGTGGATAACATTTTGGTTCAACCATTGACGCGGGTGTATGATGTTTTGGTCATTATTCTTAGCATCCTCCCGGATAACGGGAGGTGTACGCACGTTATGATGATGGGAGGAAAGCTGTGCCATGTGCACACGGCGGCCTACTGGCTGTTGGTCATCAGCGGTCTGCAGCTCGGGCTGTCCGCGCTGTTCAAGTTCAACCTGGTCCACACCGTGCTGGGCTCGGTGCCGGTGCTTGAGACGGCCTTCTACGTGCTCGCCGGCCTCTCGGCCGTCGCGATGCTCCTGGCCGGCTCGTGCAAGAAGTGCAAGATCTAAGAATCCAAAGACGGCCCTCGGGCCGTCTTTCGGTTTCCCAAGAAAATCTCGGGGCAGGACACGTATCAGATATCGAGGCCTTGCGGTACGAGTGGGGCGGCGTATACTTGCCGGCGATATGAAGGTCATCCTGCTCAAGGAGGTGAAGACGCTCGGCAAGGAAGGGGCGGTGGTGGAGGTGTCCGACGGGTATGCCATGAACTTCCTGTTCCCGCAGAACGCCGCCATCCAGGCCACGGCCGAGGCGATCAGGCGGATGAAGGACCAGGAGGCGGCCAAGGAACGGGTGCAAAAGAAAGGAATGAAGGTCGCGGCCGTGCTCGCGCAGAAGTTGGAAGGGTTCGAGCTCGTCCTGCAAGAGAAGGCGAACGAGGCGGGCGTGCTGTACGCGGCCGTCACCGGCAAGATGGCGGCGAAGGCGTTGCGCAAGGCGGGATTCGACGTCGAGGAAGGAGCGGTGAGGATGGAACCCGTGAAGGAAACGGGCGAACGACGCGCAAGCGTGTCGCTCCCGCACGGGTTCGAAGCCGAGATCCTGGTAAAGGTGGAAAAGAAATAGCATGGCCAAGTTCGTCTTCGTTTCAGGAGGAGTCATTTCGGGGCTGGGGAAGGGGATCACCACGGCCTCGCTGGGCGCCATCCTGGAAGCCAAGGGATATCGCGTGTCCGCGATGAAGGTGGACATGTATCTGAACCAGGACGCCGGCACCATCCGTCCGAGCGAGCACGGGGAAGTGTTCGTCACCGAGGACGGGCTCGAATGCGACCAGGACCTGGGCAACTACGAGCGGTTCCTGGGCCGCGCGCTCAAGCGGGTCAATTACCTCACCACCGGGCAGGTGTACGCCGAGGTGCTGCGCAAGGAACGCGCGTTCGAGTACGAAGGAGAGGACGTGGAGGCGATCCCGCACGTCACCGACGAGATCATCCGCCGGTTCGAGCTGGGGGCGAACGGGTCGGACGTGTGCGTGATCGAGCTGGGCGGCACCGTGGGCGAGTACCAGAACGGGATCTTCTTCGAGGCCGCGCGCATGATGAAGATGCACGCGCCCGAGGACGTGATCCACGTGCACGTGGCGTACCTGCCCGTGCCCGGGAACCTGGGCGAGATGAAGACCAAGCCCGTGCAGCAGAGCGTGCGCACGCTCAACTCGATGGGGATCCAGCCCGAGTTCGTGGTGGGGCGCTCCACGCTCGCCATGGACGACAAGCGCAAGGAGCGCATCGCCTTGTTCTGCAACGTGCCCAAGGAGCGGGTGATCGCCGCGCCGGACGCGCGCTCCATCTACGAGATCCCGATCATCCTCGAGGAGCAGCGGTTCGGCTCCCTGGTGCTCGAGCAGCTCGGATTGCCCGACAAGCCGGCCGACCTCGCGCGCTGGCAGGAGGTGAACGA
>Ga0155146_13_pt5 | contig 22087 bp, 27 predicted proteins | sample RifCSPhighO2_01_FD_106114 | JGI IMG/M metagenome (GOLD analysis project Ga0155146, IMG submission 106114) | Candidatus Uhrbacteria bacterium RIFCSPHIGHO2_01_FULL_63_20 | reverse complement strand
GGTCGTTGCCGAGAGCCAGGCCGAGGTCACGAACGCCGGAGGGACGTACACCAAGGAGACCGTGCGGCGTAACGTCGCGTGGGCGGCGTACAAGGTCCTGTACGGCGGCGACCCGAAAGGATTCGAGTCCTTCCTGCGCCACGTCCCGGCGGTCCCGGACTGCCCGATCGCGCCATGGGCCGACCTGACCCCGGGCTACTGGGTGCTGGTGGTCCCGGACCCGATCGAGGAGGTCATGCAGAAGGCGGGCGTGGACTACGCGGTCGCGGCATACAGGCCCCAAGAGCTCGAAGAGGGACGCACGCGGACGACGATGTACTGGATCTACAGCCAGTACGGCGTCATCTACCGCGGTCGTTCGCCCTTCGCGCTTACAAAGGCGTTGAAACCGACGAGCGAAAAGCACCTGTTCGTGATCGAGGGAATTTGGCTCGCGGTCGAGTACCCCGACACGGTTCCCGACGGCGAGATGCACAGCATCGACCTCCTGGGCGTGCCAGGCAAGGCGGTGACGATGTGCCGCAAGCAGGGTCGGCTCACGATCAAGCCGCGCCATGACGACGGCTCGGTCGTGATGGGCGCGGCCACGCGTGCGGTGACCGGCAAGACCGACATGTTCAGCGTCCAGTAGCAGCACCTTTCTGGCGTACGAGCCGCTCCAGCGATGGGGCAGCTTTTCTTTTTCCATGAGGGAGGTGATAATCCTTTCAACCCTTTCCGCCTTTTCAGCCTTCATCGTATGCCCCATCCACACGCGTCACTGCTCAAGGAATTCCAGATCGCCATCGATCACATCGTCCCGTCGGTTCCCAAGGAGATCCGCGCGGAAGCGCAGAAGCTTCATGACGCACTCCTTAAGAACGAGGACGCGAGCGAGGAGGAGATCGAGGCGGCGCTCGCCCAAGTGGGGATCGCCGAATACCCGCACCGCAAGGCGAGCCAGGAGATCGCGGGGAAGCTCGAGGAGCAGACGCGCCTCGCGCTCGTGCTCGAGCACGTGGACGAGACCGTGCGCGCCATGCTCAAGAAGCATCTGGACGCGGGCGTGCCGCTCGTCGAGATCGTGCGCTCGAGCCTGTTCGAGACCGAGCTCACCCCCGAACAGCGCTACCAGGTGGAGGACGCGTTGCTCGACGCGGCTGATCATGTGCGCGAGGAACTCGCCAAGGCGATCGATCCATCGTCGGAGAAGTACTTGAAGCTCGTGGAAAGGTGGCGCGCGCACGCCGCCACGATCGAGGAGAAGATCCAGGAGCTCGAAAAACTCGCGGCCAAGGATCCAAAATGGAAGGAGGAGATCCAAAACAAGGCCGCTCGGTTCCGCGAAGGGTTCTCGGTGACCGAACGCGACCCGGAACTCGAGGAAGTGGAGAAGGAAATCGAGTACTGGAAGGACACCTTGGGGGAGCAGCTTTAGCCCTTGTTTCCAGGGAGGCCGCGTGGTAAGATTTGGTCGGTTTTTCCGTTGATATTCCGGTTGGAACTACTTCCGAAATGAGTGAGTGAATACCGAGTATCGGTATTCCGAACGAATGAGGAAGCAAGGATGAAATCCTTATGCAGATTTCGTGGCACGGATTGGGCTGTTTTGAGATCGTGACAAAGACCTCCGTCGGCGAGGTGACGGTGGTGACGGATCCGTACGATCCGTCCACGGGTTTGCGCACGCGCGCGCTCGAGGCTCACCTCGTGACCGTGAGCGGGAAAGGGTCCGATAACGTGGGTTCGGTGGGCAACCACCCGTTCGTGGTGGACATGCCGGGCGAGTTCGAGGTGAAAGGGGTGTTCGCGTATTGCCTCGCGGCGCCGACCAAGGCGGGTTCGACGCTCCTCACCCGCCTGGAGAGCGAGGACATGACGATCGCGCATCTGGGCTCGCTCGATCGCGCGCTCACCGACGAGGAGCTCGAGCATCTGAAGAAGATCGACATCCTTATGGTCCCGGTCGGGGGAGGCCGCGTGCTCGACGCCAAGAAAGCCGCCGAGGCGGTGGCGCAGGTGGAACCCCGCGTCGTGATCCCCATGACGTACGCCGTGGACTCCCTCAAGGAGAAGCTCGATGGCGTGGACGCGTTCACGAAGGCGCTGGGAGCCGCGCGCAAGGAAGAAGCCGGCAAATACAAGGTGAGCAAGAAGGACCTGCCGGCCGAAGACATGTTGCTCGTTGTTCTTAGCAGATAGTAATTGGTATTTGGGAGTTGGATATTGTAAGAACGCTTTCCCCATAACTCCCATCTACCAAATACCAACTCCCAGTATGTCCCACCAGGTGTTCGTCCCTCGTCCTCCGCGCTCGCGGCGCGTCGCCATCGTCGGCGTCACGTCGCTCGTGGTCGTGGGCGTCGCCGTGGGATGGGCGCTTACCGTGGGGAGCGTGGTGCGCGACGGGGTGTCGGCCTTGCAGCGGAACGTGACGGACGCGGCGGCGCTCGCGGCCCAAGCGAACGAAGCGGCCGCGGCCGAACGCGCGGCGCTCAAGGAAGCGATGACGCCGGAGCCCGAAGCGGTCGTGGAGCCCGAAGCCGGAATGAACGAGGTCGAAGCGCTCAGGCAAGCCGCGGCACAAGCCAAGGACGCGTTCGCGAGCCCTTCGACTACGCCGTCGTCATCGCCTGAGCCTGTCGAAGGCCAGGACGACGGCTCCGCTCAGGGAATACAAGATTCGGAACCTGCCCCGTGATTATGGCCAACAAGGACGAACAGAAGCCGCTCACCCCCGAGGAGGCGGACAACATCGGCACGATCAAGCCGCAAAGCATCGTCGAGGAGATGGAGACGAGCTACATCGATTACGCGATGAGCGTGATCGTGGGCCGCGCGCTGCCCGACGTGCGCGACGGGTTGAAGCCCGTGCATCGCCGCATCCTGTATTCCATGTGGCAGACCGGGCTGCGTTCGGGCGCCAAGTTCAAGAAATGCGCCACCGTGGTCGGGGACGTGCTGGGGAAATACCACCCGCACGGGGATTCGGCCGTGTACGAATCGCTCGTGCGCATGGCGCAGGATTTTTCGCTGCGCGAACCGCTCGTGAAGGGCCAGGGCAACTTCGGGTCCATCGACGGCGACGGCGCGGCCGCGTACCGGTACACCGAGGCCAAGCTCTCGGGCATCGCCGAGGAGATGCTCACCGACATCGAGAAGGACACGGTGGACCTCATGCCGAACTTCGACGGCACGCACAAGGAGCCCAAGGTGATGCCGGGGAAGCTCCCGAACCTCATCGTGAACGGCACGGTGGGCATCGCGGTGGGCATGGCCAGCAACATCCCGCCCCACAACCTGGGCGAGGTGTGCGACGCCGTGCTGCACCTCACCGAGCATCCCGATTGCGAAGTCGATGACCTGCTCCAGTTCGTGAAAGGCCCGGATTTTCCCACCGGCGGCATCGTGTACGGCGCCGCGGACCTCAAGGCCGCGTACGCGACCGGCAAGGGCGGGGTGGTGGTGCGCGCCAAGGCCGAGATCGAGGAGGACGCCAAGGGCAACTTCTCCATCATCGTGTCCGAGATTCCCTACCAGGTGAACAAGTCGACGCTGCTCGAGCGCATCGCGATGCTGGTGCGCGACAAGAAGCTCGAAGGGATCCGCGACCTGCGCGACGAGTCCAACAAGGAAGGGATCCGCATCGTGGTGGAATTGAAGAAGGACGCGTATCCCAAGAACGTGCTCAACCGCTTGTACCAGACGACCCAGCTGCAGGAATCCTTCCACTACAACATGCTGGCGCTCGTGGACGGGATCCAGCCGCGCGTGCTTTCCCTCAAGAACATCCTCGAGGAATACCTGAAGCATCGCAAAGAGGTGGTGCGCCGACGCACGGCGTTCGACCTCGCGCGCGCGAGCGAACGCGCCCACATCCTCGAAGGGTTGCGGATCGCGATGCTGCACATCGACAAGATCATCTCCACCATCAAGAAGTCCTCGGACAAGGACGAGGCGAAAACGAACCTCATCAAGCACTTCAAGCTCACGGACCCGCAGTCCACGGCGATCCTCGAGATGCGCCTGCAGCAGCTCGCCAACCTCGAACGGTTGAAGGTCGAGCAGGAGTACGAGGAGAAGATGAAGCTCATCAAGGATCTCGAGGCGATCCTCAAGTCCGAGAAGCGGATGTTGGGCGTGGTCGCCGACGAGGTGAGACGGATGCGCGCGCAGTACGCCACCGAACGCCGCACGCAGGTGGTGAAGCACGGGGTGAAGGAGTTCTCCATGGAGGACGTGATCCCGGACACCGCGACGGTGGTCATGATCACCTCGGCCGGCTACATCAAGCGCCTGCCCCCGGACGCGTTCAAGACGCAGACGCGCGGAGGGAAAGGGGTGAGCGGCATCACCGCGAAGGAGGAGGACGAGATCGACCAGGTGTTCTCGACCACCGCGCACAAGGACTTGCTGTTCTTCACCACGCGCGGGCGCGTGTTCCAACTGAAGGCGTACGACGTCCCCGAAGCGTCGCGCACGTCCAAGGGCCAGGCGCTCGTGAACTTCCTCTCCCTCGCTCCGGGCGAGAACGTGTCCGCCGCCCTGTCGCTGGAAGGGCTGGAGGACATGAAGGAGCTGGTGATGGTCACCAACAAGGGCACCATCAAGAAGACCGAGCTGACCGCGTTCGACAACGTGCGCCGTTCGGGACTCATCGCGATCAAGCTGAAGGACGGCGAGAACCTGGAATGGGTGAAGCCGACCACGGGCAAGGACGACCTCATGCTCATCACGAGCCACGGGCAGAGCATCCGCTTCGCCGAGCGCGACGTGCGCTCCATGGGCCGCGTGGCCGCCGGCGTGCGCGGGTTGCGATTGAAGGGATCCGACACGGTGGTCGGCATGGAAGTGATCGAAGAGGGGAGCGCGAAGAAAGCGGGATCGCTCCACCTGCTCGTCGTCATGGAGAACGGCTACGGCAAGCAGACCGACGTGACCGAATACAAGGTGCAGGGTCGCGGAGGGTCGGGGATCAAGACCGCAGCGGTGACCAAGAAGACCGGGCCGATCGTGGCCGCGGCGATCGTCTCCGCCAAGGACGATCGCGACCTGTTCGTGGTGTCGGCCGCCGGCCAGGTGATCCGCACGCCCATTTCGTCGATCGCGGTGCTGGGGCGCTCCACCCAGGGCGTGCGCGTGATGCGCTTCAAGAAGGAGAACGACACGGTGGCGACCTCCACGGTCGTGTAGGCCACGGTCGTGCAGGCGGAGAGGCACGTGGAATGCGGCGTTGGGCGTCCGGCTCTGCCGTCGTTTGCCGGCGGGGACCCAAAAGCCGCAGGCCATGCGCCTCTCCGCCTACCCTTGACACTCGGCGGAAAGAGTGGCCTGATGCATGCATAGACCCGGGTATGCTTGGCATGCAAACGCCGATGCGTCTGGAGGCTCTCTCTGAACGGCTCCACGAGCTGTTCGGGTTGGGGCCCGTCCTGTCGCTTGAGCGCGTGCACGGGGGATACACCTGCCAGAACTTCCGGCTGCAGACAAGCGCCGGAAGTTTCTTTTTGAAGCAGTACCAAAACCACCTGCGCCAGTGGGTGCCGGACATCAAGTTCGCCGAAAAGCATTTCGCCGGCCATGGCGTCCCGGTGGTGCTGCCGGTGAAGGACCGGTTCGGGCGCACCGCGTTCCTGTTCGACTCCTACTGGTACAGCCTGTTCCCGTTCGTGGACGGGTCGTCGCCGGATCCCGCGTCGCTCTCGAAGACGACGCTCGCTTCGCTGGGCGAGACGCTCGCGGACATCCACCTCGCCGGGCACGACGTGCGCCGCCGCACGCTCCAGACGCGCTGGATGTGGGATCGCGACGCGTTCGACCTCGAATACGCCGAGCTGCGTCACGCGCTCGACCGCAAGCCTTCGTTCACGCCGCTTGAGGAACGCATGAGCGCGCTGCTCGAACGCAAGGCGAAGTTCGTGCGCGAGAACCAGCTCATCCCGCACGACTTCCCGGTGGCCTACGACCACCTGTTGCACGGCGACTTCATCTACCCGAACGTGTTCCTGGCCCCCGACGGGAAGGTGAGCCACGTGTTCGACCTCGAGCGCACGAGCTTGGGCCCGCGATCCTTCGAGCTCGCGCGCAGCTTGCTCATCTGCTGCTGCGACGACGGGTTCGACGCCAGGCACGTGGAGCAGGCCCGCGCGTTCCTCGCCGCCTACCGCGAGCGGTATCCCATCAGCTTCGACGAGTTCATGAACGGGATGCAGATGTTCATGATCAGCTGCCTGCACGCCACCTGGCTTGAAGGGAACTACCTGCTGCACGGCCTCAATACCCATGTGGGATTGTTCGAAAGCAACGAACGCCGCATCGACCTCCTCGGCCAGGACCCGGCCCCGTTCTGCCGGGAGGTCTGGAAGGCCCCGGCTTGACGCGTATCGAGGGTTCGGCTACCATCCGCGCATTGATTCTCCTTTATGGGTCTTCCTGGACATCGTCGGACTAGTTCCCACAAGCGCCGCCGTGCCGCGCATTTCGCGATGAAGAAGGTGGCGCTCGCGGCGTGCGCCAAGTGCAAGGCCCCCATCGCCCCGCATCGCGCCTGCACGCAGTGCGGCACCTACGCCGGCCGCCGCGTGGTGGACACCTCCCGCGCCGCCGCCCGCCTCGTGAAAAAGGCGAAGACCGCCGCCCCGGCCCACGCGCACGAACACAAGGAGAAGGAAGCGGAGGTGAAGAAATAACGGGTAACCCCGTCCTGACGAAGGGCGGGGTTTCGTGTTAGGATACGAACCAGATATGTCGAACAGGCACTTGGCGAGGACGATCGCCATGCAGACCCTCTACCAGTGGGATTTCAACGGCAAGCCAGAAGGGCGCGTGCCGGAGATCATGGCGTTCTGCAAGGAGGAGTTCGCGCCCAACTTCGACGACGAGGGGTTCGTGAGCGACCTGGTGAACGGGACGCTCGCCAAGGTGGAGGAGATCGACGCCACCATCACCGCGTTCGCCCCCGAGTGGCCCATCGACACCATCACCGTGGTGGACAGGAACGTGTTGCGTCTCGGGGTGTACGAGCTCAAGTATTCGCAAAGCGTCCCGAGCAAGGTGGCCATCAACGAGGCGATCGAGCTCGCCAAGGGATTCGGCGGGGAAGCGAGCGGCCGGTTCGTGAACGGGGTGCTCGGAGCCATCTACAAGGACATGCTCGCGAAAGGGGAGATCAAGGAAGTGGACAAGAACTCGCCGCCGAAGAAGGAAGAAGTGAAACCAACCGCCAATGCGTGATATGGCAGACCTCTCACCGCTCGAACAAGCCCTGGGCACAGAGTTTCGCGACAAGGACATTCTGCGCCAAGCGCTTGTTCACCGCAGCTACCTGAACGAACATCCCGACTTCCCGATCGGCCACAACGAACGGCTGGAGTTCTTGGGCGACGCCGTGCTCGAGCTGGTGGTGACCGAGCATCTGTACGCCAACTACGAGAACCCCGAGGGCGAGCTTACCAATTGGCGCGCGGCGCTCGTGAACGCGGACATGCTTTCCGGCATCTGCTCGCGGTTGGGCGTCGAGCCGCACCTGTACCTGTCGCGCGGCGAATCCAAGGATTCGGGAAGCAAGGCCCGCTATTACATCCTGGCCAACGCGTTTGAGGCGATCATCGGCGCGATCTACCTGGACCAGGGCTGGGACGCGTCGAAGACGTTCGTGACGAAGTACGTGCTGTCCGAGCTCCCGCGCATCCTCGAGCACCGCCTGTACGTGGATCCCAAGAGCCGGTTCCAGGAAGCCGCGCAGGAGAAGATGGGGGTCACGCCCAACTACAAGGTGATTTCCGAATCCGGGCCGGACCATGCCAAGAAGTTCGAAGTGGGCATCTATCTCAACAAGGAGCTGGTGGCCTCGGGATTCGGCACGAGCAAGCACGAGGCGCAGGTCGCGGCCGCGGAAGCTGCCATCCGGGCGAAGGGGTGGTAGAATGGGGAGGACTATGAGGATGGAGGAGCTCCTCAACGAGGCGTTGAAGCGCAAGGCGTCCGACGTCCACTTGGCGGCCGGGTATCCGCCCATCTTGCGCGTGGACGGGGACCTGGTGCCGCTCAAGGCCGCCGCCCTGACGGCCAAGGCGGTGGAGACGATGGTGCGCGAGATCGCGGGCGAGGCCCATTGGAAACGGTTCGCGTCCACGCACGAGGAGGATTTCGCCTATGACATCGACGGGGCGCGGTTCCGCGTGAACCTGCACGTGGAGCAGGGGCGTCCGGCGTTCGCGGCCCGCCTCATCGGCTCGAAGATCCCCTCGTTCGACGATCTCATGCTTTCTCCCGCCGTGCGCGGCCTCACCGAGGTGGAGAACGGCCTCATCATCTTCACGGGTCCGGCCGGGTCCGGGAAATCCACGGCCATCGCCTCGTTGCTCGCCGACATCATCGCGAGGAAGCCCGTGCACCTGGTCACCATGGAGGACCCGGTCGAATACGTGTTCGCGCCCGGCGTGGGGCTCGTGAAGCAGCGCGAGGTCGGCTCGGACACCGCGAGTTTCGCCGAGGCGCTGCGGCGCGCGCTGCGCCAGGATCCGGACGTGATCATGGTGGGCGAGATGCGCGACCCCGAGACGATCGCCTCCGCGCTCACGCTCGCCGAGACCGGACACCTGGTGTTTTCCACGCTCCATACTTCCTCGGCGCCGCAGGCCGTGCACCGCATCGTGGATTCGTTCGTGGGCAACCAGCAGGAGCAGGTGCGGCGCCAGCTGTCGCTTTCGCTGCGCGCCGTGGTGGCGCAGGTCCTCCTCCCCAGGAAAGGCGGGGGGCAGGTGGCGGCGCGCGAGCTGCTCGTGAACAACGCGGCGGTGAGCAACCTGATCCGCGAGAACAAGGTGGAGCAGATCGCCTCGGCCATGCAGACGGGCCGCGCCGAAGGGATGATCACCATGGATCGCGTCATCCAGGACCTGGTGAGCGAAGGGTTGGTGGACGCGAAAGCGGTGGAGGCGCGTCTCGCGGCGACCGGGACGCTGCGAAGGAAACGATAACATAAAACGTCGGACACGTTCTTCCGTCGCCTCGCGGGGTCTTCGACCGCTCGGCTCCGGACGAACATGTCCGACGTTTTTTGTTAGAAACTCGTCACGCGGTCCCACGCGCTCACCGTCGGCGGGGAGAGGGAAGATACGGTCACGCGCAGGCGGTAGGTGCGGTTGCCCACCGTCGCCTCGGTCTCCACGATCTTCGGGGTCGGGTTTCCGGTGACGGGACGGATGGTGCACGGCGAGCCGTTGATGGCGATCGTCTCGTTCCCGGCGTAGTTCTGGTCCTCGGTCAATCGCCAGATCGCCTGTTCGGCGCATCCTTCCGCGAGCGCCTTGGCGTCGTCCCAGCGTTCGATCGAGGTGCCCGAGGAAAGCGTCCCGTGCAACGTGCGCGCGGCCGCGACCGCGAGTCCCAGGAGGACGGCGGAGATGATCATCACGCTCACGACCAGGGTGAACCCTCTGTCGTTCATAGGCGTAAGGTGGCGGTCAACCGGCTCTCGTCCGTGATCGTGGCCCCGAAGGCGCCTTCGCTCCATCCGATCTCCACCAGCACCGATGCCGGGATCCCGTCGCGTCGCGTGGCGGTGAAGGACGTGACCGTCACGTCGGATCCGGTGATCGGCGCGACGTCCCCGGCGCCCAGCTGCATGGTCAGCGCCCCGTCCGAGAGCGCGAACGTGACGGGGGATTCGGCGGGGACCGGCGAGGTCAGCACGAGGGTGGCGGAACTCCCGGAGGCCGGCGTGACGACGCCGGTCGCCTCCGAGAGGCGGTCGCGGATCAGGGTCTCGGCCGTGCGGCGGTTCGCGATCAGCGCGGATTCGGCCGCGATGAACGAGCGGGTCTCGACGCTCGCGCGATAGACGGTCGCGAGCGTCAAGACGCCCACGGCGAGCAGCACCGAGTAGATGAGCACTTCGATCAGCGTGAAACCGCGGCGGTCCATATCCTACGGTCCCGGGCCGATGATGCGCAGGGCGTCGTTGCTGCGTACGGCGACGTACACGAGGCCGCCGTGGATGTCGACCCCGGTGGCCACCTGCGGGAAATTGAGGGAGGAGAATTCGCCGATGGATTCGAGGTCCGAGATGTCGAACGCCGCGAACTCCTCGGTCGAGTTGTTCGTTCCCGTGAACACCACGCTCCCCGTGAGGCAGGCGATGTCGTGCACGACGCCGCCCACGTTCACCGAAGAGGTTTCCACGAGGGCGAGCGGGTTGCTCGCGTCCACCGCCACGAGCTCGTTGCCGGCGTTCCCGATGAACAGGATCCCGGGCGGCGAATAGGCGACCGACAGGTCGTTCGTTCCATCCGGAAGGTTATAGGCGGATGCCAAGGCCGGTTCGATCGGATCCTGGGCGTCGAACACGAGCACGTCCTGGGCCTCGTTCGACGTCACCGCGTACACGTAGCGCGCGTCGGCCGCGAAGTCGTTGACGTCGCCGGTCACGTCGAACGACGCGACCGCGGAGGGCATGGACGGCGTGGCCATGTCGTAGAACATCACCTCGCTCGCGGTCCCGTCCTTGCGACCGACCACCACCATCTCGTCGCGGGCGATCACGGTGAGGGCGTCGGCGTCTCCGGACAGGTTGAGGTTCGCGAGCACGGCGGGGGTCGTCGGGGCGGTGACGTCGAACACGATCAGCTCCTTGCCGTCATTGCTCGAGGCGGCATACAGGGTGTCGCCGGAAAGGGAGAGCGTGTTGATGCCGTCCGCGCCGATGTCCAAGGACGTGATGAGCGACGGGGAAGCCGGGTTCGACACGTCCCATACGAACAGGTCGGGCTTCGCCGAGGAAGCGGCCACGCCGCTCACGAACGCGTACGGGTACCGTACGATCACGTCGGTCCCTTGGTTGCCCGGGCCCAGGTCGCCGGTCCCGAGGGTGACCGGGCTCGTCCAGTCGCCGCCCGAGAACGAATCGTAACAGCCGCTTGAGGTCGGCGGGTCCGTGCGCCATTGGGTGAAGCGCGTCGCGACATCGACGGACGAGAAACGGCCGGGCACCGGCGACCACGCCACGCGCACGGATACGTCGGCGATCCCCGCGACGGTCGATTCCACGGTCACGGTGCGCGTGAACGCCCCGCTCACGTCGGAGGAACCCGAGAATCCCCATTGCGCGCCGGTCAGCGCGAGTCCGTGGGTGCCGGTCGTGAGCGCGGCGAAATCCACGTCCCGGATCTGGCGGACGGCCTCGAGCCCCTCCTGCATCAGGTTCTCGGCGGTCTGGCGTTGTCGGGCCGCATGGCTTTCGGCGATGGCCGAGCCCAGCGCCACGTACACGCCCAGCCCCACGAGCGCGAGCAGCGCGAACGCGATCAGCGCTTCCACGGCCGACTGCCCGGCGTCCGGCGCCGTCCGATCAGTTTTTGACGAGGGTGACCACCCCATAGGCATTCACGTTCAGGTCCACCGAGCGGTCTTCCCGCGAGAGCGTGACGGTAGAGACGGCGTCCGGCGCCATGGATCCCGACGGGAACACGATCTCGTCGTCGCCGCTCACCGTGACGCTTGAAGGGAACGGCACGGCCTTGTCCGACGAGACGATGCGCTCGGCGTAGCTCGGTCCCACGAACCGCACGGCCTGCCCGTCCATCACCTTCACGCCATGGGCGGCGTCCGCGGCCTGGGCGAAGGCATCGAGGGCGGCGATGCGAAGCTCCTCCTGCACGACGTAGGCCGCGTCATGAAGCTGCTGGCTCATCAGGTACTGGAAGGAGAAGGCGTAGCCCAGGCCGGCGATCACCAGGAGCAGCGCGACCGACACGAGCATTTCCACGAGCGTGAATCCCCGGGTCATACGGAGCCCGGCTGCACGCCCTTCGTCAGTTCGTAGATGGGCGAGATGACCGCGACCGCGATGAACCCGACGATGGCGCCAACCACGATCATCATGAGCGGCTCAAGCACGGTGGTGAGCGTCTTCACCTGGTCGTCCACCTCTTTCTCGGAGAACGTGGCCAGGAACAGGAAGCTCTCGTCGAGCTTGCCGGTCTCCTCGCCCACCGCAATCATCTGCGTCACGAACGGCGGGAACAGCTCGCGGTGCATGGTGAGGTAGGTGCTCACGTTCGCCCCCTCCTGGATGGAATCGGCGATGGTCGCAAGCGCGTCGCGGTAGGACAGGTTGCCCATGGTGGAGCCCGCGATGCGGAACGCCTCCACGATGGTGATGCCGGACTTGATCAGCGTCCCGACCACGCGGGAGAACTGCGTGATCTCCACGCGCATGACCAGGATCCCCACGACCGGCACCCGGAGCACGGACCGGTGCAGGAACGCGCGGATCGGCGGGACGCGCGAAAGGAGGAACCCCCCGACGACGGTCGCGAGGAGGCCGATGGAAAGCGCGAGCTTGTTGGAAAGCGCGAAGGCGGAGATCGCGATGACGAGGCGGGTCGCGATCGGCAGCTCCACGTCGAGCGAGGCGAACAGCGGGGTGATCTGCGGCAGGAGCACGAAGACGAGATACGCCGTGACGCCGATCGTGGCGCACATGATGATGAGCGGGTAGAGCATCGCGTTGCGCACCTTCGCCTTGAGCTCGTGCGTCTTCTCGATGTGGTCGGCGATGCTGTAGAGCGCGCCCGGGAGCGTGCCGGAGTTCTCGCCCACTTCCACGAGCCCCGTGAACAGGGGTTCGAAGATCTTTGGCATCTTGGCCATGCTCGCCGACAGGAACTCGCCGGAGGCCACGTCGTTCAACAACCGATGCATGATGCGGTGCATGAGCGTGGAGCGCGCCTGGTTGTGGACCGCGATGAGCGCCTTCTCGATCGGGATGCCAGCCTCGGTCATCACCGCCAGGTACTTGAACATCGAGATCTTGTCCTTCACCCCCAGACGGGAAAGCGGCGGCAGCCTCGTGCTCCAGTGCCCCGGATCCTCGTCGAGCCTGATCCCAGGTTGTTTCTTCACCCGGGCCATATCACTCGTGGATGACGCGCAGCACCTCGCCGATGGAGGTGATCCCTTGGCCGGCCTTGTACAGACCGTCTTCGAGCATGGTGGTCATCCCCTCTTCCATCGCGACCGAACGGATGCGGTCCGCGTTCTCGCGGCGCATGATGGCGTGGCGCACGCGTTCGCTCACCTCGAGCACCTCGTAGATGCCCACGCGGCCCACGAACCCGGTCTTGTTGCATTTGGAACAGCCCACCGGTTCGGCGAACTCGGTGAACTTGGCGAGCGTCGCGGCCGACACGAGCCCGTGCAGGCTCACGCGCTCGAGCTTGGTGAGCTTGCGGCGCGTGGAGCATTCCGGGCACAGGCGACGGATCAGGCGCTGGCCGATCGCGATGTTCACCGTGGAGGCGATGAGGAACGGCTCGATGCCCATGTCGAGCAATCGGGGCAGGGTCACGGCCGCGTCGCTCGTGTGCAGCGTGGAGAGCAGCAGGTGCCCGGTCATGGCCGCGTTGGTCGCGATTCCGGCGGTCTCCTCGTCGCGGATCTCGCCCACCATGATGATGTTGGGATCCTGGCGCACGATGGAGCGCAGCCCGTTGGCGAAGGTGAGGTTCGTCTGCGCGTTCACGTTGATCTGCGTGATCCCGGGGATCGCGTATTCGATCGGGTCCTCGATCGTGATGATGGAGCGCTCGCGCTGGTTCAGCATCCGGAGGACGGAGTACAGCGTGGTGGTCTTGCCGCTCCCCGTCGGGCCGGTCGCGAGGATCATCCCGTAGGACTTCTTCATGTTCGCCTCGATCTTGGGGAGGTCCTTCTCGTCGAAGCCCAGTTCGCCCAGCCCCAGCGCCTTGGCGTGGCCGACCAGCAGGCGCATCACCACGTTCTCGCCGAAGAAGGTGGGGATGATGGACACGCGCACGTCCACGGGCACGGACTCGATGATGAGGCGGAAGCGGCCGTCCTGCGGAGCCTGGTGCTCGTCGGTGCGGATCTCGGAGAGCACCTTGATGCGCGTGAGCACCATGGAGTGGATGCGCTTGGGGAGCGACAGGATGTCGTGGAGGATCCCGTCGATGCGGTAGCGCACCACGATCTGGTTCTCGCTGGGATCCACGTGGATGTCGGAAGCTCCCGATCGGTAGGCGTATCCCACGATCCCGTCGACCAGGTCGCGCACCGAAGCGCTCGAAAGCGTCCCCACCCCTTTGAGGGCGGGGAGGCGTTGGGCCTCGAGGACGGCCTTCTCGATGACGCTCTCGAACCTTTCGACGTTCGAGGCGTCGTGTCGGGTTTCCGATTTCGCCCGTGGCTTGGGTGGCATACCTCCTTATAGCCGACTGCGCACAGTATACCGCTTCATGTCGCCAAAAGACAGGAGAAACCCATCGTCCGGTTCTCCACAGCCCCGCTTGCATCCTGTGGTAAACTATCCACGTTATTCATTCATCCCCACTTTGGGTTTCCCTATGACCCGCTCTAACGCACAACAGGGGTTCACGCTGCTTGAACTCCTCATCGTGATGGCGCTCATCGCCATCCTCGTGGGCATCGCGCTCGCCGCCCTCAATCCGGGCCGCCAGTTCGCCAACGCCCGCAACTCCACGCGCTATGCGCACGTGACGGCGATTTCGAACGCCATCAGCGCGAACATGGCGGAGAACAACGGCGTGTTCACCTGCGCCGCGGGCGCGCTCCCGGCCACGGCCGCAACCATGGGCGACGACACGGCGGGCGGCCAGTACAACATCGGCCCGTGCCTCGTGACCGAGTACATGTCCACCATGCCGTACGACCCGTCGGCCACGGGCGCCCACTGGACGAGCGAAGCGGACTACGACACCGGCTACACGATCTCGGAAGACGCTTCGGACCGCATCACGGTTTCGGCCCCGAGCGCGGAGCTTGGCGCGAGCATCTCGCTCACCCGCTAGGGCGAAGGACCAAGGTCGGAAGGAATGAAGGGCCAACGTCGGTCCTTCATTTCTTTTCCGCCTTTATGGCCTTCATCACGAAGTAAGGCGGGAGGTTCAATGGTTCAAACGACGTGTCCACGTCGAATCGCCTCTTGAGCTCGGGGAGCATGGTCGGGACATGCTGGCACGCGACGAGCGCGCCGCCCGGGACGAGCAGGCCGTGGACGCTCGCGAGGATCGCGTCACGCTCGGATTCCTCGAACAGCGCGAAGGGAAGGCTCGACACGGCCGCGTCGAAGGCGGCGAATCCGTGCTGGGCGGCCATGTTCCGCACCTCTCGGGCATCACCCCGGACGACCGCCAGGCGCGTGTCTCCGATCGCGGAAAGTTCTTCCGCAAGCTCCGGACGAAGTTCCACGGCCAGCAATCGTCCATCGCTCGGGAGACGGGACAGGAGTTCGCGGGTGATCGCCCCGTTGCCCGCGCCAAGCTCAAGGATCGACTTCGCGCCTTCCGGGATGGCGTCACCCACGCGATGGGCCGTGAATGGCGAGGCGGGGGAGAGCGTCCCAAGCGTGCGGGGATGCCGGATCAAGGATTTCAGGAAGGAAAACACGGACATAGTCGCTGGACGATACCATGTTCGCTGGATTTTTCCAGGTGCAACGACCAGGCGCGCGCGACGATGAACTTGCAGATGCGCTAACGCATCCATGATGTATGGACGGCGAAAAAAAGCCCATGTAGCGGCAAACAAAAAATCCGGCAGGAATGCCGGGTTTTTTGGTGCGGGAGGAGGGATTTGAACCCCCTGCCTCCTGGTTCGAAGCCAGGCGCTCTATCCAAATGAGCTACTCCCGCATCAGGGAGCGAATATACCCGATTTCTTGACTCAAGTCAATCATCTTGGCATACTTCCGGCATTCTTTTCGCATCGGTAGCTCAGTTGGTAGAGCAGGGGACTCTTAATCCCTTGGTCGTGGGTTCGAGTCCCACCCGATGCACCACAAACCCCTGCCTTGACCGGCAGGTGTTTTTGTGATATTCTCCGCCGTCGTGCTCAAGGAGGAGGAGACATGGCAGAAACGCACATTCGTGCCGTAATGATCGCGTATTTCGCTGACAGGCGGTTCGGGCGGGCGCTCGGCGACGACGGGAAGACCTATCTCGTCTCGCTCGACCGGCGCTGCGATCCGTTCTGGATGATCGACCGCGTGCAGTTCATCCAGCCCAAGCGGCGCGAACACCCAAAGCCGCAGGAGGTCATCATGCTGCGACCGGGCGTGAGCGCGGCCGGCGAACCCAAGGCCCTGGCCTGGTGCCGCAAGTTCGACTTCGACCGCGCGCCCGTGCTCGACCCGCGAAGCGCCTGAACCGCGGACGCCCACGATCGAAGCCTCGCTCACGCGGGGCTTTTCTCTTGACGAAATGCCGTTTTCCGGCCATGCTGCTTCCTTGCTCTTTCCCCGGAGGATCCCTTGAAGCGCAAGCAACCGCGCCTCGGGGTGGACCTCGGGGGCGTCGTCATCGACAAATACGCGATCGATCCCAAGACCGGCGTCCGATACCCGCGCCAGCATCCGGACATCCCGGAGGTGAAGGACGCGTTTGACGCGCTGTTCACCCTGAACACGCTCGGCGTGCAGATCTACACCGTGTCCTCGGGCGGGCTCGAGGTCGAGCGCGGTCGCAAGACGTGGCTCGCCAGGCACAAGTTCTTCGAGCGCACGCACGTGCCCGCCTGGAACCTGCGGTTCTGCGAGGAACGCAAGAACAAGCTCATCTGGTGCAAGCATCTGGGCATCACGCATTTCGTCGACGATCGCGCCGAAGTGCTGTCCGCGCTCGCCTCCGACGTGCCGTACCTGTACCTGTTCCGTCCGCGTCCGCGGCTGAACGGGGAAGGCGAGGCGCACGGCCCCGAACCGTTCATGGAACGCTCCGAGACCTGGCACGAGCTCACGCGACTGCTCATTCGTGACATCGAGGCGTATCAGCTCAAGCTTGGCCGCGTGGCCGAACGCCTGACCGGCCTGGACGAGGCCGACGAAGAGCCGTGAGACGGTGGGTTTGCCCCCACCGTCTTTTATTGCTACATTGCGCGGCGTATATGAGGTACTCACAACTGTTCGGGAAAACGAACAAGAACGCCCCGCATGACGCGGACTGCGCGAACGCCCGCTGGCTCGTCCAGGGCGGATTCGTGGACCAGCTCGCGGCCGGCGTCTACACCTTCCTCCCGCTGGGACTGCGCGTGCTCGACAAGGTGAAGCGGATCATCCGCGAGGAAATGGACGCGCTCGGGGCGCAGGAATTGCTCATGCCCGCGCTCCAGCCTGCCGAGCCATGGCAGGTCACCGGGCGCTGGGACGATCCGGGAGAAGAGGTGATGTTCCAGTTCGAAGGACGGGGAGGGAAGAAGTTCGGGCTCGGATGGACGCACGAGGAGATCGTCACCCCGCTCGTGCAACGGCACGTGAAGAGCTACCGCGACCTGCCGCTCTCCGTCTACCAGATCCAGGACAAGTTCCGGAACGAGCCGCGCGCCAAGTCCGGGTTGCTTCGCGGCCGCGAGTTCTCCATGAAGGACCTCTACAGCTTCCATCTCACCCTCGCCGACCTCGAAGCGTTCTATCAAAAAGCCGCCCAGGCGTACCTGCGCGTGTTCAAGCGCTGCGGGTTGAACGCGCTCATGGTGGAAGCCTCCGGCGGCGCGTTTTCCAAGTACAGCCACGAGTTCCAGGTGCCCACCGAGGCCGGGGAGGACACGGTGTTTTCCTGCGTGAAATGCAACTGGGCGCAGAACAAGGAGATCTGCACGCTCAAGAACGGCGACGCCTGCCCGCCCGGATGCGGCGGCCAGGTGCGCGAGATGAAGGCGATCGAGGTGGGGAACATCTTCCAGCTCAAGAACCGATTTTCGGACTCGTTCAAGTTCGACGTGGCCGGCGACGACGGGAAACCCGCGCGCGTGCTCATGGGCTGCTACGGGATCGGGCCCAGCCGCGTGATGGGGACCGCGGTCGAAGTGCATCACGACGACAAGGGGATCCTGTGGCCGCGCGAGATCGCCCCGTACCTCGTCCATGTCGTTTCGCTCCCCGCCAAGGACAAGACCGAGCAGGAACGGGTGATGAACGCCGCCGAAGGGATCGTCTCCGACCTGCAGGACGCGGGCATCGACGTGTTGTGGGACGACCGCGTGAGCGTTTCGGCCGGCGAGAAGTTCGCGGACGCGGACCTCATCGGCTGCCCGTTGCGCCTCATCGTCTCGCAAAAGACGCTCGCCGACGGCGCCGTGGAATGGAAGGAGCGCCACGAGGGGGGCTCGCGCCTCGTGAAATCGGGCGACGTATTGGAAGAGGCCGGGACGTTCGCCAAGGAACCGTATGAAACGACTGTTCGCTAGCGCCGCGATCCTCATGCTCGTCGGAGCCGGATGCGCGGGACGACCCGACGAGGACCTGACCGAGTACGCCAATGCCCAGTACGGTTTCGCGTTCGATTATCCAGACGGTTTGGAGGTGAGAGTGCGCCCCGACGACGTGCGCGCCGCGAAGTACCTGGGCCTTGACGTGGACTTCTTCGCGTCGTTGCGCGACCTCACGAAAGGGGAGAAGCCGGAGAACATCGCGTTCTTTTACGCGGCCGAAGGGCTCTCCGCGGACACGTTCGTGCAGGCGCTTGAGGGAAGCGGTCCCGCGATCGCGGTCAAGTCGCGCGAAGACCTGCGAAAGAACGGGATTGCCCTGACCAAGATCACGAGCACGACCGAATCCGGAGAGGACAAGACGCACTACCTGTTCGACCGCGGCGGGCACACCGTCATCGTTTCCGAATTCCTGTACCAGCATGAGCTGTTCGCGCCGATCCTCGAGAGCGTGCGTACGCACAAGCCCTGACCTTGCCCGATTGCCGTTTCTCGGCTATCCTCAGGGAAAGAACCCCATCCATCCACAGGTATGAACAAAGCAGAGTTGGCGGCGAAGATCGCCGAAAAACTGGGAGTGTCCAAGAAGCTGGGCGAGGATTTCGTCGCTTCCTTCGAAGAGATCGTGACCGCGACCTTGGTCGGCCATGGGGAAGTGACCATCGCCGGGTTCGGCACGTTCAGCGCGCGCGAACGCCAGGGCCGCATGGGCGTGAACCCGCAAAAGCCCACCGAGAAGATCCAGATCCCGTCGGTCATCGTCCCCAAGTTCAAGGCGGGCAAGGCGCTCAAGGACGCGTTGAAAGGAAAGCGACAGCCAGGGAGTTAGGAAGCACATGGAAAAGACGACCCTCGCGGGCCGTCTTTTTTGACATTGGATTCGACGTAGAATAGACTGTCAACATATGACTCCGATCACTCCGTCGTATTCCGTCCGGGATTTGCAGCGCAACTACCGCGCGGTCGTCGATGAGGCGAAAAAGCGGCATGATGCGGTGTTGCTCATCAACAACAGCGTACCGGAAGCCGTCGTGCTCGACGTGGAAACGTACAACGCCCTCGTGAGCGATCCGTACACCTACGACGAGAAGCGCGTCCGAACGCTCGTCCGGGAAGCGGACGCCTCCGTCAAGAAAGGGAAGGCCAAGAAGTTGAAGGCGTGGAGCGACCTCGATGCCTAGGTATGCCGGTGACGATCTGGTACGCGCCGGAATTCAAACGTGATTACAAGAAATTGCCGGACGAGGTGAAAGAGGCATTGAAGGCCCGAGGATTGCTGTTCCAAGGCCATCCGTTCCATCCGCTCCTAAAGACGCACAAGCTCGCCGGAGCGCTCGATGGCGTGTTCGCCTTCACCGTCGATTTCCGGCATCGCGTGCTGTTCCGGTTCATGGGAAAGGATGTGGTGATGCTGTTGCGAGTCGGAGATCACTCCGTTTACCGACGCAGATGAAAGACGACCCTCGCGGGCCGTCTTTTTTCGTTTCAGCGTTTGCGCGCGACGAGGACGCGCGTGTCGTGCAGGCCGTCGGCGACGGCGCGGTCGTACCGCGCTTCGGGATATCCCCGCTTGAACAGGAGGAAATCCTCTTTCCAGACGACGTCGCATCCGGCCTCTCCGAGCGCCTGTTCCACCTCGTCCCACTCCACGTGGTCGTCCGGGAAGACGTGGATGTCACCTTCGGCCTGGTAGCGCGGGTCAAACAACTTGCGCAAGCGGCTCCAATAGCGCATCGGGTCCATCAGCTTGCCCCAGTCGAACGGCATGGAGGTCTCGGCCTCGCGGATGAAGGCGGAAAGGGCCTCGTTCGGCCGCCACGCGTCCGGGCTCGGCTCATGGTCGAGATAGACGACGCCACCCGGCTTCGCGACCCGGGCCATCTCGCGCACCAGGCCGAGGTAATCCGGGACGTGGTGCAGGACCGAGTAGGTCGCCACCAGGTCGAACGAGGCATCCGCCATCGGGCGAAGATCCTTTCCCGAGAGCTGACACGTCGTCAGCCGCCCCGTCGCGCCGAACCGTCGATAGACCAAGGCGAGGAACGCGTCCGAGACGTCGCAGGCCGTCACGGCGCACCCGAGGTCGAGCAGGTGGGAGGTAAGGTTGCCAGCACCGCAGCCGATGTCCGCGGCTCGGACGCTGGAGGCGCCGGTCCGGACCTCGCCGATCGCCCCGCGAAGGGTCTCGCGCAGCCGCGCCTGTTCCCGCGGATTGTAAATCTCGGGATGGCGCCGTTCGTAGTAGGGCGCGATCCGGTCGTGCGCCCGGACGTTTTCCTTGATGCGATCGCTCCCCGAACTCATAGGCGGGATTCCTTGCGAGATCATTTCGCGAACTCGATGACGCGCGTCTCGCGGATGACGGTGACCTTCACCTCGCCGGGGTAGGACAGCTCGGCCTCGATCTTGTTGGCGATGTCGCGCGCGAGCTTATAGGCGCCCAGGTCGTCGATGGTTTCCGGCTTGATGAACACGCGTACCTCGCGGCCGGCCTGGATGGCGTACGCCTTTTCCACGCCGTCGAAGTTCGTAGCTGTCGCTTCGAGCTGTTCCATGCGCTGGATGAACTGCTCGAGCGACTGCTTGCGCGCTCCCGGACGGGCGCCGCTGATCGCGTCCGCCGCCTTCACGATCGCCCCTTCGATGGTGCGCGGGCGGTCCTCGTGGTGGGCCACGCTCTGGTAGGCGATCTCCTCCGGGAACCCGAACTTCTTCATGATGTTGTAGCCGATCTCCGGGTGCGCGCCCTGCATGTCGTGGTCCACGGCCTTGCCGATGTCGTGGAACAACCCGCCTTTCTTGCACACGAACACGTCGGCGCCCAGCTCTTCGGCGATCATGGCCGAGATCTGCGCCACCTCGATCGAGTGCTGCAGCGCGTTCTGGCCGTAGCTCGTGCGGTACTTCATGCGGCCCAGGATGGACACGAGCTTGGGATCGATCGAGGTCACGGGGATGCCCAGCGCGTAGAGCGCCTCCTCGCCGGCCTTTTTGAGGTCGCCCGCCAGGTTCTTCTTCGCCTCGTTCACGGCCTCCTCGATGCGCGCGGGCTGGATGCGGCCGTCCTTCACGAGCGCCTCGATGGCGCGTTTGGCCACCTGGCGGCGGATGGGGGAGAACCCGCTCACCGTGATGGCGTTGGGCGTGTCGTCCACGATGATTTCCGTGCCGGTGAGGTGTTCGATCGCCTTGATGTTGCGCCCTTCCTTGCCGATGATGCGGCCCTTCATGTCGTCGCTGGGAATCTCCACCGAGCTGGTGGTGCCGTCCACGGAGACGCTCGAGGCGAAGCGCGACATGGCGAGCGTAAGCACGTTGCGGCCCTTGCGCTCGAGTTCTTCCTCGCCTTCCTGCTCGAGCTTGCGGATGCGCGCCATGAGCGCTTCCTTCTGGTCGTTCTCCACGTTGCCCATGAGCCGTTCGAGCGCCGCCTCGCGCGTGAGACCGGCGATTTCCTGCAATCGCGAGGTTTCCTCGTCCTTCAGCTTCAGCAGGTCCGCTTTCACGACGGCAAGGTCCTTTTCCTGACCCTCGAGCTTCGTTTTCTTGTCCTCGAGCTCCAACAGCTTCTGGTCGAACAGCGCCTCGCGTTTCTCGAGACGGCGCTGGGTCTCCTGGAGGTCCTTCCGGATGTCCGCTTCTGTGCGCTTGGCATCCTCGACCAGCTTCAATGACTGGTTCTTGGCTTCCAGCAGGATTTCTCCTTGCTGCTGCTTCGCCTTCCGCTCCAGCTCTTCGGCCCGGTGTCTGGCTTCGGACAGGATTCTTTCGGCCTTCGATTCGGCGCTGTCCTGCGTGCGTTTGCCGAGCGTTTGGCGGGCCAGGTAGCCGCCGAAGGCTCCCAGGAGCAACGCGATGATCGCGT
>Ga0155146_17_pt5 | contig 22947 bp, 30 predicted proteins | sample RifCSPhighO2_01_FD_106114 | JGI IMG/M metagenome (GOLD analysis project Ga0155146, IMG submission 106114) | Candidatus Uhrbacteria bacterium RIFCSPHIGHO2_01_FULL_63_20 | reverse complement strand
CGCCTGTTCCTCCTCGTCATGATGCGGAGAGGTGGTCGCGTGGTTGGGATGCAGTCCGACGGTCGCGAACACGCCCTCGTGTCTTTCCGCGGCCGCGAGCGCTTCGCGGCTCGTGAGCAGGTTGGTGCCGACCGTGATCATCAACACGCCGGCCTCTTGCGCCCGGCGGATCACGTTCTCGGATTCCTCCCCGTACCCTCGAAAATGGACATGGCAATGGGTGTCGACCAGCACAATCATCCGAACACCTTGAGCGAACTCGGGAACAACACTTGCAGCGCGGCGACGATCGCGAGCATCCCCTTCCCGACCACCGAGGCCTGGAGCGCGAGCTTCACGGCGTCGTCCGGCAGGAACTGCAGGGCGAAGAACAGGGCGACGCTCACGAACACGAGCCCTTCGATGAGGCCGAACGCGGCGCCAAGGATGCGGTCGATGAGCCCGGCGAGCGGCACCCACGCGAACCAGCCGAACATCACGCGCAGGATCCACATGAGCAGGCCGAACACGCGGGCGACCAGGAAGAAGATGATCACGAACATCGCCACCTTCCCCGCGCCGCCGCCGCCCAGCAGGAACCCGAACCGTTCGTACATTGGGCCCACCATGTTGGATGCCACCACGATCCCGATCACGGTGCCGAGCAAACTCCCGAGCGTGTGGACCAGGCCGAAGAACAGTCCGAAGAACACGAATCCGCCGACGATGAGGATGAGGATGACGTCGACGATGGACATAGGTGATGAGGCAGGCGTGACAGGCCCGCAGGCTCTCAGGAATTCCCGCGTGCCTCGGCCGCCTGTGAGCCTTCACGCCTTGGGAAAAGCGGTTCTCCTTTCTCGATTTTAGCACCAGGCGCGAGTTCCCCCCAGCGCCAGGCGACTTCCACCGCTTGCGAGAATTCCTTGGCGGGCGCGAGACCGAGCTTTTCGAGCAACCGGTCGGCGGTGTCCGGCATGATCGGGACCAGCATCCAACTGATGTGGCGCAACGTCTCAAGCAGCACGTACATCGTGTCCGCGAGCATCTTTTCCTCCTTCAGTTTCGCCAGCTTCCACGGCGCGCGCTCCTCGATGAGCTGGTTGCTTTCGCGCACCAGCTTCCACACCACCTCGAGCGCGTCGTGCACGCGCAGTTCCTCCATGGCCAGGTGATATCCGTCCCAGGCGCCGGCCAAAAAACCATCCGTACGCTTCGGAACCGTCCCGTCGAAATATTTCTCGGTCATGGTGAGCACGCGATGCGCCAGGTTCCCGAGTTCGTTCGCGAGCTCGCCGTCGTACCGTTGCGCGAGACGATCGAGCGAGAAGTCGCCGTCTTCTCCCAGGCGGATCTCCCGCATCAGGAAATAGCGCAGCACGTCGTTGCCGTAGTCACGCGCGATCTGCACCGGGTCGATCACGTTCCCCAATGACTTGCTCATCTTTTCGCCGTTCACCGTGAAGAACCCGTGCGCGAGCACGCGCGTGGGCAACGGGAGCCCGGCGCTCATGAGCATGGCGGGCCACAGCGCGCAGTGGAACTTGATGATGTCCTTGCCGACGATGTGGAGATCCGCCGGCCACCATTTCGCGCATGCCGCGTCGTCACTCCCATATCCGGCGCCCGTGAGATAGTTGATGAGCGCGTCGAACCACACGTAGATGCGCTGCTTCTCGTCCCCCGGCACCGGGATCCCCCATTTCATGCTGGCGCGCGAGATGGAAATGTCCGTCATGAAATCGCGGATGTAACTCACGATCTCGTTGCGACGCGAGGCGGGCACCACGAAGTCCGGGTGCTTGCCGATGTGCTCGAGCAGCGCGTCGCGGTATTTGGTCAGCCTGAAGAAATAGTTCTTTTCCTTGATCGCCTCCGGCACGGTCTTGTGCAGCGGGCATTTCCCGTCCACCAGGTCCGCCTCGCCGTAAAACGCCTCGCATCCTTTGCAGTACAGCCCGACGTATTCGCCCAGATAGATGTCGCCCGTCTTCTCGACCGCCTTCCAGAATTTCTCCACCGCCTGCGCGTGGTCCGCTTCGGTGGTTCGTATGAAGCGATCATGCGTGAAGCCGAGCTCGTCGAACGCTTCCTGCCATCTGGCCGCCATCTGATCGAGGTACCCCTGGATGTCGTCCTTCATCCCGGCTCGCTCGGCCGCCTCCACGTTCTTTTGGCTGTTCTCGTCGGTGCCGGTCAGGAACCGCACCTCTTCGCCCTTCATGCGGTGATAGCGGGCGAGCGCGTCGGCGATGATCGTCGAATAGGCATGCCCCACCGACGGCAGGCCGTTGATGTAGTAGATGGGGGTGGTGACGTAGAACTTCGACATATCATCTGGGCGCGACCACGATAACGAATTCGCCCCGAATACTAGTAGATTCGAGCCGTTTTGTCACCTCCGAGGCCGTTCCTCGGTAGACGGTCTCGTGCAGTTTCGTGAGTTCGCGACACACCACAACGGGTCTCTTGGAGACCGCCTGCTCTAATTCGCGCAATGTCTTGAGGATTCGATGCGTGCTTTCGTACAGCACGACCGTCGTCTCGATGCCGGCGAGTTCTTTGAAATAGGTCTGGCGTCCTTTCTTGTGCGGAGGGAATCCGAGGAACGCGAACCGGTCCGAGGGGAATCCAGACACGGAAAGCGCCGTCACCAACGCGCTTGGACCGGGGATCGGGATGATGCGCGCCTCGTCGCCCAAGGCGGCCACGACCGCTTCGACCAGGATCCCTCCAGGATCGGAAATGCCAGGCGTCCCCGCGTCGGTGACGAGCGCCAGGGATTCGCCGGCCTCGAGGCGGGCGACGACCTCCTTCAATTTGCGTTCGTCGGAATGCTGGTGCAACGAGACGAGCGTCCTCTTCGCGCCGATGACCGCCAGCAACTTCGCCGTGACACGCGTGTCCTCGCACAGGACCGCGTCGACCGACGAGAGCGTCCTCTTCGCGCGATCGGAAAGATCCGAAAGGTTGCCGATGGGGGTCGCGACGACGTAAAGCGTTCCAGGCATAGGACAAGGGTGGGAAGGGATTTACGGGTTCTCGAAAATCTGCGTCTGCGGATATGTCGCGGCCCAAAAGAACCAATACGCCATCGTCGCGGGGAGGGGTTCGCCGTCCGCGTCCTCGACGGAAACGGTCCCGAGATCCTCGTCGTAGGCAAGGCGGACGCCCACGCCGCCGATGGAATCGTCGATCTCGCGCACCACGCGGACGGACTCGAGCGGATATGCCTTGGCCGCCCCTCCGGCAAGCACGCCCACCACGGACGTCTTGGCCGGCAATCGCGCGTCCTTGGGATCCACCGGATACCACACGGCCATCCCGCTCGCATCCGCGTACGGATCGCGCGTGTAATCGCGCTCGAATCCCGTGTCGCGGGACAGCACCTCTCCGTTCGGACGCGATCCCTTCCACGCGCTCCAGCGCATCACCGTCGAGGGCAACGGACGCAGCCGCTCGCCCTTGAGCGGTCCGGAAATCGCCGTCCCGGTCGCGGCAATCCACGCGCTTCCCGTGGCGTCGGACAGCACGGGGGCGTTATTCCATAGTCCGCCGGTGGCGGCGAAGGTCGTCTCCGCCCCGCGGACGCGACGCTCGAACACCGCGACCGTTCCCGAAAGCGGCCCGTAGCTCACGAGGATCGGCGTTCCGGCCAGGGTATCGTTCACGGCCGGGTGCCACGCGAGGATCTGGAACGGATAGAAGCGTTCCCGTCCGTTGATGCCCACCACGACCCCTTCCCCGGCGTCTTGCAGGTATTGGTCCGCCAGGTTCGTCCGTTCGACCTTCGGGTCGCTGATGACCGGGACGCTCCCTGCTTCCACCGCCTCGATCACGCGCGGTTGCGGCGCGGACGCCTGCGGGGGGACGTGCGCGTCGCGATACCGCCAGCCCACGACCAACCCGGCGGCCAGCACGGTCGCCAGGATCCAAGCGATGTCCTTTCCTTTCATAATTGACGCTCAGGCTGGAACGGATACCATAGTAGCGTCTTTCATACGACAAACCTATGCCTTCTGCAAAGGACTACGAATCCAAGCCGCTCCCGTTCGCCGGGACGCTCACCGGGATCTCCCAGAAGACCATCGCGATCCACCACGACAAGCTCTACGCGGGATACGTGAACAAGATGAAGGAAGTGGCCGCGGCGCTTGAGGCCGCGTCGAAAGACGAGACGATCCTCGACGGCTCCAACCAGTCGTACTCGACGCTGCGCGCCCTGCGCGACGGCGAGACGTTCGCGACCAACGGCGTGTACCTGCACGAGCATTACTTCAACGTGCTCGGCGGCGACGGAAAATCGTCTGGCTCGCTTGTCGCGGCGATAGAGAAGAAATGGGGGTCGCTTGAGACGTTCGTGAAATTCTTTTCCGCGACCGGGATGGCCATGCGCGGATGGGTGGTGCTGTGCTGGGACACGCACCTGGGCCGGCTCAAGATCTACGGCGCCGACGTTCACAACCAGGGTGGCGTGTGGGGATGCATCCCGCTCATCGTGCTCGACGTGTACGAGCACGCCTACTTCATCGACTACGGCGCCGATCGCAAGGCGTACATCGCGGACTTTTGGAAAAACCTGAACTGGGAGGCGGCCGACAAGGTGTTCAGGAAGGCCTCCGATGTTTCCTTCGCTTGATTTCTGAAAATGTCCCGACCGGGACAATTTGGTGAATTATGATCCATGTCTCTCAACCGGCTCCGTTGTTCACGGACGTCACCGCGTACCACAATGGCGAATTCCATCAGGTGAACCTGAAGGATTACCGAGGCAAGTGGCTCGTGTTCTTCTTCTACCCGCGCGATTTCACCTTCATCTGCCCGACCGAACTGAAGGGGTTCGCCACGCACAGGGCCGAATTCGCCAAGCTCAACGCCGAAGTGCTCGCCGCTTCCACGGATTCCGAATGGAGCCACAAGAAGTGGTTCGAGGCCGACCTCCCGGAGGTCGACTACCCCGTTCTTGCCGATGTCACCCACGAGGTCTCCAAGGCATACGACGTGTACAACGAGGCCGAAGGACTCGCGGAACGCGGGCTCTTCATCATCGACCCAGAAGGCATGGTGCGCTACGCGCTCGTGAGCGCCGGATCCGTGGGTCGCTCAATGAAGGAAACGCTCCGCGTCCTCGAGGCGTTGCAGACCGGCGAACGCTGCCCCATGGAATGGGAGCCGGGAGAAAAGACGCTAGGCTCGGCCTAGCGTCTTTTCCAATTTCTTCCTGTCGAACCCGACGATGATCGTGCCGTCCACGTCGATCACGGGCACGCCCATCTGACCGGACTTGTTGATCATCTCTTCCACGAGCTTCTTGTCCTGCGTCACGTCCACGTCCGTGTACGGGATCCTCTTCTCATCGAGGAACGCCTTGGCAAGTTTGCAGTACGGGCAGGTCGGCGTGGAGTAGACGGTCACCTTCATACGCCGGAGAGCGTATCACGCCATCCGGATGAGCTCCAAGAGGGTGCGCGTGCCGTGGCCGGTCGCGCCCTTTTTCGTGTACGCGTTGAGCGGACGTTCGGCGAACGCCGGGCCGGCGATGTCCAGATGCACCCACGGGATCCCGTTCACGAACTCCTGCAAGAGGAGCCCGGCCGTGAGCGCCCCGCCCCAGCGAGGGGCGTCGTTCTTGAAATCCGCGATGTCCGATTCGATAAGCGGGCGATACCGCTTCTCAAGCGGGAGTTCCCACACCGATTCGCCCGCAGCCACGGCCGCGGCGCCGACCTTGAGCGCGGCCGCGTGGTCGTTGCTCATGAGCCCGGTGATCTCCTCGCCCAGCGCGATCACGCACGCGCCGGTGAGGGTAGCGACGTCCACGATCAGGTCCGGTTTCAGTTTCGCGGCGTACGCGAGCGTGTCCGCGAGCGTCACGCGGCCCTCGGCGTCGGTGTTGCGGATCTCGATCGTCTTGCCGCTGAGCGTCCGCACCACGTCGCCCGGGCGGATCGCCTTGCCGCTTGGCATGTTCTCGCACGCGCCGAAGATGCCGTGCACCTCGACCCTGGGATGCAGCCTCGCGATCGCCGAGAACGCGCCGATCACGGCCGCGGCTCCGGCCATGTCGAGTTTCATGGTTTCCATGGAGTTGGCCGGCTTGAGCGACAGGCCGCCCGAGTCGAAGGTGACGGCCTTCCCCACGAGCGCGATCGATTTCCTGGCGTTCGCAGGCCTGTACCTCATATGCACCATCACCGGCTCGTGATCCGAACCCTGCGCGATGCCGAGGATCCCGCCCGCGCCCAGGCGTTCGAGCGCCGCCTTGTCGTACGACCTGATGCGCACGCCCTTGTGCCCCCTCACCGCTTCCTGGGCGGCCACGAGCAGGTCCTTGGGCGCCATGTGCGCGCTCGGGGTGTTCACGAGGTCGCGCGCCTTCATCGTCGCGGCAGCATACAGCTCGCCAAGCGCCGCCCCGTCGGTCGCGGACTTGAGGTCGCGCGCGTTGAGCGCCAGGATCGTGACCACCTTGACGCCTCTGCCGTCGGCCTTATCGGTCTTATAGCTCCTATACTCGTACGCGGCCAGCCGCATCCCTTCCACCATCGCCTTCGCGACGGTCTTGGCAGAGACGTTCGCGTGGGCCATCACCTCGACGGCCACTCGTTTCGCTCCGACGTTCCTCGCCGCGTTCACGGCGCATGCCGCCGCCTCGCGTGCCGATTCCTCGGTGAACGCTTTCGGCTGTCCCAATCCGACCAGGATGACACGCCTGGCCTTCATTGCCGCCTCCGCGCGGATCGAAACGGTTGAGCCGAGCTTGCCCGTGAACGCGTGATCCTTGATCTCGCGCTCGATAAGCGGACTGTTCGCTTTTCCGCCCGCGAAATGGCCCATCACGACCGCGTCGGCCTTTTCCTCTCCCAATACCCCTTTTTTCAGCAGGATTTCCATACAATGACGTTTCCCGAACCTTAGAACGCCGTCCGCTTCCGCGCAATCTTGACCGAAGCGCGTTCCTGGGCTAGCATTGGCCCATTGCTAATGAAACCGATATGGGTCTCCGCAAAGTCCATCGCAACATGTGGAAGGCCGCGCGCAAGGTGAACGTCGCCGCGCGCCGCAAGCAAAAGGCCATCCGCCTCACCAAGCTCGCCAAGAAGGCAGCCGCGAAGAAGTAAAACCGCCCTTACCGGGCGGCTTTCTTTCTCGGTCCGGACGATCCCCGTCTGTAGGGGATCGGCTTCATCCGAGCGGCCTTCTTAAGGAACGGATCCACCGCCTTCCACGAGTTGAGCACTTCGGCGGCGGAGACGAACAGGGACCGGTCGCCGTCGAAGGCGGCGAGCAGGAGCCGCTCGTAATCCCCCATGCCGCGGCCCTGACCCGGGTGCGGATCAATCTGGAACACGCGGCGAGCGCCGTCCTTGTATTGGACGGTCACGCAGGTGAGCTTGCGCGTGAGGCGTTTCCCGGTACGCACGGATATCGGCACGCCCCTCCAGCGAGGGTCGTCCACCTCGAACACGAGCGAAGAATACGTGTCCGTCTTCGAATCCTTCTCGACGCCAGGCTCTGCGTGATAGCCGCGGTACTGTCCGATGACCAGGTCGACCTTGTTCCGGAACGGCCGAACCGACTTCAGGACGTTTGCCCGAGCGGACTGGATGTCCTTGGCCGAGCCGCTCTTCGGCAGCTTCATGGTCATGAACGCCACGAGCTGCAGCAGGTGGTTTTGCGTCATGTCGCGGATGGAGCCCGCGCCGTCGTAGTACGGCCCGCGCGCCTCGAGCCCTCCTGGTTCCAGCGCGTCCACGCGGATGGCGCGTACGGACCTGGCATCGAGCGTCTGCTCGAACGCCGGGTGTCCGCGACGATAGGCGAGGAGGTCCTGCACCGCCTGCTTGCCCAGGTAGTGGTCGATGCGGAAGATCTGCGGCTCGTCGAACGAGGAACGCAAGACGCGCTCGAGTCTCTTCCCCGACGAGTAGTCGTAGCCGAACGGCTTCTCCACGATGACGCGCGAACGCCCCGCTCCCATGTTCGAAGCCATCCCGCTGCGATCCAGGTGCTTCACGATCGGGTCGAACAGCCGGGGCGGAAGCGCCAGGTAGAACAATCGCAGATCGTCCTTGAGTCGCGCCTTGAGCTGGTCGTACGCCTCGTGATGGTTGAGGTCTCCGGCAAGGTAACGCGCTTTCGTCGTGACCTTCTTGAGCGCGCGGACGTCGATCGGACCATTGGCGAACGACCGGATGTCACGCTCGATGTTCTTCTGGAAGTCCTTGTCCGTCAGCTTCTTGCGTGAAACGCCGTACAGGGAAAAACGTTTCGGGAGCAACCCGCGTTTCGCCAACTGATACAGCGACGGATACAGCTTGCGCTGGGTGAGATCGCCGGTCGCGCCGAAGACGACAAGGGAGACGCCGGTCATAGCGATCAACGCTTCTTGGGGTTCGGATCGTGGCCGCCGAAGCGGTTCCTCATCACCATCACCACCTTCCCTTGGAAGCTCGGGTCCTTCATGGACTTCACGCGCGCCGCGACCGAGGCGGAAATGACCGGCGTCGGGACGCCGAGCGATTTGGCCGTCTGCACGGTCCACTTCCCTTCGCCGGTGCCCACCGCGCTGCCTGAGACTCCTTTCAAGCCAGTCCCGAACACCTTGAAGCCGTCCTCGAGCCAGGAATTAAGGCGGGAGGTGACGACGCTGCCGCGCGAAAAGAGACGGGCCACCTGGTGCAGGTCGTAGCGGAAGGCGGATTTCTTCCGCAGCACGTCGAACCCTTCGGCGAACGCCTGCATCATCCCGTACTCGATCCCGTTGTGCACCATCTTGGCGAAGTGTCCGGCGCCGGCGGGGCCAAGCAGCGCCTCGCCGTCCTTCACGGAGAGGTCCTTGAACAACCGGCGGAATTTTCGATACGTGGAAGCAGGGCCCCCGATCATGAGACAGGCGCCGTTGCGCGCCCCGCCCGGACCGCCGGAGACGCCGATGTCCAAGAACGCGATCCCGCGTTTCTTGAGCCGGGCGGATCGTTTCACGGACCGCGTCCAGGGCGAGTTGCCGCCGTCGATCACCGTGTCGCCGCGCTTCAGGAGCGGCAAGAGCTCATCGAGCACGCCGTCTACGGCCGCGTGCGGCACCATGATCCACACGAGACGGTTTTTCGTCCCAAGGCGCTTCATCATCTCCGACAACGATTCCGTACCCGTCGCTCCACATTTGACGTACCGTCGGACGGTCGCCTTGGTGCGCGCGAAGATCACCGGGCGGTGCCCGTGCTCGAGCATCCGTTCCACCATGTTCCCTCCCATCTTGCCCAGACCGATGAAGCCGATTCTCATACGGCCAGAGTATAACACGCGCGCCTTGACGTTTGACAAAAGCGGGAAAATCCGATAGCGTGCCCGGTCTGGGCTGAACCCCGACAAAGGAGATGCCGATGACGGAGCCGTCCGTTCGAGAGAAACGCCACCGCCAGTGCCGGAGCGCGGTGAAGCAGGCTCTTTCCGGAGTGACCAAGGACCGCGACGCCCTGAAGCGGCGCCTGATGCAGCAGATCTATGAACGGCTCGACCCGGTCGTCGACGCCGTGACGGAGATGTGCGACGTCACGTTGCTCAACGCGCTGACGACGCGGATGGAGCAGCTGATGGCGAAGGTCGAGGAGCCGTGCAAGGGGTGTGGGAAGGTCCACGACGATATCCCGGCCTCGACGCTGCTCGAATCGTTCCGCCAGCAGCGCGAGACGCTCGAGACGGAATTCCCCGGGTTGGTGGCGGAGGCGTTCGTCGCCCTGCTGACGGCCGGCGTGGGGGACAAGCCGGGACTCACGCCCGCCTTCGAGAGGATCGTGTACGAACGCTTTCACCGCTCGCTCGTCTCCGACCTCCTGAACGAGCAGATGCTCGACGCGCTCTCCCACATGAAGGGAGAAGAGGCGTGAGCGCCAGGCGATGGCCTGTCATGTCCTGACAGGCCTTTTCTTTTCCCGGGCTCACGGGAGGAAATCGAGCGGCACCGTGAGATATCCCCTGCGAGGGGAAGCCTTGAACCAGGCCTGGGCCTCGCGGCGCGTGAAGTCGACCACCATCCTCCCGATCGTGTCCTCGTTGAAGATGCTGTCCGCGTCCCCGCGCGAACGGTCGGCCATGAGACGTTTCAAGGATGCCACGCTCATGCGAGGTTTGAGCCGGCGCGTGGCGAGCGTGAACCGTTCTACGGAGCTTCCCGAGGCGAACGTCTCGTCCTCCTTCAGGCGGGAGAGATGGTGGTTCGTGTGGACGAACGGGCTGCGCACCTTCTCCATGGAAACACCCTTCGCGCTTGTCTCGAGGTTGGAGATTCGTCCATCGAGATGCACGAAGGTGTAGCTGTACCCGTCCATGAGCGGCAACTTGCGAAGACGTCGCGCATCACGTTGGGGGTCGCGCGTCTCGGACAGCCATCGAGCGATGACATTCCGGGGGATACCGGACGGACTCGTCGATCCATGCAACGAGTTGACCATCAGGCACCAGCCATTGGAATTCACGCTCGCGGCGTTCCCGCCCAGCGTGTAGAAATAATGGAGATCGAGAACGGTGGATTTCCCGACCGTCTTCCGGATGAGGAACAGGTCGTGCGCCGAACCGGGCTCGAAATCCTCGTCGTGCCCGACGAGCCTTCCGCCGTTGGTCACCAGGGCGGTGCACCGGTCCGCGTCCGTCCCGAGCTCGAGCCCCACGGTCCACAGATCCTGCCATCCCACCTTCGCGGCGCGGGCGTAGGCCCGTACCTCATCGCCGTAATCCGGGAAGTGCGTGCACGCGATCTTCCACGCCCTCACGGCGCGTCGGACCTTGCGGTCCCACCCGGCGCGTCCGGCCTTCGCGATCTTCGCCTGGATGCGATCGCGAAAATGCTCCCCGATCTGGTGCCCGAGGTCCGTGTTGTCTTTCGCCTTGAACTCGAGAGAGCGGGACATGTCGCCAAGTCTATCGCCGTTTCTGAAGTTTGGCGATGAACGCCCCTTCGTGTTCCTTCGTGGGCAGCGCGATGATCATCCCCTTCCCGGGCCGGCGGACGGATGAGACCGGGAGATCGAACTCGACCGGCGCGAACTCGGGGAACTCGCCCAGGAACCATTTCATCATTCCCTCATTTTCCTCCGGAGCGAGCGTGCAGGTCGAGTAGACGAGCGTCCCGCCCGGTTTCAGGGTTCGCGCGGCGGATCGCAGGAGCCGCCGCTGGAGTTTGGCGTGGATCGCGATGTTCTTCGGCGACCAGAACGAGTAGCTGCGCGCGTCCCGCAGGCTGATACGCCCCTCCGCCGAACAAGGCGCGTCAAGAAGCACGCGGTCGTATGCCTCGGGTTCCTCGTGGTGAACGAGCGTTCCGTCCGCTTGGCGCGGCGTCACCATTTTCGCCCCCTGCATCCACGCGGTGTTCTGCAACTTTTGGAACCTCACCTCGTCCTCCTCGACCGCCACGATGCGTCCCTTCCCCTCCATCATCGCCGCCATCTGCGTGGTCTTGCTGCCCGGCGCGGCGCACAGGTCGAGCACGGTCTCGCCCGGCCGTGGATCGAGCGCGAGTGGCGCGAGCATGGAGGCGATGCCCTGAAGGTAGATGCTTCCCTGCTGGGCGAGATACGACTCGAGCAATTCGGAGCTCGATCGGTTTTTTACGGCCATCGCGTGGGGGATCCCGCGGATGCGCTCGAATTGGATCCCGTCCTCGCGCATGAGACCCATCACCTCCTCGTCGGATGCCTTGAGTGCGTTCACGCGAAGCGTCGGGCGCCGTTGCTCCTTGAACGCGGCCGATATCGCATCGGCCGCCGGCTTCCCGAATTGATTTTCGAGGCGCTCGACGAACGGTTTCGGGAGTTTGCTCATACGCGTGAGGCGATCAAGCGGTCGATCTGGCGCAGGGCGCGACGACAGGCGCGATGATGCGGGATGGCGCGTTCCACCATCGCCCAGAAATCCGAGGAGTGATCCAGATGCTTGAGATGGCACAGCTCATGCACGATCACGTAATCCGCGAGTTCCGCGGGGATGACCGCGATGCGCCAGTTGAACGAGAGCGTCCCCGTGCTCGAGCACGACCCCCAACGCGTACGCTGGTCCCGGATGCTCACCCGTTCCCAACGGAACCCGTAAAGCGCGTTGTAGTGCGCCAAACGCGACAGCACCAGATGCTTGGCGCGGTGGCGGAACCGGGCGAGGCCCTGCGGGGCGTACGGGTTGGAATCCATACCGGACCCAAGTGTACCAAAAAGCGGGGCGATGTCCCCGCTTTCGACCGTTACGGTTGCACCTGGATAGTCGCGGCGCCGGCCCCGTCGCAGGTGACGTTGAACGTGCCGACCTCCCGCGCGGTCGCGATCGCGAAGTTGAGCGCGCCGAGCTTGTACGCGGTCGTCCCCACCTTCACGGTGTGCGCCTTCTTGTCGCGGTTGTCCAACATGAACTTGGCCCCCTTCCCCAGCACCATGGACCCGGGCGTCCCGTGGCACGAGACGAACTGGATGCGCCGGTCGCCGTAGAGCTCGAGCGCCCCTTGGTAGGTGAGCGGCTTGGGCGCGGCCGGGGGCTTCGGGGTTTCCTCGACGACCTTCTCGGCTTCCGGAGGAGCCTGGAGCGGAGCCTCGATGGACGGCGACCCGCCCTCGGCGCGGGAGGCATCCGTCCCCGTCGCCGACGTCGCGGAGTAGGCGTAGAACCCCGCGAGAAGCGCGAGGACGGCGACGATGGCAGGGAAAAGACGATCGTTCGTGTTGGTCATACCGTCCTGGAATATCACGCTTTTTCCATGCGGTCAAGGGAAGGATGCCGGACCTGGGCAAAACGAAAATCCCCGCCGTGAGGCGAGGATTTCCCGAGCGCACTATTAAGCGCGCTGCACGTTGACGGCGCGGGGGCCCTTGTCGGACTCCTCGGTGTCGAACGAGACCTTGTCGCCCTCGTTCAGCTCGTCGAACGAGACGCCCATGAGGGCGGACGTGTGGAAAAACACGTCCTTGTCCTGGCCTTCAGGAGTAATGAACCCGAAGCCCTTCTCGTTCTTGCGCTTGACGATACCCATCATATGGATGATCAGTCAGGTGAATTATCCGCAAAACGGACCTCTTTGCGGAAATTCGACTCATCTCCACTCCGAGCGTGCTTTGCTTGGGCATCATGATAGCCCATCCGCTCCCGTTTGTCAATCCACGGCCGCAGGCCCGCTCTAGGCCATCAGGTCCGCCATGGCGGCGAAGGTCATACGCGGGTAGTATACCCCAAACCGTATGCGCGTCCCCAAACGCAAATCCGAGGAGCTCCGACGGTCGAAAGAGACCGAACCGGACCGGTACCTCACGCCGTCCGCCATCGCGAGGCTCACGAGCGAGCTCGAACGCCTCGAGAAGATCGAGCGGGCTGCCGCGGCCGCCGAGGTGCGCCGCGCGGGCGAGATGGGGGATTTTTCCGAGAACGCAGGCTACCAGGCGGCCAAGGCGCACTTGCGGCGCGTGAACGCGCGCATCCTCTCGCTGCAGGAACGGCTGAAGACCGCCATCCCGATCCCCTCCGGCGCCTCGGACGGGACCGTGCACATCGGGTCCGTCGTCGAGGTCGAAATCGCCGGACGCGTGACGACCTACGAGATCCTCGGGTCGCAAGAAAGCGACCCCTCGCGGGGCCGCATCTCGTATCTTTCTCCGCTGGGCGCCGCGCTCATGGGCCGCGCGACGGGCGAAGAGATCATCGCTCCGTCAGGGGCGGCGCGTATCGTCTCCGTCCGCTGACCCTTCCTTGGACGTAAGCGGCGCGAACACCGCGGGAACCTCCTCGCCCTCGACCTCGAGCACGGCCCAGGCGCCCTTGTTCATGCGCGCGAGCGCATGGTCGACCATCAGGTATTTGCCCGGGACGTCGACCGTGAATTCCACGATCGCGGCGCCTCCGGGCAGCACCGCCGTCGTCTGCACGTTCTTGAAGACGGTGGAACCCTCGCCGATCGCCGCTTCGGGATACACCGTATCGAACACCTCCCCGATCACGTGGAACGACGAGACCAGGTTCACCCCGCCGTTCCCCACGAACAGCCGGATGCGGTCGCCAACCCGGGCCCTCATCCTTGGCGCGCCTTCCACCTTGCCGTTGAACGTCACGTAGGTCGGGTTCCCGTCGATGAGCCCCTGCGTGTCAAACGCCACCAACCCCTTCTTCCCGATCCCGCCCATGGCGTAGAGCTCCCCTTGCATCAGGTAAAACTCCTTGTCGACCGGCGCGAGGCCCCCTTCGGGTTCCACGAGGATGAGCCCGTACTGGCCGTGGGAGTTGTGCGTGCTCACGTTTGGCATCGCGCAGTGGTACTCGTACAGCCCCGGATGCTTGGCAAGCCACCGGAACGCCTTGGTCTCCCCGGGCTTCACGTTGGTGAGCGACGCGCCGCCTCCCGGGCCCGTGACCGCATGCAGGTCGATGTTGTGCGGGTGCAGGCTCGTCGGGTCGTTGGTAAGGGTCGTCTCGACGGTGTCGCCCACGCGCACGCGATACATGGGCCCCGGCACCTGCCCGTCGTACGTCCAATAGTTGAAGAAGATGCCCGGCGCGACCTCGGAGACCACCTCCGCGGCGCGCACCTCGATCCTCACCGTCCGCGGAGTGCGCGCGCCGACCGGCGCGGGAACGTCGTTGGGATCCCTTCCGATGTCCGCCACCTTCTCGAAACGGTCCTTGCGCGCCAGGAACTCGAGGACGGCGCCAAACGGCAGCGAGGCCGGCGTCCGGTCCATGGTCATGGCGTGCATGGCGGGCGGCATGGCGAAATTCAGCGGTAGCGGGACGCTCGCAACCACGTAGGTGACGGCGGCAATCGCGAGGCCGGCGACCCCGGCGTCGATGGCCAGGCGCGTCCCCGGTTCGGAGCGCCTGCGGATGAGCAGCATCCCCTTGAGGACGAGGGCCAGGGCGATCGCGCCGACGACGAGGGAGAGCAGCTGGAGGATGAGGTAACCGTACATGTTGTTATCGATTCGGACGTAACGATACCGCGCGCCAGACGAAACGAAAAGTATCCGCGTCCTTCACGACGCACGTCCGGTGATCCGCGTCACTTCGCGTCCGCGGTCTTGTTCCAAATGGTCGCGATCACCCACCCGGCCGCGTATCCGACCGCGGAGCTGACGACCACGAGCAACGCGGCGTTCCCAGGCGAGAACGCGTCGGCCTTCGGCGCCATCCCCGACAGGAAGTGGATGGAGTAGATGAACGTCGCAAGCCCCTGGGCGAGTCCCAGGGCGACGAGGACCGACCATGCCAGATGAATGAGGCCCGCGAACGCGCCGAGCGTCATGCCGAGCCTCTTAGGACTGATGGACATACGCGAATGATGAAGCGTTATCCATCCATCGTACGCTTCCTGGCATCCGCACGCCAGCCGTGTTCATTTCAGATAACTCCCGAATCGCGGGAAATGGCAGGCGTACCCCCCGGGGTTCTTTTGCAAGTAATCCTGATGCTCCGCCTCCGCCGGCGTGAACGTCGTGAGCGGCTCAAGCGAGGTGACGACCGGCTTTTGCCACCGTTTGGACGCGTCCACGATCTCGATGAACCGCTCGGCCTCCCGTTTCTCGTCATCGTCGCCATAAAAGATGGCGGAACGGTACGAGGCCCCGATATCGTTCCCCTGCCGGTTGAGCGTCGTAGGATCATGGATCTGAAAAAAGAAATCCAGAAGATCCCTGTAGGTCGTCTTCTTCGGGTCGTACGTGATCTGCAGCGCCTCGGCGTGACCGGGGTGGTTTTCGTACGTCGGGTTTTCGTGTTCCCCGCCGGCGTATCCGGTCTCGGTATCCACGACCCCCGGCTGGGCGCGGAACAGCTCCTCCATCCCCCAAAAGCATCCGCCGGCGAGCACCGCTTTTTTCGTCGTCACATCTTGGCCATAACCGCGCCGACTTCCTCATCGCTCGCCATGTCCCCCTCAAGCGGCATACCGCAGGTGATGCACTGTTTCATAGTGCCATCAGCATACACGATGGGACGGAGCGAAAAAAGAAAGATCCGCCTGCCTGTTCGACGATGAGGGCAACCCGCCCAACAACAAGGCCTGCGCTTACCTCCCATGAGCTCCGCCCGGGTCCGTTCGATCCGAAAGCTCCGGGTCTCCGCCTTCTTGCAGGATTCGACCCAGCATATCCACTCGTTGCGCGCGAGCGGCGAAATGTCCTCCCATGCCGCGCTTGCCGCCGGGGCAGAAGCAAGGGCCTTCCGTAGGTCTGCCGGCACGCCGTGCACCACGCCGGGAGAGAGTGTCTTTATCATGCCGCGAATGACGAGAACATGAGAGCGCCGTCGGCTTTACTATAAAGAAAAACATAAAACCGACCAATATGATTCGGTCGGTTCCATGTGGCTCCGGGGGTGGGATTCGAACCCACGACCAATGGATTACACTTGATCACTCGGTTTCCCGAATGCGTGGACTATATCTTCATCCCGATGGGATGCAGGGCGCTTCGAATCGAACCGAGCTCGACTCTACTCCTTGCGGATAGTCTCTGAACCTGCCTTCGCTGAAGCTTCGGCAGGCAGGCCTTTCCCGCCTTTCTCGCTTCAACAAAGGATTGGCTGCTGATTCCCATGTCGTTCCCGACGAAGGGTTCCAGTCAATTCACCCTGAGTTCACTCCGACATTGCTGCCGGAGGCTGCCATTTTGACAGTCCACTGCTCTGCCGCTGAGCTACCCCGGAACGGATAACTCCTAAAAGAACTGGCGCGAGTATAGCAAGGGATTCCGCTTGCGGCAAGGGAGAAGCGAATCACAAAACCCCGCCAACGGCGGGGTTTTTATGGACGCGTTACGCGGCTGGCTCGGTCGGAGCCGGCGTGACGGCCGGGGTGGCCTCGGTCGGCTTCTGCGTGTCGTCGGCGGCCGCGGGGATGTTGAGGTCGTCCATAGGGCGTGAGATTCCGTATTAGGTCCAAAGTATAGCGGAAAAATCGCTTTCTGTCAACTTCGACTCCTTAATCGGGACCCCCCTCTTGCCAGATACGTCGAAATCCGCTATGCTTCGCCAATTCTATGCATAAGCCCCACAACGACAAACGCGGCGGCGGCAAACGGTACGGCGGCGCTCCGGCGTGGAAGCGTTCGGGTTCTGATGCTCGGGGCTTCGACCGCCCTGAATTGCACGATGCCACCTGCGGCAAGTGCGGTTCCCCGTGCCAGGTGCCGTTCCGTCCCGACGGTTCGCGCCCGGTGTACTGTCGCGACTGCTTCAAACGCGAGGATGGATCTGGGCCGAAACGTTTCGAAAAAAAGTACGGCGAAAAGCGTCCGTACGTCTCCACGCCACACGCCTCCAAGGACACCGGAGGCATCGAAGCCAGGTTGAAGTCCATCGAGGACAAGATCGACGCGATCATCGAGGCGCTCGAGGACGACATGTAGCGCGCAAGAAAAACACCCAGCCGACGGCTGGGTGTTTTTTGTTGCCCGTTACATCGCGGCCGCTTCTTCCTTCTTCCCGCAGGTGCAGTCCGCCGGCAGCTTGCCGCATCCCGAGCACATCCCCTGCTCATCAAGCGCCATGTTGCACGTGCTGCACGTGCCGGCGCCGCCCATCTGTCCTTCCTCCATATGAAAAATGCTTATATGGATTACGTGCGTCATGCTACAGGGCGCGGCGACGGATGTCCACGGATCGGTCAAGGGAGCAATCTCCCCTCATGTACCATGTAGGATACCTATCGTTATGACTCCCGCCGCCCGATTGCTTGCCTGGTTCGACCGCAATGGCCGCGACCTCCCGTGGAGGGACACGCGTGACCCGTATCGCATCCTCGTGTCCGAAATGATGTTGCAGCAGACGCAGGTGTCGCGCGTGCTCGTCTTTTACCGGCGATGGCTGGAACGGTTTCCGGATTGGCAGACGCTCGCGAAGGCCGACAACGCGACCGTGATCCGCGCGTGGTCCGGACTCGGGTACAACCGCCGCGCGCTCATGCTACGCGATATCGCCCGTCAAATCGTCGGCAACCCCCCAGCTCCCAAATACCAACTCCCAGGTACCGAAGCTGAATGGCTGGAGCTGAAAGGGGTAGGTCCGTATACCTCCGCGGCGCTCGCGGCCTTTTCGCTTCATGAGCGCACGATGCCGGTCGATACCAATGTCAGACGAGTGCTCGGACGACTTCTGCTTGGCATCCCCTTCCCTTCACCAAAACAGGATGATCGTATCAAGAAGGCTGCGGACGAGTTCCTGCCTGAACGCGGACGGTATTACGACGTCCCGCAGGCGCTGTTCGACCTCGCGACCGTCGTGTGCAAGAAAACGCCGAATTGCGCCGTCTGTCCGATGCGGTCCCTCTGTCCGGCCGCCCCGAAATTCCTTTCCGGCAAGGTTCGCGTCCCTAAGCGTTCCGTCGCCAAGACCAACGAATCCCGCCATCGGAACAAGCTGCATCCGGACCGCATCTACCGCGGACGGATCCTGAAGCTCGCCGGCCGGCCCGGCGGATTCCCGCTCGCGCGCCTGGGCGAAGCGATCGATCCAGGATACGACGGCGCGCTCGACCGCGCCTGGATCGCGGCCATGGTGTCGCGCCTTGTCGCGGACAAGCTCGCGCGCCTGTCCCGCGGGCGCGTGTCGCTCCCGCGTTGAGGAGATGCTCCCGGACAGGAGACGAGACCCGCTTGTCGTCTTTTTTCCCCGCGGATGCTATGCTTGGATTGCTCCGCTGCGATACGTATTGGCCAAACGAATTGGCGGGCTCAAAACCGTCGCGACCGTGGTCGCGGCATGGGAGCCCAGGGATACCTTGTCCCATTGCTTCATCGCCAATTCCGTACGCAGGGAGCACGAAAAGACCGCCCGTCGGGGCGGTCTTTTCGTTGATGACTATTTCCCTTTGATGGCCACGAGCTCGCGATACAGGACGGTGTCCAGGCAGATCCAGAACGGGAAAAACACCAGGATGTCGAACAGCGATTCGAACCAATCCGACGCGTCCTGCCCTGCGGCGCCAAAGGCCGTGGACAGGATGCTTCGCGCGATGACGATGAGCGCCACGATCGCCAGGTAACGCCCGAAAATCGCCCACCAATACCCGCGCACGAGATCGCGGCTGCGCCGCAACGCGGAAAGCCCCCGTTTCCCTTCGGCGAGGGCGACTTGCACCACGAAGGCGACGGCGATAAGCACGTACACTCCGGGAAAGAAGAACACGGCGAACCCGAGCATGATCGCGAAGAACGTCAGGAGCAGAACGACGAACATGGGGAGCGCGTCCTTCAGCGCGGCGCGGCCCGTATCCATGAACGAGGCCGGGTGCGTGGCGAGCGCGGCGCGGCCGACCGCTGCATACTGCCAGCCGGAGACCAGAAGCCCCACAAGCAGGGACAGGATCACCCCGACGACGATAGCTGGAGACGCGAGATCGATTTCCCCGACGTTGCCCTGTAACGCCGTCAGCTGGTCGAGGAGCGCCGAACCGCCGACCGCGAAAAGAACGGCGCCGGCCGCAAGCATTCCGGCGACCGCGCCGATGAACGACAGGGCGGCCAGGGAGATGAACCGCTCGCTGAACAGCGCCCAGCTCGCGCGCAGGAGTTCGCCGATGGGCTTGAGGCGTGTATCCGCCATAACGAAAAAATGATGTGTTTCCCACATCATACCAAATGCCGCCCCACGGAGGAACGCTAGCGGGCCGACGTGAGCTTGATCACGGAGTGCCACGCCTCGCCCATGTCGGCCAAGGTGATTCCATCCGGAAGCAGGCGCTCGGAGGCGGCCTGCACCGGGCGTGTCGTCGGCGCGGCGGCGATGGCGGTGGGGCGCAACACGGACACGCGCACGCTTACCACCACGGCGACCGCGACGGCTCCGGTCGCGAGCGCGGTGCTCGCGGAGAGCATCCATTCGGCCACGGCCTCGGCCGTGCGGTGCTGCTCGAAATAATCGGAAGAAAGCAGCGCCCGGCGGAGCCGATAGAAATGCGCGGCGTCCAGCGGCGCCGGTTCAGAGCCGATGCGCGTGAGCAGCGCTTCGAGCGTGCGTTTCTCGTCCAGCGACATACGTTTCGTCCTTCGCCGCGGCCTTCTCCTTCTCGGCCACGACGAGCCCGCGCAATTTATTCAGCGCGCGGTGGATGTGCGATTTGATCGTTCCCTCTTTCATCCCGAGGGTCGCGGCGATCTCGGGCACCGTGGCCTCGTTGAAAAAACGCAGGTTCAGGATGGTCTGCTGCTTTTGGTTGAGCTTCCCGAGCAATCGGCGCACCAGGCTCGCGTCCAGCTTCGCCTCGCGTTCGGCCTCGTCGGACAGAGCGCTCGCGTCGGGGCGATACAGGTCATCGGCCACCACGTCGGGGGCTTGATCGGTGGTGATCGCGAGCATCCTGGTCTTTTGCCGGAAATACGTCCCGGCCTGGGCCGCCGCGATCGCGAACAACCAGCTCTTGAACGGCTTCCCGCGCCACTCGTAGCGGCGGATGTTCTTGAGCGCCTGGAAAAAGGTCTCGCTGACGAGGTCCTTGGCCACCTCGGCGTTGCCCGTGCGCTTGTACAGGAAGCCGAAAATCGGCTGGTAGTACGCGTCGTACAGCCGGCCGAAGGCTTCGGGGTCCGTCTTTGCTTGGACGATCACCTCCTTTTCGTTCATATGGCAGCAGGAATTCGCTCGACCTTTCAGAAGTATATACCAAAACGGAGTGCACCGTTGCACCCCGTTTACCTACGCACTACGCACTACCAACTACGCACTAGTAATCCCTCAATTTCGCGATCAGCTGGTGCTGCTGGATCTTCTCGAGCGCCTTGGCCTCGATCTGGCGGATGCGCTCGCGGGTGACGTCGAATTCCTTGCCCACCTCCTCGAGGGTGTGGCTGACCCCGTCGGTGAGGCCGAAGCGCATCTCGAGGATCTTCTGCTCGCGCGGGGAGAGCTCGCGCATCGCCTCTCGCACGTAGTCGCGCAGCAGCTCGCGGGCCGCGGCGCGGTCAGGCGAGATCGTCTTCGTGTCCTCGATGAAGTCCTCGAGCTTGCTGTCCTCGTCGTCCTCGCCCACGCTCGTCTCGAGGCTCACGGTGTCCTGGCTGATGCGGCGGATGTGCAGCACCTTGTCGAGCGGCTCGTTCATCTCCGCGGCGATCTCCTCGGGAAGCGGCTCGCGGCCCAGGTCCTGGATGAGCTGGCGCTCCACCTGCATGAACCGGTTGATCGTCTCCACCATGTGGACCGGGATGCGGATGGTGCGGCTCTGGTCGGCGAGCGCGCGCGTGATGGCCTGGCGGATCCACCAGGTGGCGTAGGTGGAGAACTTGTAGCCCTTGCGGTATTCGAACTTCTTGACCGCGCGGAACAACCCGATGTTCCCTTCCTGGATGAGGTCGAGGAGCGACATCTGCTTGCCCACGAACTTCTTGGCGATGGACACCACCAATCGCAGGTTCGCCTCGATGAGGCGCCGTTCGGCCTCCTTCTCGTTGCGTTCCTTGCGTTTGGCGAGCGCGACTTCCTGTTCGCCGGTAAGGAGCGGGATCTTGCCGATCTCGCGCAGGTACATCTGGATCGAGTCTTGCGTGAGCTCCGGGATGCCCGTGTCCGAGAGGCCGCCTTTCTTCTCCTTCTTCGCCTCCTTGTCGTGACTGACGCGGATCTTGTCATACACGTCATCGCGATCCTTGTCGCGGCCGAGCACCCCTTCCTTCATCTCGATGAAGTGGATGCCGACCTTGTCGAGCCGGTCCAGGAATTCCTCGTACGAATCGAGGTAATCCTCCACGTCAGGGAACGTGAACAGCACCTCGTTCTCGGTGATGAACCCGCGCGACTGCCCCTTCTTGATCATCCGTTCGATCACGTCGGGCTCGGGGGGCTTGGCGCGCACGTACTTCGCCTTGGGGGGAGGCGCGGCCTTCCTGGCCGGTTTCTTCGACGGCTTGGCGTGCTTCTTGGCGTGGAGGAGCTTGCGCGCGTGTTTCTTCGCCTTCTTCGCGTTCATACGAAAATGCCGCAGGAACCCGGAAAGCCCTGGCTTGAGCCAGGTGTCTGGGATTACCGAAGCGATGTGAGCTCAATGATGAGACGCTCCACGGTCGCGTGGTCGCCGACGCGTTCCGCGCGCCGGATGTCCTCCTCGATCGTCTTGCGCCGGCGCTTGGCATCGGCTGCGACGAGGGTGCGGACGAGTTCGGTGACCTGGCCCGGCAGGTCCTTGGGCGCCACGCTCGCGAGGAGCTGTTCGGCTTCGAGCGCGGAGAGATCGAGCACCGGCACGAGGGCCATGTGCTGCGCTTGCGCTTCGAGGCGGGAACGGAGGCGGCCGAAAAGAGGCCTTGGATCCGGAGGGTCTGTCTGCACGCGATGATACTCTTCGCCCAAAAGGCTGTAAAGGGTGGCCCAGGGCTCGGGCATCATGTCGGGCGCGAGCTTGGCGTCGTGCACCAGCTTGAAGGCCTTGGCGTCCTGCGAGGCGAGTCCGACCAGGATGCGAGCGGAGGTTTCTTCCTTTTTGTCATTGCGAGGAGCCTTATTGCCTGAGCTTGTCGAAGGCCGTGAAGGCGACGAAGCGATCTCACCGGGAGATTGCTTCGTCGGCTGCGGCCTCCTCGCAATGACAGATGACCCTTGCCCAACGCCGCCCGCTATGGAATTACGCAGGGCGCCGATATCCGTCCGCAGCAGATCCGCGACGGTTTGCAGCCAATGCTCTCGTTCCACGACGTCCGTGATGAGCTTCAATTCAGGAAGCAGCATCGCGGAGACCGCACGCTTCTCGTCCACGTTGCCAAGGTCGCGGCCCGCGACCGCGCGTTCGATCGTGAACTGCATGATGGGCACGCTCTTCCCTGCCGCCGCGCGCCACAGCTCGGGGTTTTTCTGCACCGCTTCGTCCGGATCCTTTCCTGCCTCGGACGGGAGCACGGTGGCGCGCACGTCGAATCCTTGCGCGCGGGCGAGCGCGATCCCTTTTTGCGCGGCCTTGAACCCGGCCGCGTCGCGATCGAACGAGAACACGATCGTGTCCGTGAAGCGCTTGAGGAG
>Ga0155146_14_pt4 | contig 23849 bp, 27 predicted proteins | sample RifCSPhighO2_01_FD_106114 | JGI IMG/M metagenome (GOLD analysis project Ga0155146, IMG submission 106114) | Candidatus Uhrbacteria bacterium RIFCSPHIGHO2_01_FULL_63_20 | reverse complement strand
GCCGCGATGGACGCCATGGACTGCTCGGACACCCCCATCTGCACGAACCGGTCGGGGAACGCCTTCTTGAACGCCAGCACGCGCGTGGACTCGGTGAGGTCCGCGCACAGCGTGACCACGCGAGGGTCCTTTCGGGCAGCCTCCACCAACCCGTCGCCGAACCCGTTGCGGGTGGGGAGCTGGTTGATCGCGCGGCGATCGAACAGCCTGCGGACGAGCTTCGCGGCCGGGTTCAACCCCGTCTTGGCGCGTGGTCGTGCCATATCACCGCTTGCGGGCGCCGCCCTTCATCCGGTCCACGAGACGCATGGCGAGGGATACGACGATCCACAGCACGAGACCAAGCGGCACGAGCGTGCCCACCCCGAGGATCGCCACCCAGATGAGCGCGTCGGCCAGGTTCTGGGCGAGCGCGACGAGCGCCTGGAGCGCCTCGCGCGCGGTCGAGAACGGACGGAATTCCTTGGTGGGGATCTTCACCGACGGCTCCTCGGAAAGGTACGCCGAGATGGTGGAGTAGGAGGTGGCGTTCGCCAGGTACTTGATCTGGCCTTCCAGGGATTCGATCAGATAGCGCACGTTGCTAAGCTCCCGCTGCACCGCGAGGATGTCCTCCACGCTTGAAGCGCGGCGCAGGATGTCGAGGAGCGCCGTTTCCTGGGCCCGAGCGTTCTTGAGCCGCGCCTGCAGGTCGGTGTACTGCTCGGTCACGTCCTGCGCGCCGGCGGTCTCGCTCTTCACGAGCGTCGCGAGCTTCTTGAGCTCGGAGAGGGCGGACTCGAACTGGTCCACGGGCACCCGCACGGTCACGGACCCGAAATGCGTCCCGTCCTCGCGCTCCGACACGCTCGAGTCCTGCACGAACCCGCCTTTTCCGGACGCGATGACGCCTGCCTGCGTCGCGGACTCGGCAACGTCATCCACCACGAGCGACAACGAGGCGGTCTTTACGAGGCGCTGGTCCACTTCGGCGGCCGTCTGCCCGCCCGATGGCGCTTCGGGCGGGAACGGCGCGATGATCCCCGTCATGGGGGCGCTGACGGCCTTGTCGAAGGCCATGCCGCGTTCAGCCATCTCCTCACCCATGAAGGAAACGTCGCCTCCTATGAATGAAGGGGACACGGCGGTCTGCGAGACCCCCATCATGGACACGCCGGTCCGCAGGCCCGGGTTCGCGGCCACGAATACGGCGGCGATGAGGAGAAGGGCGACGGGGATGCCGATCACGGCGGCGAGGGAACGGTTGGTCATATCGAGAAACGTTATTGCCTGAGCTTGTCGAAGGCCTGATGATTGCCTCGGCTTATCCCTTCGACGGGCTCAGGGAATAAGCCATGGCATCATTCATGTTCGCTTTTGATCTTCCCGCCCAGCGTGCGGAGCGCCTCGATCGCCGCGCGGGATTCCTCGCCGGCTTTTGGAGGTTTCCCGTGCCAGGCGTAGTCGTGCTCCATGTACGGGACGCCGTATCCCGGGATGGTGTCGGCGATGATCACCGTGGGTTTCGCGGTCACCCCGTGCGCCCGTTCCACCGCGGTCACGAAGTCGCTGATCGAGTTGCCGGCGCAGCGCTCCACGTTGAGGCCGAACGCCTCGAACTTCTCGGCGAGCGGCTCGAGCGGCATGATCTCCTCGGTGGTGCCGTCGATCTGGATGTTGTTGCGGTCGATCACGAACGTGCAGTTGTAGAGCCGGTTGCGCCCCGCGAACAGCATGGCCTCCCAGGTCTGTCCGGCTTCGAGCTCGCCGTCGCTCATGACGCAGTACGTCCTCCACGGCTTCTTATCGAGCAGGGCCGCGTAGGCAAGCCCCGCCGCTTGCGAGGAACCGGAGCCCAACGGCCCCGAGGTGGTCTCCACGCCCGGGAGCTTGAGCCGCTCCGGATGTCCCTGCAGCGGACTCCCGAGCTTGCGCAGGGTCATCATCCAGGACTTGGGGAAATACCCGGCGTGCGCCATGGTGACGTAGCGCACCGGACAGATGTGGCCGTTCGAGAGGATCAGCCGGTCGCGCTCCTCCCAATGCGGATCCTTCGGATCGTGGAGCATCACGTGGAAATAGAGTGCCGTAAAGATGTCGGTCATCCCGAGCGGGCCGGCCGAGTGCCCGCTCCCGGCCTCCACCAGCATGTCGATGATGTCCTCGCGGATCTTCACGGCGCGCATCTCAAGCTCCTTGAGCTTGTCGTCGTGCAGGTGCAACGGTTTGCGAACCTTGGGGCCAATCGTCAAATCCGGCATAGTGAAGCCATTTTAGCACAGGCAGGACTAGGTTGTCTTTTTGGCTTGTTTTAGATGAATTATAAACCATAGACTCTTGACAAAACCGTAAAAATATGGTATAAATCGCTGTCGTTCTTTCAACCGAGCAACCCGTTGAAAGCGGTATTTTGCGGCCGAACATCGGCCTCGAACAGCCGCTCTTAACGAAAGGCAGGTCCGTTTTCCGCAATCTCGCGGAAACGGGCTCGTCGGCGGCATTCCGAAAGGCAGGTCACCATGGCCAGTCTCGCATCCAAAGTCTCGCTCGGTCAGTCGGCCGAGTTCCTCCAGCGCTTGGGCCGCATCGGCCTCACCGAGGATCAGTTCAACATCCTCCTCGGCGACGATGCGCTCATGAAGCGCATGGTCGACCTCGTGAACCAGGACCTCGCGTCCAAGACGGAGGCGGGAGCCTCGGACGAGTACGCCGTGACCGTCAGCTACGAGCCCGTCCCGAATCTCGACGAGCTGCGCAAGCGGTTCGACTGGGTGAGCGACCTGTACGACGGCCGAGAGTTCGAGAACCACCCGACGCCTCGCGAAGTGACCTTCCTCGTGAAGCATTTTGGCAAGACAATGACGAGCGAACAGGCCATCGCCTGGGGCCTTGAGAACGGCTGGCTCCCCGCGATCCGCGAGGAAGTCCTCTCGTTCGCCGCGGCAAACCCCGACCTCCAGAGGAAGTTCTGGATCGTCGCCCTCGGTTCCTCCGCGCTCAACAACGGCGGCGGCCGCTGCGTGCCGGTGCTCAGCGAGGGCGGCGACATGCGTTTCCTGAACGATGACTGGTTCTACAACGAGTGGTTCGACGACTACCGGTTCCTGTTCGTCCGCAAGTAGGCCCTTTGTCCCTGGGACCCTTGGCCCTGCCACTCGGTCCCTCGGGTCCTCACGCCGCATACCTCTGGTCTGCGGCGTGTTTTAATTCATGCGTGTTCCAAGAACGCCGCTTCATCCACCTCTGCTAGTTCCAGCACGCCACGAAGGGTGCCGATGGAGAGTTCGGGGTGATTCGGAACGATTGTCGTGACGGTCTGCCGGCCGACCATGCGGCGGAGCTTGATGTGGCTTCCTTTCTGGCTGACAACAAAAAAGCCGAAATATCGGCACAAGATCTTTACGCAATACTTCCCGGAAACCGTCTTAGCCATGCGTGAACGACATGGTCGTCACGATCGGCGCGCGGCGCTTGGCTTGCCGCTTCGTCTTCGGCGCATCCTCGATATATAGCTCGACCGCCTCCTTCAGGTTCTTCTGCGCCTGCTCCACGGTCTTGCCTTGCGACACCACGCCCAACTCGACGCAACGGGCCACGAGCCACTTTCCCTCGTCTGTGATGACGGTCGTGTAGGTGGAGGTCATATCCGTTTCATTTAGCCACAACCGGTTCGCTCGCGCAAATCGAAACGCCCCGGTGACGGGGCGTTGCTAGTTCTTGTAGGTCCGCTCGTTTCGGAGAGTGACGTCATCGATGACGATCTGACCTGACTCTTTGTGGAAGATGATCGGAAGTCTCCCGAACGGACGCGGAAGGTGTCCGACCCGGAGATTTTCTTGATGTCGAGTCCGGCCTTGTCTCCCGCAAGCAGTTTTTCGATGATGCGCTCGAGTCGTTCCCGGTCCCTCGCCTTGAGACGCCTGAACAGCTTCTCAACCCGGTCCATAATCCTTATCGGAGCTTTTTCAGGACCTTCAGGAGTTTCTTCGCTTCAATCCCTTTTCCCTTATTGTCGCGTTCGGCGTTGAAAACCGTCTCGTAGGATTGTTTCGTCGCGCGTTTGATGTGGAACGGAACGATTTCCAGGTTTCCATGACGCTCTTCAACGATAAAGCGATCGGTCCTGACCGTCTTGCGCCATTTCGCCGGAAGGGTGATCTGTCCCTTCGTCGTGGCTTTTACCAGTGTTTGCATATCGTTGTCTTACTTTCTTACATTACGACGCGCGGAGGGTTCCGTCAAACCGAAACGCCCCGGTGACGGGGCGTTTCCTCGAGCTACTGGACGATGATCGTCGCGGTCATGCTCGGGTGGTAGCTGCAGAAGTAGGTGTACGTCCCCGGCGTCTTGAAGTAGCGGGAGAAGTTCTGACCGTTCTCGAGCGTCCCGGTCCCCCACGAGAGGTCGGTGGCCGTGGCCGTGTGTTTGCTGGCCCCCTTGTTGGTCCAGCGCACCGCGGTGCCCGCCGAGATGGTCACCGTCGTCGCGGAGAACTGGTTGTCCACGATGTCGACGTAGGTCGGGGCCTTCAGGTTCTTGTCATCGTTGATGTCTGTCGCGCCTTCCTGCTCCGCGGACACGTTGAAGTCGCCCGCCTGCGTGAGGTCGGGCCCCTTCTTGTAGTTGGAGAAGAAGGCGTCCGGCACGTCGTCGATCTTCGTGTTCCAGTTGGCGCCGTAGAGCGAGACGGCGATCGCTTCGCTGGTGACCCAGCGCAGGGTGCCGCCGGAACTCACCGCGTAGGTCTTCGGGTCCGAGTTGATCTTGAGCATCTTCACCCCCGGCTTGTAGGTGACGTTGCCGCCGATCTGCATCTTGGCGAGGTCCGCGTCGGTGATGAACTTCACCGTATTGAAATTGCTGTACCAGGTGAAGTAGGTCTTGTCGTTGGGGAACACGTAGCGGAACCCGTCCTTGCCCACGTAATAGACGGCCGAGAAGGACTGGCCGCGCACCAGGTCGCCGGATTGCACCTGGGAGAGCGGGATCGTGGCCGCGGAGGCCGCGATGGGGGCGAGGCCGAGCACGAGCGAGAGCGTGCTGGCAATGGCCATGAGTCTGCGCATAGGGTCGGTACGCGTGAGAACCATGAATAAATGATGCAGCGATGGTAGCACGTTCACGGAGCGAATGTCGAGGCGGTTTCGCGCAGCGCGCGCAGCGCTTCGGCGGGATCCGGAGCGGAAAACACGGCGGAGGCGGCGCATACGCGCATGGCTCCCGCCTGTATCAACACCTCAAGGAGGTCCTTGGTAACGCCGCCGTCGATTTCGAGCGGCAGGTCGGGGAAATGTTCGGCAGCGAGGCGCAGGTTCGCAAGCACGCTCGCGCCCAAGAACGCCTGGCCTGACGCTCCCGGATGCACCCCCATGACGGTGAGGGACTGGATCCTCGGGGCGAACGCGTGGACCTCGCGCAGGGGCGTCTCGGGGTTCATCGCGATCCCGGCCTCAAGGTCGCGCTCGTGGATGGCGTCGAGCACGGCGCCCAGCGGGCGTTTCATCTCGGCGTGGACGATCGCGCGGCGGAAATTCGGCACCTCTTTCGACCAGGCTTCCACGATGGGGAGCGGGTTCTCCACCATGAGATGGATCTCGTAGTTCACCTCGGTCCTCATGGCGCCCACGGCGCGCGCGTCGGCCCAACTCATGTGCGGGAACAAGGTCCCGTCGAGCACGTCCACGTGCACGGTAAGGCAATCGTTCTCCACGAGCCGCAACCGCCGTTCGAACTCGTCGTGGCTTTGCACGAGGATGGAGGGAATCACCTCGATCATACGCCGAACTGCTCCTTCTCGATGTCCGCTACCTTCTTCAAGCGGCGTACGTGGCGGTCGGCGCCTGAGAACGGGGTGTCGAGCCAGGCGTCCACGATCTTTTTCGCTTCGGCGGGTTTCAGGAATCGGGCCGGGAGGCACAACACGTTCGAATCATCATCGGTCCTTGCGGTCTTCGCGGCCTCGGCGTTGAACCCGGTCGCGGCGCGCACCCCACGCACTTTGTTGGAGACGATGCAGATCCCCTGCGCGTTGCCGCACAGCACGATCCCGTGGCTCCCGGGGTCGGTCACCACGCGCTTCGCCACCGCGTACCCGAAATCCGGGTAATCGTCGTCTTCCACGAGGTCGCGGTTGCCCATGTCCACGACCTTGTACCCCTCTTTCTTGAGCGATTCCTCCAACGCTTCCTTGAGCTCCCATCCCGCATGGTCGGCTCCGACGTAAATGGTGGGTTTCATATATATCAGACGACTTTCAGGTGATATTTGTGCGCCTCCTCTATGGTCTCAAGCGAGAGGATGACCGACAAATTGTCGCTGCGCTTGAGGGTGAGTCGGTCGCCGAACTTCTCGGAGAGCAGGCCGAGGAACTCCGCGCCCCAGGACGGGGTGAAGGTGATGATCCCGTCAAAATCCACGACGACCCGCTCATCGGGTTTTACCGCTGCGAGCGTGGGGGAATAGGCAAGAAACGCCTCGCGGCCGTCCTGCCGCGAGATGAGTGACGTTCCGAATTTCTTCAGCTGGATGGTCATATGGTTTGTCTTGACGGGAAAGAGAGGGACATCAGGATTCCGCGGATCGGCGTCGCGGCGGTTTCCAGGATGAGGTCGCCCGCACCCGCATCATACCGGAAAACGGCCTCTCCGCTTTGGAACATGAATGGGAGACCGAAGCGCCGGACGACCTTCCGAACGAATTTCAACCCGTTTCCGCGCGCTTCCGGAGCGCGACCGCTGATGACCTCCGTGAAAGCCGTTTGGAGCGCGGCGGCATCGGTCGCAAGCGACGGTTTCACGCGGACAAGCGTCGACAGGACCCCTTGGCCACGATCCGCGATGACGACGTAGCGCTTCTGCATGTCGTGGGCGAAAAAAATCCCGCGCGCATCCGGCCAATTCCCCACATTGTGGTCAAACGAGTTGTTTCCGATTTCCCCGACGGAAGCCGCGATGAGGGGAAGCGAATCCGTGAGATCGGACAAACTCATCAGTTCCGCTTCGAACTTACTCCATCTCGCACGGAATACGCTGACGTCTTGGCAATGATATTCTGAAGGGACCGTCGTCTCTTTCGGGTCCGATGCCCACATCTGCGCCTGGGTCAGCAATGGTTTCATCATGCGTTCCAGGTCATGTTTCCGATAAAACCTATGTCCACCCGGAGTCACAAAGCCTGCACGTGCCTTACCCGCGTCCGTCCATACCCTCAATGTCGGGACGCTTACCCCAAGCAGGGCCGCCGCTTCTCCGATTTTCAGGAGTTTTTCGTCCATAAATCTCTAAAATCTAGATAAGCATACATAGATTTATAGATTTTGTCAAACCAGTCCTTTGGTCTTTCATGTCCGGACAGGGTTGACATTCCGCCGTTTTTCTGCTATATTGAGCCTCTTCCGATACTGGCAAATCGTGCCGATTTTCGGAGGAAATCCGCGGTGGCGGAACCCACCAGAACTGTCCGAGGCATACCGAAACGACGGCCCGAGCTGTCGCGAGGACTACCGAAGGACGGGGAATCGCACCATGACAAACCTGTTCACCGTGGCCCATGTGGCCAAGCTGCACGAAATCCAGTCCGCGCGTCTGCGTCGCAACCTGCCCGGCATCGGGAAAGACGTGATGGAGCTCATCGCCCGCCTCGAGGACGGCGGGGTCGCCGGCAAGGAAACCGACGAGCGCACGCGCCAGGCCAAAGTCCTGTGGGACCTGGGGTTCGGCCGAGAGCTCGGCTTCAAGAAGTTCGTGGATTACCTCGCCACGATCCCCGAGGTCATCCCTCACAACGATCACCCTGACCTGTTCGACCAGCTCGTGCTCGTCGACCGCCGCCTGGGCATCGTCACGCCGAGCAAGCTGCTCGGCCTCACGTACCACCCCGAAGACGAGAAGACCCTCGTGAACCACTACGACCGGAAGTACCCGGACGTCGAGTTCATCTGGGCCCAGGACGGCCGTCGTAACCGCAACAAGTCCATCCGCGCCTGCCGCGACGCGTTCGTGAAGGACGTCGAGATTGGCCTCACGGCCATCGAGGGCCTGTGTATCTACGCACAGGACCGCACCGTCCTCGACGAGTCCGACGACCATGCCATCGACCTCCCTGGGGCGGTTCACGTCGGCGACCACGGCCAAGCGGCGTGCCTCGGCCGGGACGGCTATGGCAGGGTCAGGCTCGACTGGCTCATCGATGTCTACGCCCGTCCAGTCTGCGGCTCCGCCTCCCGCCGGGATTGCTAACCTTCGACCCTCAACCCCTCGTTCCTTCTTAACCCCTTCAACCCTTTACCCTCACCCTTGGTTCACTCCAGGGGTGTTGTTTTTTTTGCTCAAAATGCCCGAAACTGCTACCGTTTCCGCGATATGGCAGATGAAAAACGCGCTACTGGCTCTTCTCAAGAGCACGACATCCTCTCGTATTGGGAGACGCATTGCGTGTTCGAGAAATCCATCGAGAATCGGCCGGTGGAAAAGGCGTACGTGTTCTACGATGGCCCGCCGTTTGCCACCGGGCTGCCGCATTACGGGCACATCGTCGCGTCGGTGATGAAGGACCTGGCGCCGCGGTACTGGACGATGCGCGGACGGCGCGTGGAGCGCACTTGGGGGTGGGACTGCCATGGGTTGCCCATCGAGAACATCATCGAGAAGAAGCTCGACCTCAAGAGCCGCGCCGACATCGAGGCGTTCGGTATCGGGAACTTCAACGCGGCCTGCCACGACACGGTGCTTACCTACGCGGACGAGTGGAAAAAGGTGATCCGCCGCATCGGCCGCTGGGTGGACATGGAGAACAGCTACAAGACAATGGACCTCTCCTACATGGAGAGCATCTGGTGGGTGTTTCGCTCTCTGTGGGAACGCGGCCTCGTGTACGAGGGCCACAAGCCCATGCACATCTGCCCGCGCTGCGAGACGGCGCTGTCCAACTTCGAGGTGAGCCAGAACTATCAGGACGTCACGGACATCTCGGTGTTCGTCGGCTTCACGCTGGCCAGCGGGGCGCACGCCGGGGCGAAGCTGGTGGCGTGGACCACCACGCCTTGGACGCTTCCGGGAAACGTCCTGCTGGCCGTGGGCGCGGACATGGAGTATGTCCTCATCGAGAAAGAAGGGACGAATTACCTGATCGGGAAGGCAGCGCTGGCCCGTCTTTCAAACGAAAAAGACTTCCCGCTCAAGGACGCGGCCGTCGTCGGATTGGCAAAGGGGAGCGACCTTGTCGGGGCGACCTACGAGCCGCTCTTCCCATACTTCAAGGAATGGGAAAATGCCTTCCGCGTGGTCGCGGCCGAGTTCGTTTCCACCGAGGATGGGACCCAGGTGGTGCACATCGCTCCCGGGTTCGGCGACGACGACATGGAGCTCGGCAAGCGCGAGCAGGTGAAGCCGCTCATGCATGTGAAGATGAACGGGACGTTCGTCCCTGAGCTTGTCGAAGGGCTCGTCACGGACGGGTTTACGGTGAAGGATCGTCCCGTGAAGTCCAAAGAAGACGGGCAGGGGATGGACGTGGAAATCATCAAGGCGCTCGCCAAGCGCGGGAGCCTCGTCTGGAAAAAGAAGATCCAGCACAGCTATCCGCACTGCTGGCGCTGCGACACCCCGCTGCTCAACTATGCGACCTCGTCGTGGTTCGTGCGCGTGACCGAGCTCAAGGCAAAGCTCCTCGAGCACAACGAGGGGATCAATTGGGTTCCCGAGAACATGAAGGAAGGGCGTTTCGGGAAGTGGCTCGAAGGCGCGCGCGACTGGGCCGTGAGCCGCAGCCGCTTTTGGGGGACCCCGATCCCGGTGTGGCGCGCGCAAGACGGCGACGTGCTGTGCCTGGGCTCCCGCGACGAGCTCGCGGAGCTTTCGGGCGTGAAGGTCGACGATTTGCACAAGCACGTGATCGACCCCATCACCATCACGAGGGGCGGCAAGGTCTACACCCGCGTTCCGGACGTGCTCGACTGCTGGTTCGAGTCCGGGAGCATGCCGTACGCGCAGCTCCATTACCCGTTCGAGAACGCCGAGACGTTCAAGGCCGGGTTCCCGGCCGAGTTCATCGCCGAGGGGCAGGATCAGACGCGCGGCTGGTTTTACACCCTGCACGTGCTCGCCGCGGCGCTGTTCGACAAGCCGGCGTTCCGCAACGTGGTGGTGAACGGCATCGTGCTCGCCGAAGACGGCAAGAAGATGAGCAAGCGCCTCAATAACTATCCGGACCCGATGGAAGTGGTGGAGAAGCACGGCGCCGACGCCGTGCGCCTGTACCTCATGTCCTCCCCGGTGGTGCACGGCGAGAACCTGCGCTTCAGCGAAGCCGGCGTGGACGAGGTCAACAAGAAGTTCGTGATGATCCTGAAGAACGTCCTGTCCTTCTATTCGTTGTACGCGACCCCGACTACCGACTCCCGACTACCGACTACCCCCACGCACGTCCTCGACCGCTGGATCCTTGCCCGCCTCCACGAGACCCTCAAGGCCCAGACCAAGGCCATGGATGCCTACGATTTCGCCGGCGCCGCGCGGCCGCTGCAGGAGTTCGTCACGGACCTCTCCCAATGGTACGTGCGCCGTTCGCGTGAACGCTTCAAAGCAAGCTACCCCTCTCCTGGTTCAGGAGAGGGTATGGGTGAGGTCTCGGGCGCAGCCCTCTCGACCCTGCGCGAAGTCCTCGAAACGTTCTCGAAGATGATCGCCCCGTTCGCCCCGTTCCTCGCCGAGACGGTCTATCAGGCCGTCGAAGGCGGGTTCGCAGGCCAAGGCAAACGCCTCTCGGTGCACCTTGAGGACTGGCCCAAGGCCGATGAGACGCGTATCGACCAGGACCTGCTCGCCGACATGGCACGCGTCCGTTCCATCGTCACGAAGGCGCTTGAGCGCCGCGCCGAAGCCGGCAAGAACGTGCGCCAGGCCCTCGCCTCCATGACCGTGAGCCTCCCGAGCGGGGAACTCGCGCCCGAGCTTGTCGAGATCCTAAAGGACGAGGTGAACGTGAAGGCCGTCATCGTCAATAAAGGGGACGCCGCCGTCGAGATTGACGCGACGCTCACCCCGGAACTCGTCCGAGAAGGCACCAGCCGCGAGGTGATCCGCAAGCTGAACGCCATGCGCAAGGAAGGCGGCCTCACCATCCAGGACCGCATCACCGTATTCGTCGAAAGCGCGAACGAGCAGGCGAACCTCATGCTCGACGAGCACCGCGACGCCATCATCTCCGGCACGCTCGCGACGGATCTTCGCAAGAGCGGGGCACGCCCGGCCAACGCCATTGCCTTCCGGGCGAACGAGATGGATATGGTGGTTGGGTTTGAGAAGGCCTGATATGCCCCGTACTACAACACTGCAGGACACCGCCGGGGCTTTTCTTAGACACCCAAAGTTGTAGTACGGGGTATGGCCTTGAAGACCGTGCTCATCATCCCCCCGAACGACCCCGAGGCCGTGCAGATCTGGCTGATCGCGAAGGCGATGAAACTTCCGATCATCCGGAGTAACCAACCGCGCGGCGCCTGGCTTGATAAGGAGCCTCGCGTGGTCGAGAAGGTGAAGGAAGGGGGGTACGAGCGGGTCGTGGTGGTGGAAATGCCCGGGCCCGAGACCGAGGCGGAGTTGCGCAAGATGGGGGTGAAGCTGGTCATCATCGACCATCACGAATACACCGGCCTCGACCGCGCCCGGCACGCGGCTTCCGGCCGCATGCTTCCGTCCTCGCTTGAGCAGTTCATGCGGCTGTTCCGCGTCACGGATGCGAAACTCAAGGAGCTCGGCTTCGACCCGAAGATGGTGAAGGCGATCGGGGTGTACGACTCGGGGTTCGTGTGGGCGCTGCGCCGCAAAGGATGGAGCTGGAGCCGGGTGAAGCAGGTGGTGGATTACCAGCGCGCGCTCATGGAGCACGTGCGGGCCACGCGGCGCGAGGAGGCCAAGATGGACAAGGCGGCCGAGATCTGGGAGGAGAGGGAGAAATGGGGGAAGTTTTTTATCGTGGAAAGCGACACGGAGATGAGCGTGCGCGAGCGCCTGTCGCTGGTCGTCGCGCTCGATCGCAAGAAGCCCACGCCGCTCATCGTGGTGGAGAAGGGGCGCGGGTTCATCTACGTGCAGGAGTCTGGCGCCGCACCGGGACTCATGAAACATTTCGGCGGATTCACCTTCGGGATGGGAAAGAACTGGGGGTTCAAGAATGCGGGCGCAAAGAAGAAGGTGACGCTTTCTGATGTTCAAACGTTTTTGGCTGAACAGAGCGGGAAATAGACGAAATACCATTCCCTTGACATTGGCCGCCTTTTCGTTTATCCTGGCGCGTTACATTCGATCTCGACTGTGACGCAATGGAGGACCTCATGGGCAAGAAAAGGCACGTCCCCACCGTCTCGGGCCACGAAGGCGATTACGACAAGCTGTTCCTTGCCGATATGCTTCCGGAAGACGATCCGGGGGTCGTGGACCTGCACGGAAAGAGTGTCGACGAGGCGCGGCGCGAGGTCGACTAGTTCCTCGATCAGTGCCTCGCCTCCGGCGTGGAGGTCGTGAAGATCATCCACGGCAAGGGGAAAGGGACGCTCGCGATGCTCGTGCGGAATTTGATGGACACTGACCCGCGCGTGAAGCAGTCCCGCCCTTCGACCAACCAGATCGGCGCCGCCGTGGTCGCGGAGCTCGACGGCGGATAAACGACGTCGCGACGGCCGGCCCCCTGCGGGGTCGGTCTTTTCATGCTAAAATGCGTCGGATATGCGGAGGACGAGCGGTCCTAAACCCAGGGAATCGGAATATCTCGACGCCGCCATCGAGCGGCTGGAGCATGATGCCGCGCTCATCGCGCGCGCGGACGCCGAGATCGCCGCCGTCTCGTCGCAGGAGCCGTTGTTCGCGCAGTCGCTTCGCGCGCCGCAATCGCCGCCGCACCATTGCGAAGGGCCGTTCGTGGAGCATCACGTGCGTCGCATCCTCGTCGTCCTGTACGCGATCGCTGCCGGGAAGTTGCACCTGCGGGACATCGAGGAGTTCAAGCGCCTGAAAGGGTACGAAGAGGAGATCCAGGAGCTTGAGGAAAGGATCAAGGAGAACATCGCGCTGTTCGAGTGCTTCGCACTCGTCCACGACGCGGCCAAGTGGGCGACGCTGTCGTTCACGTCGCTTGAGCGCAGCCGAGGACGCCAGATGGGGTTCGACACGGAGGCGATGGCGCACTGGCACGACATCGGGGCGTCGGAACGGGCCAAGATGCGGTCGCGGTACCTCGAGCTGTACGACGCGTTCGCCTCGGACCGGCCGCAGGAGCCGGACCGGGCGCTGCAGCAGGAATTCTTCCTGCTCTACGGCATCCAATGCCATTACCCGGGGCATGACCGGATGATCCACGCGCCGCTCTACCACGGCTTGCTGCACCGCGTGTGCGAGGCGCACCGGCTCACCGACCGCGACGCGGCGCTCCTCGAGGACATGATCGGCAGCCACATGGACGTGAACCTGGCGTTCGCACCCAAGCCGAATCCCGCGGCGATCGATCGGTTCGTGAACCTCGCCGAGACCCGGGGCTACGACAGCGACGACTTCCTGGACCTGTTGCAAGGATGCGTGCTGCTCGACATGACGTTTGGCAGCGCGAGGAGGAGCGAAGGGATGATGTGGCACGATCACACCCCGGTCGCGAATTTCCTGCGCGCAGAGCACGATTACGCGCCGTGGAAGCGTCAGGAGAAGGCCGCGCGCCGGGCGGAGGAAAAGAAACGCGAGCGCAATCGCCATTTCCGCGAGGCCGGGCTCGACGGCGTGGCGCTCATGGAGGTGCTTCGCATGGAGGCGGGTCCCAGGTTCGGGAAGGCGCTCGCGATCGTGCATGCGGCGGTGTTGGGCGAGGCTCCCTGGCCCGCGTCCATGCCTGCGGACATGCGCGAGGAGATCGAAAAGCGGGCCGGGAAGTTCTACGAGCTGACGTTTGAAAAAGGGGACGATTCAGACTAAAGTGCCCCCGATATGATCGCGCGATTGCGGGGCCAACTGGTGCATCGGGGCGTGGGATTCGTGATCGTCGAGATCGCGGGGGTGGGGTACCGCGTCACCATGCCGGAGGCCGCCTCGCGGGGGCTTTCGGGCGAGGTGGTGCTGTTCACGCACGAGGCCCAGCGCGAGGACGGCCGCGAGCTGTTCGGCTTCGCGAGCGCCGAGGCGCTCGAGCTGTTCTCCCGCCTCATCTCGGTATCCGGCGTGGGGCCCAAGAGCGGGCAGAAGATCGTCTGCGCCGCCCCGGTGAACGAGGTGATTGGAAAGATCGCTTCCGCGGACGTGGCGTTCCTTTCCTCGGTGCAGGGGATCGGCAAGAAGACCGCGCAAAAGATCGTGCTCGAGATCTCGGGCGTGTTGGCCGACGAGGAAGCCGGGACGAAAGGCGAGGATGAAGCGGCGGATGCGCTCGTGGGACTCGGCTACCGCCGCAAGCAGGCCGCCGACGCGCTCGAAGGGCTTGAAGGGGACACCGAAGAGAAGATCCGCCAGGCGTTGAAACGGTTGTCGAAGTAGTGTGGAAGAAGGGCTGAACAAATCGATGTGGAATGCGTTCGTCGCCGAACGAGGTCCTCGCTCCGGCGCGTTTTTGCAGTCGTGGGAATGGGGGATGTTCCAGGAATCGCTTGGTCGTCGGGTCATCCGTCGCGGCGACCTCGAGGTGTGGGCAGGGCAGTTCATCGAGATGCCGCTCCCGTTCGGGATGAAGTACCTGTACTGCCCGAAAGGGCCAGTAGGGCGCTACCCCTCTCTTTACGAAGGAGAGGGTATGGGTGAGGTCTTCGTCCGGATAGAACCTGCACAGAAGCCTTCCGACCGGCGCGCTCGCCAGACGATCGACATCCAGCCGTCGCACACGCTGATCACGGACCTCGTGAGGTCGTCCGAAGATCTGCTCGCCGCCATGCACGAGAAGACGCGCTATAACCTGCGGCTTGCCGAGCGCAAAGGGGTGGAGATCGAGCTTGATTCGTCTGATTTCGACGGGGCGTGGCCCTTGTTCGAGACCACCGGGTCGCGCGGCGGGTTCCGATTGCATGATCGGGCGTACTACGAACGGCTACTGAAAGCGCTACCCCCTCCTTACGAAGGAGGGGCATGGGGAGGTTGCGCCGTGGCATTTCTCGCCGTCGCTCGGTTCGAAGGGAAGGTGATCGCCGCGAACATCATGGCGGACTTCGCCGGCACGCGCACCTACCTGCACGGCGCCTCCTCCGACGAGCACCGCAACGTGATGGCCCCGTTCGTGCTCCACTGGAAGCTCATCGAGGACGCCAAGGCCAAGGGGCTCGCCGCGTACGACTGGTGGGGCGTGGCTCCGGAAGGCGCGCCGGACAGCCATCCGTGGTCCGGCATCACCCGCTTCAAGCTCGGCTGGGGCGGGGAGCGCGCGGATTCGCCCGGCACGTTCGATGTCGTGACGGATCCGCTGCGGTACGGCGCCTATCGTCTGGCGAGGGCATTGCGCCGATCATAAAGACGACGTCCTCAAGGACGTCGTCTTTGGTGCGCCCAGCACGATTCGAACGTGCGACCTCTTCCTTCGGAGGGAAGCGCTCTATCCAGCTGAGCTATGGGCGCGAAGTGAGACGATGGTATGTCCGGAGGGCGTTCCCGTCAATGAATCTTGCCCATTCCGGCCCCTCTGTTAAGGTACCCGCGCGTTCATTCGACCCACGAAAGGAGGAGTCCGATGACTCCGCAAGAAGCAGCCAAGAAGATCATCGTCGCGCTCGATTCGGATAACGACGCCTTCATCCGCGCGCATGCCGCGGCGCTCGGCGCCCACGTGGGGATGCTCAAGATCGGCATGCAGGCGTTCGTCGCGTTCGGGCCGGCGATCGTCCGCGAAGCGATCAGCTCCGGATGCCGCGTGTTCCTGGACCTCAAGTTCGTGGACATCCCCCGCACCGTCGCGGGTGCCGTCCGCGCCGCCACCAAGCACGGGGTTTCCATGATGAACGTGTACGCGGAAACCTGCGAGGAGGGAATGCGTGCGGCCGTGAAGGCACGCGACGAGGGGTGGGAATTCCGGCACAAGCAGTTCCCCGAAGAGCCCAGGCCGATGCTCATCGCGGTCACCGTGCTCACCAGCCAGAAGCATCCTGACCTGGTGAAGGTCGGCACGCTTTCAAAGCCGAACGTCCTGTTCGGCTCCGCCGATCTGTTGGCATCAGCGGTGGACGACGCCGGGGAGAAGGCGTTGCGGGACCTCGTGGTGAAACGAGCCATGCTCGCGAAGGAATGCGGTCTCGACGGCGTGGTGTGTTCGCCCGAGGAGATCCGCCTCGTGCGCGAAGCGTGCGGCAAGGACTTCAAGATCGTCACTCCCGGGATCCGTCCCGCCTGGGCAGAGGCAAAAGACCAGAAGCGGATGATGACCCCTGGCCAAGCCGAAGAGGCCGGCGCCGACTACCAAGTGATTGGCACGCCCATCCTGGACCCGCCGGCGCTCATCGGCTCGTCGCAGACCGCGGTGAGCCTCATCGTGAAGGAGATCTGCGGTTCGGAAGCCGCCTGAAAACGAAAGCCGTCCTGGTTCGCAGGGCGGCTTTTTCCGTATCAGTCCACCACGACCCCCTTGCCCTTGGCGTCGGCGTCGGTGGGGAGTTCGCTCGTGAGATCGCTGATCACCCGCGACAGGCGGCTCTTGGTCACCGTGTCGGCGGCCTCGGCTCCGGCGGCGTTGGTGAGTTTCAGGAACGAGCCTGCGTCGGAGGCGTCCGGCACGACCGCGACGTCGAACCAGGCCTGTACCGTCTGTTGGTCCGCGGGCCATGCCGGAATGGTCCAGGACGCCGTGCGCGTCACCGAGTCGTAGGCGAGCGTGCCCTGCTGCGCATCCTTGCGGTCGATCCACCCCGCGTGCGCAGGCAGCGTGGTACTCATGCGCAGCCCTTCGAGCGGGTGCAAGCGGTTCGACAGGGTCCAGTACACGCGGTAGGTGGTGGTCTGCCCGGCCTTGGGCGGGAGCGGCCCTTGGCCCACGGGTTCGCCGTCGGGGGTGAAGTACCGCGCCTCGGCCGTCGCGGCGAAGTCGCTGTTCACCGAGACCTTGATCGGTGTGGCCGAGATGGTGCGCGGGCCCGCGACCGAGCCCACCTTTTGCACCGTGCCCGTGAGCGTAAGGATGAGCCGGTCGCCTATCTTGGACGGGTCGATCGCGGAGAGGAGCGGGACGCTCACGTCGATCACCCCTTCCGCTCCCGGGGCCAACGCGGCGAGTTCCGGGACGCTCGTCTTGTCCCAGACGAGGACGTTCTTCACGCGCACCCCCTCCGCGACGCCGGTCGCCGCCTCCCAGTCGACGGGGAGGGGTTTGGCGTCCGCCCCTTCGGCGGTCAGGCGGAACGACACGTCGTTCACTACTTGCGCCCCGTGGTTGCCGTAATCGAGGGAGAGCCGCAGGAGCGCCCCTGGGTCGAGCGACAGGTCATCGGTCCCGCCGTTCACCACCAGGTGGAAGTCCATCGCCCCGCCCAGCATGTCGGTGTTCGCGCTGGCCGCGGCCTGGGCGAGTTCCCGGTCCTCTTCCACGAACGCCCCGCGCACGGTGACGGCCTGCGTCCCGTCGGCGGTGGCCGTGTAGCTCCCCTTGAGCGTGACCGCGGCGGTCGCTCCGGGCGCGATCGCGGGAAGGTCCCAGGCGGGCACGCCGGGGGCGGCGGGGGCCGGGTCCGACGAGGCGAACCGGAAGTCCTTGGGGAGGTCGGCGATGAGGCGTACGCGCTCGAGCGGGAGCGTGCCGGCGTTGAGCGCTTCGAGCACGTACTGCACCTGGTCGCCGGCAAGCGCTTTCGCGGGCCCGTTCACCGCGAGCTTGAGCGTCGTGTCGTCCACGTGCACGGCAAGCGACTTGAAATCACGGAAGTCGGAGCTGAAATTGGCCGGGCGGTAGGTGAACGCGGCCTGCAAGGTCTGCGCGCTCGGCACTTCGGAGCGGAAATACCCGCCCACGCTCACGGCCCCGTCGGAACCGGGGGTGAGCGAGCCCACGCGCCAGGTCATCCCTTCGTCCGGGGCCGGGACGGCGCTGGTCACATGGAAGGAATCCGGCAGGTTCAGCTCGAATTCGAGCTGGGCGATCGGGACCCGGCCGTCGTCCTTGTAGCGCACCGTGAAAAACACCTCCTCGCCGGCGCGCACCGATTCGGGGCCTTCCACCGAAGCGGCCAAGACCTGTCCGCTCCCGCCCCACCCGCGCGTGATCAGGAAGAATCCGGCCCACGCCGCGGAGGAGACGACCGACAGGGCCACGAGCACGCCGATCAGGATGCGATGCAGCTTCGCGCGCGGCGGCTTCCCGAGCGTGGAGAGGTCCGGCAACTCGCCGTCGGGTTCGGCGTAGATCGCCTGCAGGTCCCGAGCGAGATCCTTTTCGTGTTTGGCCCGTTCCATATCAGTCGTTCGTGCGTTCGAAGAGGGCGGCGAAGAACCCGTCGGTGCGCGCGTCGAAGCGCGCGCCTTCGAGCTCGTGGGACGACCACACGGTGGCGAACGACTCGGGCACGGAGAGCGTCACGGACGTGTCGCGCTTCATGACTCCCGACTGCTTCTGCACCGTGAGCGTGTAGCGGTCTGTGCGCGGACGGCCCAGCCACCGCGAAACCGCGTCGAGCCACCCGCTCTGTGCGCTCCTCGCCGCGACCATGAACGGCAGGCGGTAGGTGAAGGTCGCCGTCGAGCTCTTGCCCGGCTTCGTCTGCATCCAGTTGCCGAATACGGTCTTCCCCAGCTCTTCGGACACGCGCGTCCCGCTCGCGTGCGTGAACGCGGACTCCTGCTCGTACAAGAGGTCGTCGTCCATCCCCCAATCCGGCTCGACCGGTTCAAACAGGGTGCTCGCGGGCGGCGTGAAGCCGTCCGAAGACAGGAGGGTGCTCCCCTTGGGCACGTACAGGCGCAGGTAATCCACGTTGTTGGCCCCGGTGAACAAGGCTCCCGGCTCGCCGTAATGCGTGCGCGTGACCGTGACGGTGTTCGTGACCGAGCCGTCGGGCGCGATCGCGACCGCCACCCGAACCTGTTCCTCGATCACCGCGTCGGTCTTCCCGCCGCCCAGGTTCGTGTCCACCACCATCAGGTAATCGCCCTCCGTCCACTTGAGCTCGCCGCCCCAGCCAAGTTCCCGCACTTCGCGTTCGATCTCCTGGTCGGCGATATAGACCTGCACCTCGCGCTGCGCGAGCGATCGGGCAAGCACGTCGAGCACCACCGGGAAGGATCCGCTGTCCATGGTGGAGGCGCGTTCGAGCAGCGCGTCGGCGAGGTCGCCGATGAACGCCTTGGGCCTGTTCTCCTCGCGGTCGTATTCGATCTCCACGATCCGTTGCGCCTCGGCGAGCACGTTGTCGGCGGTCACGGTGCGGCCGTAGGCGGGCATGTCCACCGGACCGAGCACGGACAGGATTTCGGGAAGGAGCGAGGCGTTCACGGCCACCACGCCGTCGACCGTTGGGCCGCCCGCGGCGGAATAGAAATCCAGGATCTTGCGCGCGGAGGTGGGGAAGTCGGGGAACCAGTTCGCGTCTTGGAATTCCCAGCGCGCGGAGAGCAGGCGCAGCGGCTCGGGGGCGGCGAGCGTCGTGGTGAGCGAGCCGCGCAGGTCGTAGGTCCCGCCGCCGGGCACGTGCATCCCCACGATGCGTCCGTCGGCCACTTCCACCTCGGCGAAGCTCCCCATGAACCCGCCGGTCGGTCGGAGCTCGGCGTCGTTTTGGAACACGAGGATGTAGCGTTTCGTGCCGTCGTCTCCCAGGAGCGTGAGTGCCGCGTCCGAGAACCGAAGGAGATCGGTGAGGCCGTCGACGAGCGACGGGAGGCGTGTCTGCAGGGCGACGAACGCGGCGCGTTGCTCCTCGGGGATGTCCTGGGCGTCCACGTCCGCGATGTCCTCGGCGGCGAGGGTGAGATGGGGGAGCGCGGCGCGGAAGTAGGTGGCGAGGAGCGACAATCGCGAGGTCGGCGTGGGGTCGGGCTGAGACCCGAGCGCCACGAAGCCGTCGGCGACGCGTTCGCCGGCTTTCGACAACGCTTCGCCCGCCTCGACCAGTCGTCCCGTCGGGATGACCGACGCGATGAGGCGCACGCCCGTGCCCAGTTCGTCGATCGTCTTCTGCGCCCGCGAGAACTTGGCTCCGGCGGCCTCGAAGGCGTTCGCCGCGCCCGCGGGATCGAGCTCGAGCGCGGCCGAAGCGCCCTCCGTGAGGGAGGCGACCGCGTCGGTCCCCTCGGCCTCTACGCGTTCGCCGGCGGCCTTCAGGGATCCGACCAATCCGAGCGCGTGCAGCGGGATCACGAACGCGGCGGCGAGCAGGGCGAACGCCGCGACCGCGCGCGAGGCGCTTGAGCGGAACGCGAACCAGCCGCGAGGCGCCGGCTCCCCCTCATGTGGGGAGTTTATCGGCGCGATCTCGAGCCCCACCACCTCAAGTTGTTCTAGCTCCTCAAGTTCTTCTGCCTCTTCATCCTCCGCGTCCGTCTCGGGGAGCACCAGGTACGCCTCGAAGTCCGTCGGCACCGAGGCGGGCGTGAGCGGTGCCAGCGAGAAGCCCTCGCTTGTCGTGGTCGCGACGCGGGGAATCGCGCGCGTCGGACGTTCGGCGGGGAGACGGATCTCAAGCGCCTCGGAGGGGAGGAAATCCTCGCCCAGCTGGCCGGCGACGTCGGTGGGATCGAGCCGGAGCAGGTCGCCTTGCGGCTCGACCAGCACGAGCGGGGCCGCATGCAGGAAGTTGAGACGCGGCGTAGCGCCTTCGCCGGATGAGGAGTCATGGCCGTGCCCGGACAGGTGGATCACGTACGGGGACATCCGTGCCCCGTGAAGGCTCACCGAGAGCGACGACGGGCCGGCCGGACCGGCGATCCCTTGCGGGCGCAGGTGCGGCGGGATCGAATGGTCATACAGGTTGGTCACCCGGCGTGCGGCCGCTCGGGTGGCGAGCATCCGGGCGAGCGAATCCGCGCTCACCTTTTCGGTGAGCGAGCGCTTGATGCGCGGGGCGGATGTACGTCGATCTTCCATAGGTCCTATTGGTCCTATACGACCGATCGGTAGACCTGGAGCGTTTCCTCGGCCATGCGGCGCCACGAGTAGCGTCGCACGCGTTCGCGGCCGCGTTCGCGCAGGCTCCGGCGCAGCGGCTCGTCGGTGAGCGCGGTCTCCATGGCTTCCACCATGGCCTCGAGGTCGTCGGGGGAGAAGTACACGGCCGCGTCGCCCAGGATCTCGGGGAGCGAGCTCGTCCGCGCGGCGGCGACCGGCACCCCTTCGCTCATCGCTTCGAGCGCCGGCAGCCCGAACCCCTCGACGCGGCTCGGGAACAGGTACAGGCTCGCATGGCGATACAGTTCGGCGATGGCCTGGTCGTCGGGGTCGGACACGAACACCACCGCGTCCGTGATGCCGATCTCCTCGGCCTCCGTGCGCAGGCGGTCGAAGAAGGCGTCGCGCCGTCCGGCGAGCACCAGCTTCACGTCCGGATGCGCCTGGTGGAAATACGAGAAGGCGTGCAGAAGCGATTCCAGGTTCTTGTGCGGATACGCGTTGCCGACGTGGAGGAAGTAAGGGGTTGCGGGGTGAGCAGGGTGGGCGGGGTTTGCAGGGGGCAGTGCCGTCACGCCTTCGTAGATGACGCGGATCTTGCCCGGGTCCACGTCGGGGAAGTGCGACAGGATGGATCGGCGGGTGTACTCGGACACGGCGATGATGGCACGGCTGTCGCGCACAGCGTGCGCGAGCACGCGCCGGAACGCGGCGTACTTCGCCTGGTACACGAGCGGGTGGCGCGTGGTGGCCCGCGCGCTCCGGGGCTCCTCGAGCAGGATCAGGTCGTGGATCGTGACCACGAACGGCGTGCGGATGGACAAGGGGACGTTCCAGTGGGGGAAGTGCACCAGATCGCACCGCTCACGCGCGATGAGCGACGGCATCAGGAGCTGTTCGCGCAGCGTGTACCAGTGCACGTCGGCCGCGCGTTTGGTGAATCGCCGTTCGTCCACTTGAGCCGCGGGGACGCTCTCGGGTTTGAGCCAGAGCGTGAAACGGTCATCTCCGGGAAGCGCGGAGAGATTCGTGACCAATTGCTCAACATAGCGGCCAAGTCCGCCGCCTCCCATTGAAGGGCCCCACATGCGTGCGTCGATCCCCACGTTCATGGGGTCAATTATAGCAAAATCAACGCAAAAAATCGGCCTTTCGGCCCACGGTTATCCACACGCTTCACCCTCGGATCGTCTGAAGCGTTTCGCGTGCCGCGACTTCCCAAGAAAAGTCCGCCGCACGACGGAGCCCCGCCTCCTTCAAACGCATCTGAAGCGAACCTGAACCCAAGAGTTGTCCAAGCGCATCCGCGATGTCTGACGGGATGAGCGGGTCCACCAACACGGCTGCTTCCCCGGCGGTTTCCGCGACGCCAGGCGAGACGCTCGCGATCACAGGGGTGCCGGACGCCATCGCTTCGAGGATGGGCAGCCCGAACCCCTCATAGAGCGACGGCCAGAGGAGCGCCTGGGCGTGGCGGTAGAGGGTCGGTCGGGCCTCGGACGGGACATAGCCGAGCACATGGACCCATCCTTGGACGTCCGGACGGACCAGCCGGCGCCGGATGTCTCGGTTGTTCCATCCGAACCCTCCCGCGAGTGCCAGATGGATGGGATCTCCGGACCGTTCACGGTACTGAGCCACGGCGTCGATGATCCTGGTCACGTTCTTGCGCGGCTCGAGCGTCCCCACGAACAGCAGGTAGCGGCTCGGAAGCTTCAGCTTCGACTTCCAGCCGTGATCTGACGGTTCCTGGTTTGGAGAAAAACGGCGATCCACCCCATGCGGGATGACCGTGATGCGGGGGGAGACGGACGGGAACGCGGCCGCAAGCGCTTCGGCGGTGCTTTTCGACGGGACCAGCAGCACGTCGGCTCGCTTGATCAGTCGTTCGGGGCGGCAGGCGGCATGCCACGCGCGCATCTTGCGGGAATACAGCTCGGGAAACAGGTACCAGGACAGATCATGGATGGTCAGCGCGGTCCGAGCGCCGTCAGGAACCTCTACGATGTCCAAATTCGGCAGCCAGATCGCGTCCGGACGTTCGTGGGCGAGGTCGGAAAGCGTCGGACGACCCATGAGTAGCACGCTGGCATTCAGGAGAAGGTTCGGGATGCGCCGATGGACATGCGCGAGCTCCCCCTTACCAAGGGGGAGCATGAGGGGGTCTGCGCTACGCGACCCGGTCGAAAGCAGGGTGAAGGAGTCCTCGGGGTCGATCGCGAACGCCGCGCGCAGGAGCTGCGTCGTGTATTCCCCGACGCCGGTCGAGGGATTCGCGAGGTGGCGGGCGTTTACGAGGACCTGCATGCTACAAGCGCCGCGAGCGCTCCTCCCACGCTTGCTCGACATACCGTTTGAATTCGTCCTGGAACCGTTTGCGCGCGAATCGCGCCGCATGCGCGCGGATGACCGAGGGATCGTAGCGGGACGCATCGAACCGGATCAGGTGATCGGCCAGTTCCTCCCAGCTTTGCTCGTCGAAGAACTCGCCCGTGACCCCTTCCTCCATCGTTTCGGTCGCCCCGCCGCGGCGCCAGGCGATGACTGGCACTCCGGCAGCCATGGATTCCACCGGGGTGATGCCGAAATCCTCTTCCTGCGGATGGATGAACGCCTTGGCCCCGGCATAGAGCGCCGCCTGTTCGACCGGAGAGACGCGTCCGACGAACTCCACGTTCTTCTTCGCGCGAGACCGCAGCGTCTTCTCCACCGGCCCGGTGCCGAAGATCTTCACCGGGATCCCGGTGCGGTTCGCGGCCTCCACCGCCAGGTCGAAGCGTTTGTAAGCCACCAGGCGTCCGCCGGCGAGGAAATACGAAGAGGGGGTAGGG